>JACCDM011553352.1_pt1 | contig 10736 bp, 13 predicted proteins | sample 7445851 | NCBI WGS metagenome assembly JACCDM01 (sample SAMN15323438, study PRJNA562643) | freshwater metagenome | isolation source: river surface water | place: USA:Blue River Watershed | collected 2017-08-16
ATTGCAGGTATTGCAGCCGGCGCAATGAGTATGGCGGCAGGCGAGTTTGTTTCTGTGGCGGCTCAAACAGATGTTGAGGATGCCGACACCAAAATGGAAATGGCACAACTTGCCGAAGATCCTGAAGGTGAATTAGAAGAGCTAACTCAAATTTATGTGGCGCGTGGATTGAACCACGATTTAGCTCGCCAAACAGCCCAGGCCTTAACAGACCACGATGCTCTTGGCGCACATCTTCGCGAAGAACTTGGACACCATGAAACCAGTAAAGCTCGTCCAGCACAGGCCGCAATCGCTTCTGCACTTTCATTTATCTGTGGTGCATTAATTCCATTCATTGGGATGTTGATTCCAATTGAAGAAAAAGTATTTGCAATTGTTGGAGTAACAATCGCAGGTCTTTTCCTAACTGGTTTTCTTTCTGCAAAAGCTGCTGGTTGCGGTTTGCTTCGTCCAACTCTGCGAGTTGTGATTGGTGGATCACTTGCAATGGCCGTCACAACTGTGGTTGGTTTGATTTTCGGAGCTGTTGCTTAAAACCAAGCGTCAGGTTCTTCCTTCATACTCCTACATCAAACATTGGCCTAAAAAATTGAGAGGGTGAGAACTGTGGTTTCAAAACGCGCAGATTTATACGCACCGCAATGGGTATCAGCTGACCAAGAGCCAAAAGAATTACATACCGAAATTCTGCCTGGCTTCTTTATGGGTGGAACTGCAGACGACGACACGATTGATTACGCCAAACCGCTTTCAACATTTGAACACGGAATTCCTTTTGACGCTGTCGTCACTTTGTACTCCTGGGCACAACCAATGCCATGGGGAATCGAAGAACTTCGCTACGGATTTGCAGATGCAAACATGGCGCACGTCGACGAAGACCGGCTTCATCGAATTGCTGATTGGGCACACGAGCGCTGGAAAGAAGGCAAACGGGTTTTGGTTCGTTGCCAGGCTGGCATGAATCGTTCCGGTTTAGTTTCGGCTCTGGTTTTGATGCGTGCAGATTACTCAGCTGAAGATGCAATCAAACTTCTTCGCGACAAACGATCAGAAGTTGTGCTGTTTAACGATGCGTTTGTTGACTACTTGGTTGGACTTGAAGCTAAGAGTTAGTCTGGATACAGCGAACCGTTTCCAGTGTGACTTGCGTTTAAGAAATCGATTTCTGATTCGCTCAATTTGATATCAACTGCTCGAGCCGTTGAGTCTGCGGTTTCTTTGCGAGTAAACGCAGGAATCGGCAACATTGCAGATCCTTGAGTGAGCAGCCATGCAAGTGCAATTTCTTGTGCAGTCGCGTTGTGTGAAATCGCAACTTCAGCAAATGCTGGATAAAGCTCACCAAGTTTTCCGGCATCACTTCCACCACCAAGTGGTGACCAAGCGAGATATGCCAAGCCATGTTCATTGCAGAAATCCAAGACATCTTTGAATTCGCGGTAACGAGGCGATCGTTCGTTTTCAACAATTGCAATTGTGCCGCCACTAACTTTCCAAGCCAATTCGAGTTCGGCTCGGTTTACATTAGAAACTCCTATGTATTTCGCAAGTCCGCGTTCACGCACTTCGCACATCGCTTCAATTGCAGCTACAAGAGATTGTGTGCGGTTTAGTCGGTGGATCAAGATTGCATCTGGCATAAATCCCAAACGTTCATTCGATTCTTCTGCGGCTTTTAGCAAATATTCCGGACTGTTGTCGCGTGGCCAGTCGTTGCCTTTTCTTTGAATACCATTTTTGGTGACAACAAAAACAGATTCTCGGCCGCGTGGATAAGCATTAACTGCCTTACCAACCAATTTCTCGTTATGACCAAAATCTTCGGCGGATGGTGCATAGCAGTCTGCCGTGTTTATCAAATTCATTCCAAGATCGAATGCATGGTGCCAAACCGAAGATGCATTTTCTACATTTGCACCTTGTTGGCTAAAAGGCATTGCGCCAACACCAATAACTGGAATTTCATGGTGAGGCATTTGCGGGTGTGTATGTGAACGCATCTATTTTCCTTCTTGATTTGCATTAGTTAGCCACCATTGCAAGATTGATTTGATTCGCAGTGACCAGTCGTGTTCGTTGTGACCTGTTCCTGGATAAATGTGTGATTGCAGTTGTGGATGTTTGTATCCAAGTTCATGAAGTTTTTGGATTGCAACATCGTGGTGTTGTGCATACCCTGAATCAAGTTCAGTTGTTCCATGGTCAAGCCAGAGAAAATTTCCCGACTCTGGTGCTGGCATCATCGACATAAAAGTTTCAACAAATTTCAAAGTTGACATTGGAAAGTGTGTCGAGAGAGATAGTGCAGTGCCGTAATAGTCAGGGTACTTCGCAATGGCATAAAGTGATGCAAGCCCGCCCATACTTGAGCCACCAATTGCAATTGACTTTCGATCAGTTCGTAGTGTTATCACATTAGCTACGGCAGGAATAATTTCTTCAAGCAGTTCTTGCTGGTATTTATTTCCAAGCAACACATCGCTGGTTTGTTCGCCGACGAATTGAATTGGTTCGCCTGACTTTTCAATTGCATCTTGAGGTGCATATTCAGCTGCGCGTGTAATGCCTGAATTCCAGGGCCCAATCACCACGGGAAGCTTTCCGGCAAATTCGGGCATATCGGACAGTGCCTCGGCCACCCGCCAAGTTTTGCCACCAAAACTGTTCTCGAGCTGAAAAAGATTTTGCCCGTCATGCATGACTAGAACTGGGTATGGAGCGGTCGAATTATCCGGAACCCAGAAATCCACACGCCGATTTTGTGTGTGAATGGTGTGGAGTTTGCCCTTAGCCAAAGCAGTCATGCTCCGAGAGTATCCCTCGGGGGATAAAACAGGGTAGTTCTGCCGTTGGTCAATTGCCCTATTTCGCTGGCAAACTTGCGCACATGCTTACATTCAGTGTCATGGGATTAAAGGGCGGAGTTGGCAAAACTTCGGTCACTTTAGGGCTTGCTGGTGCCGCGACTTTGCGTGGACTTGCAACTTTGGTCGTAGATCTCGACCCACAAGGAAATGCTTCTTCAATTTTGGCTGCCAAGAAGCCGCGGGCAACTGTCGCGGATGTAATTGCAGATCCAACAGTTGAAACTTTGGAGCGGGCATTAACTATCTGCGAATGGGAAATCGAACCAGGCGAAGTTGATGTTTTGCCATCCACACCAGATCTTGTTGTGCATGATGCTTACAAACCAGATTCTTTCCGTCCACGTTTGGCAAAAGCTTTCAAGTACTTGCAAGGGTATGACTTAGTTTTATTTGACTGCCCACCCTCACACGGAACATTGGTTCGCGAGGCACTAGCGGTATCTGATGCAGCAGTGGTTGTCACTACTCCATCATTTTTCGGTGCCCAAGGTGTAGATCGCGCAGTTGAAACAATCAAAGAAATGAAGCGTTATCACAATCCAAAACTAGATTTCGCAGGCGTTGTAATCAATAGAGTTCGCAGCACTGTCGAAGAACATGAATACCGCCAAAAGGAAATGGCAAAAATCCACGGACGCAGTGCAATTTTGAGTCCATCCATTCCTGAACGCGTCGCAATGCAACAAGCAGAATCATTTGGCCAACCGGTTCAAGTTGTTTCCTCTGCTGGAGGTCGTGAAATGCGCGAAATCTTCGACAAACATTTGACACGACTTCTCCGTAATTACGGTGAATAACAACGAGAGTTAGGTCCATGAAGTTAGTAGTGCCTTGCGAAACGCGGGCTGGCGAGAATCGTGTTGCTTTAGTACCAGATTTGGTTGGGAAAATTTCAGCACTTGGATTAGAAATTATCATCGAAGCTGGAGCGGGTGAAAAATCCGGAGCTCCAGATTCACTTTATTCTGCTGCAGGAGTGACTGTCACAAAAGACATTACGTCTGCACTTAAAGATGCAGACATCGTGGCAACAGTTCGCCCGTTAACACCAGAACAATCTAAATTGTTAAAGAAAGGTGCAGTAACTCTTTCATTCTTAGCACCTAGTGCAGATGGAGAAGCTATTCGCGCATTAGCAGCTGCTGGTGCAACTTCACTTTCTTTTGAATTAGTTCCGCGCATTTCTCGCGCCCAATCAATGGACGCACTTACATCGCAAGCACTTTGCGCTGGATATCGCGCATCTCTAGTTGCGGCAGAACTACTTCCTAAATTCTTCCCAATGTTGATGACTGCAGCTGGAACTGTTCAACCTGCAAACGTTGTTGTCTTGGGTGCGGGTGTTGCAGGTTTGCAAGCAATTGCAACTGCGAAGCGACTTGGTGCACGTGTTTCTGCATACGACGTTCGTCCAGCATCTGCTGACGAAGTTAAGTCAATGGGCGCAACCTTCATACAGCTAGAACTTGAAGCGCTAGATGGTGGCGGCGGTTATGCAAAAGAAATGACCGAAGATCGTGCAGCTCGTCAACGCGAACTGTTAACGCCATTCATCGCAAAAGCTGATGTTGTCATCACAACTGCAGCTGTTCCTGGACGCAAAGCGCCACTTTTGATGACCGCAGACATGGTGAAAACTATGAAAGCTGGGTCGGTCGTAGTCGACTTAGCTGCTGAAACTGGCGGAAACGTTGAAGGTTCAAAGCCAGGTGTGATTGTTGAAGTACCTGTCGAAGGCGGATTTATTCGCCAATGGGGTGGACAAGATGTGCCATCTCAACTTCCAGTTCACGCATCACGTTTGTATAGCGCAAACGTGCACGCACTCTTGCAATTGTTTGTTAAAGAAGGACAAGGCACACCAAACGTTGAAGATGAAATCATCGACGGTTGTGCAGTAGTTCTCAACGGTGAAATCAGAAAGGATGTTGCATAAATGAATCTTTTATTAGCAACTGCTGAATCAACCAGTGTGGTCGATTCGATTTCGCTGTTAACAATTTTCGTACTTTCTATCTTTGTGGGTATTGAAGTTATTTCTAAAGTTTCAGCGGTACTTCACACTCCACTTATGTCTGGCGCAAATGCAATTCACGGAATTGTTTTGATTGGTGCAATTTTGGTAACCGGACAAGCAGACACATCACTCGAAACCGGCCTTGGGGTTGCTGCAATCGTGCTAGCAACTATCAACATGGTTGGTGGTTTCGTGGTGACTGACCGAATGCTTGAAATGTTCAAACCAAAGAAGAAGGGCGAATAAAGTGTTAGATCCAAACTTCGCTCGAATTCTTGAACTCATTACAGCAGTCGGATTTATTCTTGCTCTCAAAGGTTTGTCTGCTCCGAAAACCGCTCGCAACGGAAATTTAATTGGTGCATTGGCTGCAACTGTGGCAACAGGTGCAATTTTCTTCACCATTTCAGATATGAAAAATGTGCCGTTGATTATTGGCGCAATCGCGGTTGGTGTGGCAATTGGTTGGCCAGCAGCTAAACGAGTTCAAATGACTCAAATGCCACAGATGGTTGCATTGTTTAACGGTGTCGGTGGTGGCGCGGCCGCATTGGTTTCGGTTATCGAGTTCTTAAATATGAAATCAGCTGGAACTGAAATTGATCCAATTTCGCTAGCCGCTACTGTTTTCACAGTTCTAATTGGTTCGGTTTCATTTACTGGTTCATTCATTACCTTTATGAAACTTCAAGAACTAATGACTTCTCGTCCAGTTGTGATTCCACTTGGAAAAATCATTACACCACTTGTGGCAATTGGATCTATTGCATCTGCAGTAATGCTGATTGCAGACCCACAAGAAACCACACTTTTCGTCTTGCTTGGGCTTTCACTCTTGCTTGGTGTCTTGTTTGTACTTCCAGTTGGTGGCGCAGACGTTCCAATTGTTATTTCGCTGTTGAATGCATTTACAGGCTTGTCAGTAGCTGCATCTGGTTATGTTCTACAAAACGTATTGCTAATCGTGGCTGGAACTTTGGTTGGCGCATCAGGTACTTTGCTAACTCAATTGATGGCACAAGCAATGGGTCGACCAATCACAAACACTTTGTTTGGTGCGTTTAATGCTGTATCTAGTGCTGGTGGAGCAGGCGCAGCCGAAACCCGCCCAGTTAAGAGCGGTTCACCTCAAGACATTGCAATCATGCTTGGCTATGCGCGCAAAGTTATCTTCGTACCTGGTTATGGACTTGCGGTTGCGCAAGCGCAGTCAACATTGCGCGAACTTGCAGACCTCTTGATTGCAAAGGGCATTGAAGTTGATTACGCAATTCACCCGGTTGCTGGTCGTATGCCTGGTCACATGAACGTATTGATGGCTGAAGCCCAGGTTCCTTACGAACAACTAAAAGAAATGGATGAAATCAATCCTGAATTTCCAGCAGCCGAAGTTGCACTAGTTGTTGGTGCAAACGACGTTGTGAATCCAGCTGCTCGTGAAGATAAAACTGCACCTATTTACGGCATGCCAATTCTGGATGTGGATCAGGCTCAACAGATTGTTTTCTTGAAGCGCTCAATGCGTCCAGGTTTTGCGGGAATTGAAAATGAATTGTTGTTTGACCCTAAAACTACTCTGCTATTTGGTGATGCGAAAGACTCTCTCACCAAAGTCGTGGCAGCTCTAAAAACACTGTAGTCAAAATAAAAAGAGCCCGGAGAAATCCGGGCTCTTTTTATTTGAACTTTATGACTTACCAAACAAGCGATCGCCTGCATCACCGATGCCAGGAACGATGAAACCAACTTCATCCAAACCCTCATCGATTTTGGCGCAATACAAATTGATTTCTTTATCTGGAAATTCCTTTTCCAATCTGGCAATACCTTCTGGTGCGACCAATAAACAAATTAGTGTCACGGATTTTGCACCACGTTCGAAAAGTAAGTTGAGTGCATCAACAAGTGAACCACCAGTTGCAAGCATTGGTTCTAGTACAAAAACTTTTTGTTTTGAAAGATCTTGCGGAACTCGCTCCATGTAGGTTTCCGGAATCAAAGTTTCTTCATCGCGGCGCATTCCGAGGAAACCCACTTCAGCGGCAGGCGCAGCTTCAAGAAAACCAGAAAGCAATCCAAGTCCAGCGCGCAAAATTGGAATTGCGATTACATCACTTGAGTCTTTGAGATTTGCAGTTGCATCCGTGCTTAGTGAGACTGACATTTTTTGCACTGCCGCGCGGAAATTAACAATTCCTTCTTGCCGGTCTCTAATCACCAAAAGATTTGAATCAATAACTGGTGACTTACTTTCAAAAATATGCACGCTTATTCCGCCTTAAATTTCTTGATTAATTTCCAAGCCCACATAAACAATAGTAATTGCAGCGGTAAGCGACCCAAGGCATACAGTGGTTCTGGCATCGGTCGGTCCCACCACATAATGGCCATGTTGATGTTTGCCGGGTAAACCAAAATAAAAAGCCAAAGCGCAGCCAAAGCTGACCAGTAATTCAATGAACGTGAAAACAATTTAATTGTGCTTGGCGCAATCAGACCAAGGCCAATAACAATTTCAGCAACGCCACTTATATAAGTCCAAAATCTTGGATCTCCTGGGATGAAGCTAGGCACAATTTCATCGAGAGGGGTGGGGAATAGGAAATGTCCAATTCCAGTTACGAGTAGGAATAATCCCATTCCCAGGCCTGCACGATTCAGTGTTTTCATAAATCAACTCTATTGTGGGCAAACTAAGCCCATGAAGCCAACCGATAATCAAGTCTCTTGGATGCACGCGGCGCTAAAAGCTGCCAACGAGTGTCTTGAACATGGAGATGTTCCAGTCGGCGCAATTGTTGTGGACGCCAACGGACACACAATCGGGGTTGGCCGCAACCAGCGCGAAGAATTAAACAATCCATTGGCACACGCTGAAATTCAAGCTCTGCAAAATGCTGCGCAAAATATCGGCAATTGGCGACTCGATGATTGCACCATTGTTGTAACTCTTGAACCTTGCACTATGTGTGCTGGCGCCATTGTTAATTCAAGAATTAAACAAATAGTTTTCGGAGCAGATGAACCAAAGACCGGTGCGGTTGGTTCGCTTTTTGATGTTGTGCGAGATCGCAGACTCACACACCAACCAGAAGTTGTCGCGGGAGTTTTGGCGCAAGAATCTGCAGAGCTTTTGCGAAACTTTTTTGCATCCAAGCGGCAGGACTAAAGTTCGACACGGTGACGTGTCCGAGTGGCCGAAGGAGCGCGCCTCGAAAGCGTGTGTAGGTTCACCCCTACCGTGGGTTCAAATCCCACCGTCACCGCCAAAATAGAATCAATACATGGGTTTCTATAAAAGAGGCTGGTGGAAAATCCAACCTAAAGGAAGTGGGAATGCAGCAAACGCTTTTTCGCTGATGAATGAACTATTCCAACCCACTGCACATGAAGCACGCATCGAATTGGAAGCTCAAGAGCGGAAAATTGTGTTGTCCGAGAATGAAGGTGATGGTCCAACTATCAATATTCATTTAAAAAAGAGAAATGCATAACTAGCTCTGCGGAACGTGTTTGACGAAAATGACTACTCGTCGATTTAGTTCTTGATGTGTCCAACTGATGTGCCTAGTTGGACCAAAGATTTTCAAATGAAAGTCTGCAACTACTCCACGCTTTTTTAGGTAAGCACGAACTGCTTCAGCGCGATGTCGAGCCAAGATCATGTTGTTATGAAAAATTGTGTAATTCCAAGAAGCTGCGGTCTGGGTGAAGCCAAGTAAGCGAACAATTTCACCATCATGAATTGTTCGAGCAAGTTTGCGCAAAACCAGTCGCGCGTGATCACCCAGATTTGAAGACCGATACCCAAAGTGCACAAGATCGTATTGAGTTGAGTTTATTTTTGTGGGGACAGATAACCCAGGTTCACTCGCACCAATTTGATTAATCGCAACGACGCTAAAGACATAAGTGACGGTTGGTTCAAGTTTTTCAATTACGCATTCGAGTTCGGTTGTGGTGGAGCAGGAGTAGTTTCCAATGTCTGTTGTCACGTTGTAGCCAGTAATTGAAAAACCACCATCTGATTCAGGTAAAGACCACATAACAGTCACGGTGGTTTTACTTTCAGCTATCTGAACATTGATTGGAACACTCGGTACGGTTTCATTTTCAGCAGATGCTGGAGCGAATGAAGAAAAAATTAATAAGGCGACTACCGAAATCGCTAATTGGAGTTTCCTATTTGTAGTCATACTTCAGTGTAGGACTTAATTGAAACTTTATGTAGGGTATTTAGTAACTTTAACTAGCAGCCTGGGCCACTAGGTGAAGCTTCTGGGCGAGCCAGTTCCTCGTTTGCATCTCGATTTGTCCGAACTTCTTCAAATCCTTGCCCAACTAAGACGTCCACGGAACCATCTGCTCTGTCATCCATTACAAGTTTTGAGTTGTTTATGTAAGCAGAAATTAGCGAAGCTGCGTTTTTACCTTTTTTACCAAAATGGATTTCGGCAGGAATCGAAATCTCTCTTTGGTCGTAGTTTCCAACTTCAGCAATTTTGAAACCACGAACACCTAAAACTTCGGCAGTAATGCCAGCCATTCCAACTCGACGCGAGGCGTTGTAAACATTCACTTCGAAAGATTTCTTTGCAGGCACATAATCACGGGGGAAAACAGCCAAGGTGATACAGGAAACCGGATCTCCACCTTCAACTAAAACATCTTTAGGCGTGTGGCTGAACCAACCAGTTCCAAAACCAATTATGAAAATGCCAAGGCAAATTGCGGTCAATTGAGCAATGCGCTTACGTCGTTCTAGTCGTTTTGCGCGAAAACTAATTTCTGGCATTTCACCCCACTTTCTGGTGGCGGAGGATGCGGGATTTGAACCCGCGAGGGCGTTAACCCAACACGCTTTCCAAGCGTGCGCCATAGGCCACTAGGCGAATCCTCCGTGGCGAAGGATAGTGACGCTAGCGGTGCTCAAAATCCGTGCTCAGTGCGGACTATCACCTTGAGCAAAAGGTTCTTAGACTTCCGCCCGACCCCTCGTGCGACGACACCTCGCCCAACTCCCCCAGGGCCGGAAGGCAGCAAGGGTAAGCAAGCTCTGTTGGGTGTGCGGGGGGTCCCAATTAATTCTTAGATGAGTCACAAAACAGGATTAGGTTCGCCACGTGTCATTAGCGCTTTATAGAACGTATCGCCCAGGAAAATTTGCAGATGTGATTGGGCAAGATCACGTAACCGAACCATTAAAACGTGCCCTTGCAAGTGATCGCACCCACCACGCTTATTTATTTTCAGGTCCACGTGGTTGTGGCAAAACATCAAGCGCTCGAATTCTTGCTCGTTCTTTAAATTGCGCAAACGGACCGACCGCCGAACCTTGTGGAACTTGTCCTTCATGTATTGACCTCGCGCCCAATGGAAACGGCTCACTAGATGTCATCGAATTGGATGCCGCATCAAATCGCGGTATCGATCAAGGTCGCGAATTACGTGAACAAGCAATGTATGCACCAGCTGGTTCACGCTTTCGTATTTACATCATTGACGAAGCACATCAGTTAACAACAGAAGCGGCAAACGCACTTTTGAAATTAGTTGAAGAACCTCCAGCTCATTTACGTTTCATTTTTGCAACCACCGAACCTGAAAAACTTCTTTCAACCATTCGTTCGCGAACCCATCACTATCCATTCCGACTTGTTCCGACATCTATTTTGCAAGAACACCTAGCAAAAGTTTGTGAAGCCGAAAATGTTCCAGCTGACCCCGCGGCTTTGGCAGTGGCAGCAAAAGCTGGCGCGGGTTCGGTTCGTGATGCACTAAGCGTGCTTGGGCAGTTGGTTGGTGGTGCTGGTAAAGATGGCATCACTTACGAAGATGCAGTGACA
>JACCDM011593039.1_pt1 | contig 10736 bp, 10 predicted proteins | sample 7445851 | NCBI WGS metagenome assembly JACCDM01 (sample SAMN15323438, study PRJNA562643) | freshwater metagenome | isolation source: river surface water | place: USA:Blue River Watershed | collected 2017-08-16
GATCTTTTGAGGGGAAGTTTGCTCGTCGCGGAAGTTCGCAAAGGCAATGGGGACTTGCGTCAGGCCGACGCCGGAGACGTCGACGCGGAATTGGGCGAAGGCACTGGGCAAGCCACAGCAAAGTGTGACAAGCAGACCAAAAACAAGGCGAGTCAGTCGAGAGGTCATTGAAAGCCAGGTGACGAGACGCAAACACGCCCCTTCTAGGTGCGATATGGTAGCATCTCTATGCTCTTTTTCGGGTGTTTGCCCCCTGCCCAACGACTCAAGACATGCCTCTGCCCCCCCGATCGCTGCCTGTCTCTGTGATTATGATCACCAAGAATGAAGCATCGCGATTGGAACGCACATTGCGCGCAGTCCAATGGGCGCAAGAAATCATTGTGGTGGACAGCGGCAGCAGCGATGGAACTCAGACCATCGCGCGCCAGTGGGCCACCCTGGTGGTGGAAACAGACTGGCCAGGCTTTGGCATCCAAAAAAATCGTGCCCTGTCCTACGCCACCTGCCCTTGGGTCTTGTCGATTGATGCCGACGAATGGGTGTCGCCCGATCTCTGCTTGGAAATCGCTGAGTTTTTAACTGCCCCTGGCCCTGTGGCCGCTTGCACCTTGCCCCGCCTTTCCAGCTACTGTGGGCGGCCCATGCGGCATTCTGGGTGGTGGCCCGATCCAGTTTGTCGATTCTTTCAGCGGGGTCAAGCTGTATTTTCAGAAGATCGCGTTCACGAAAAATTGCTGTGCTCGGGTCCCTTGCATGCTTTCCATGGTCTGTTGCACCACGATAGCTTTCAGAATTTGGATCAGGTCCTGCAAAAAATCAATCACTACTCCAGCGAAGGCGCGCGTCAGAAACTGGAGGCAGGCCAAACTGCATCGCTGGGCAAGGCCGTTGCTCACGGCCTCTGGTCTTTTGTGAGAACCTACATCTTTCAAAGAGGTTTTCTGGACGGCCGTGAGGGCTTTATTTTGGCCGTTTCCAATGCCGAGGGAACGTATTACAGGTACCTCAAACTGATGTACCTGCGCGCGCCCCAGAGACTGGATCCATGAAGGTTGTTGCGATCGTCACAACCTACAACCGTCCCGATGCGTTGCGACAGGTGCTGGCGTCTTTGGCGAATCAATCGGTGATGCCCGATGAGGTCGTCGTTGCTGATGATGGCTCGACCCAATCCACAGCCGATTGTGTTGCAGAGTTTCAAGGGCGGCTGCCCCTGAAACACGCTTGGCAGGCAGACCAAGGCTTTCGCGCTGCTGCTGCCAGAAACATGGCGGTGGCGACCTCCAATGCGGATTACCTCATTTTTTTAGACGGCGACTGCATCGTTGCGCAGGATTTCATTGAAAAGCACCTTCGCCTGGCTGAAACAGGTTGGTTTGTGGCCGGGAACCGAATTTTGCTCTCCAGTCAGCTGACCGATGAGGTTCTTGCAAATGATCTACCCGTAGCCTCATGGTCCATGCTCCAGTGGCTTTGGCAAAGTTGGCAGGGGCGCTGCAACCGATGGTTACCCCGTCTGTATGTCCCAGGGCAAACCTGGCGCAAGCAACGGCCCACACGCTGGCAACAAGCACGCACATGCAATTTGGCCATGTGGCGCCAAGACTTTGAGCAAATCAACGGATTTGATGAGACTTACAACGGTTGGGGTCACGAAGATGCCGATCTGGCTGTTCGGCTCATTCGGCAGGGCGTGCGCCACAAAGAAGGGCGTTACGCAACCGCCGTCTTCCACCTCTGGCATCCCGAAAGCGACCGATCGCAGACAGCGGAGAATGTCAGCCGGCTTCAGGCCATCCTCGCCAGCCAGGAGATTCGCGCTAAGCTAGGGCTGAGCCAGCACACGACCGCCCCCCCCAAGACATGAAGTCAGCACCTCAAGCGCTCTACATCCGCCAACTCTCTTACGTCCGGCCGTATTGGCGAGCGTTTGCCTTGGCCGTCATTGGCATGGTTGGCACGGCAGCCACGGAGCCCGTGTTTCCCGCGATCATGAAATACCTGCTCGATCAGGGGTTCCAAACTTCCGACGCGCGTCTGGTTTGGCTGATCCCAGCGGGCATTGTTTTGTTGTTTCTCGTGCGGGCTTTGTTTTCATTTGTGACCAGCTACCTGATGCTGTGGGTTTCCACGCGCTTGGTGACCGATTTGCACCGGGAAATTTTCTCGAAAACCTTGCGCCTTCCGACCCATGTCTTCAGCGATGAGTCCAGCAGCAAATTCATTTCAAGAATGCTGGTGGATGTCAGCCGCATCAACGATGCCGTGACCAACGTCTTGGTGACCGTGATTCGCGAGAGCCTGACAGCCCTAGCGCTCTTGGCCTATCTTTTGTACCTGGATTGGAAGTTGACGCTGATCAGCTTCCTGATTGGACCTGCCATCGCTTGGATTGTCCGTGCGTTTGGCCAACGCATGCGCCAAGCCAGCCGCAAAACGCTTGAAGCCATCCGGCAAATGTCCCATGTGGTTGAGGAAACAGTTTCTGCTCAAAAAGTGGTGAAGATTTTTGGCGGTGAAAGACAACAAAAAGAAAGATTCCTCCTGGAGTCTGAACGTCTCAGGCGATCCATGATGCGCGAGGCCATTCCCGCCTCGGCCATCACCCCCATCACGCATTTGGCAGCCTCGATCTCGGTTGCCACCATCATTTACATGGCGTTGAGCAGCACGACAGGCGATGCTGGCGCCTCTGCTGGCGGCTTCATCTCATTCATCACGGCCTTGTTGATGATGATTTCGCCGATCAAACAACTGACCGCCATCAGCCCGATCGTGCAAAGGGGGCGGACTGCTGCCGAAAGCGTCTTTGCTTTTCTTGATCAAGAAGTCGAGCCAGACCATGGGGTTGTCAAAATAGAACGGGCGCTGGGCAACATTGAGTTCAAAGACATCAGCTTCACCTACCCCGGGGCAGAACATGCAGCGCTTCAAAATGTCAGCTTCCAAATCGCCGCAGGCCAGACGGTTGCCTTGGTCGGCGCTTCGGGCAGCGGCAAAAGCACCATCAGCGCCCTTCTTGCACGGTTTTATGTGGCCCGCGAAGGGCAGATCACCCTGGATGGAACGGACATCAATGCCATACGCCTGGACAGCTTGCGGCACAACATTGCATTGGTCAGCCAAGACGTGGTTTTATTCAATGACACGATCTTCGCCAACATCGCCCTGGGAAGCCAGCGCGACTGCACCAGGGAGGAAGTGACCGCGGCAGCGCGAGCCGCCAATGCCTTGGACTTCATTCTGGCCTTGCCTGAGGGCTTTGACACAAGCATTGGCGAAGACGGCGCCAAACTTTCTGGCGGTCAACGCCAACGCATTGCCATCGCAAGGGCCATTCTAAAAAATGCGCCTATCCTGATTCTGGATGAAGCGACTTCTGCGCTGGACTCCGAGTCTGAGCATCAAGTCCAGGCAGCTTTGGCCGAGTTGATGAAGAACCGGACCACGCTTGTCATTGCCCATCGACTCTCCACCATAGAGCATGCGCACAAAATTTTTGTCCTGAACCATGGGCAGATTGTGGAAGAGGGCTCGCACCAAGAATTGCTGACTCGCGCAGGGTATTACGCGCATTTGCAGAGGATGACGCAGTGACCAGCATCCCCATCCTCATGTACCACCAAATTGACGCTTCCCCGCAGCGAGGTACACCTTTGCGCGGCTTGGTGGTCAAGCCTCAAGCCTTTCAACGGCAGATGCGCTTTTTGAAAGTCATGGGTTACCAAGGCTTGTCCATGAAAGATTTGGAACCCTACTTGAATGGAACTCGCCAGGGCAAGGTGGTGGGGATCACTTTTGACGATGGCTACCTCAACAACTTGACCCACGCGCTGCCTGCGCTTCAAGCCAACGGATTCACAGCCACCTGCTACGGCATCAGCGAATTGCTTGGAAAAACAAATGCGTGGGATCGGGCGATCGGCGTACCAGAAAAACCACTGATGTCTGCATCAGATTGGAAAGCATGGCACAACGCTGGCATGGATGTAGGCTCGCATACCCAGTCACACGCTCAATTGGACGCGGTCTCGCAAGCACAGGCGCGCGCTGAAATAGTCATTTCAAAGACACAGTTAGAGCAATTGATTGGCGCCGAAGTCAGGCATTTCTGCTACCCCTATGGCAAATATTCGCAAGCGCATGTGCAAATGGTCAAAGACGCTGGATATGTGACTGCGACCACCACCCGCCGTGGCCGTGTCTTTCAGGGCTCAGAGTTCTACGAGTTGCCGCGCATCATGGTTGCCCACGCCACCCACCTGGCGTTGTTTGCGATGAAAGTCATGACAAACTATGAAAGCAAGCGGTCATGAGCAAATTCGTTCTGTATTGCAAAAGTTACAGGACCGACTTGCTTCGCGTGGAGCGACTTGCCCGCAGCATTCAAAAACACAACAAGGACGACATACCCTTTCATGTCAGTGTTCCATCGTCAGATCTGGATCTTTTTAAAAATCATCTCCAAAACTTCAATGCCGTCATCACTGCAGACGAAGAAATCATCAAGGCGTCCCCCAGGCTTGAGCTGCAAAAAATTCAGCAAATGCCGGGAAACCTTTCGCAGCAAATCGTCAAATCAGAGTTTTGGCGCTTGAATGTTGCGCAGTCTTACCTGTGCCTTGATTCAGATGCAATTTTCATCAGGGATTTTCATATCAGTGACTTTTTGGCCGGCGATGGCTTTCCTTACTCTGTGCTGGATGAAGCCCATGAACTGATGGACGCGGCCCTTCAAAATGGCAAACAGCGCGTGATTCAGAGCTTCTTGACTGAGGCGGACACCATGCAACGGCTGTTCCAAAGGACAGGAAAGCGCTACAGCTTTGGCCCTTTCCCGTTGGTATGGCACCGCGATGTCTGGGCAAGCCTTGAGCAAAATTACCTTCATCCAAAAGGCATGAGCTTCCACGACGCCATCGTCACATGCCCCATCGAGTCACGCTGGTATGGGGAAGCCCTGTTGGCCTATCAGGCCATTCCATTGCACCCGAGCCAGGCTTTTTTCAAGGTTTACCACTACGCTTGGCAATTCGACAAGGACACCCGCAAGGGCATCACCCCAGAACAGTTGTCGAGCTTCTACTGCGGCGTGATTTATCAGTCATCCTGGGAGCGCGATATGGATTGGCCTGAAGAGGGCGGAAATGTTCTTTCCCGCTTTGGCAGGCGTCTTCGCCGTCGCTTAGGAAGAATCTGAACGCGCTGCATGCTGACCCTTTTCATACTCTGCCACAACAGGCCCGATGACGCGAGAAAAGCCATCGCCTCTGCCATTGCGCAATCATGCACAGCAGACCAGCTGGTGATTTCCGACAACTCGACGAACGATGACGTTGAACAGATGGCGAAAACGCATTTCCCACATGTTCAATATGTCAGAAGACCTGCGGGCCTCAATGCTTTTGAGCATTTCAATTTGTGCATTGAGGAAGTTGCAACGGGCCATTTCTGTCTGTTTCACGATGATGATTTGATGCAGCCTGATTTCGTAGAAACCATGAATTTGGCAATATCGCGGCATCCGGATGCTGTGGCCATCGGCTGCAATGCCTACATTCATGACCATGGCATCCTCCAGGAGGGGCTGTCTTTCCGCACCCTCGGTCCCTCGGTCACCCTTCAAAGCGCTTCAGAATTGGTTGAAAAGTATTTCGGAAGAAACCAGTCAGGGATTGCACCGTTCCCAGGTTATGTTTACAAAAAACAGATCATCCACCAAACGAGGTTTGAGACCCACGCAGGCAAATATGGTGATGTGGCGTGGTTGATCCAACTCTGCCACCGCGCCCCCATCGTTTGGGTCACGGCCCCTTTGATGATCTACCGCCTGCATGGACAGAATGACGGTTTGACTGAGTCCAGAATGGACCGTCTCAAGCTTCTGGGAATTTTGAAGTCCCCAAAAACGATTTTGGCAAAAGGCTTGCTGGACGACTACCGTATCGCCTTCATCTACAAACCCCTGCTGCAAAACAAATCTGCGCTTGGGAAGCGACACACCCTGGCGAAGAGTTTTTTACTGAAATACCGTATCGCTCGGTATTTCAGAGGATCGACCTATCAAAACCTCATCAGCCGAGCCAGAATTAAGTTGGGAAGAGCAGTTTGATTTACGCGAATATCTACACGGATGGCCATGCCAACAACTCATTGTTTGGACTTCATGACCCCATTCACAGGCACAACCCAACCTACATCCCACGAGCCCTTAGAGAGACCTTTCTTGCCAATGGGATCGAGATCAACACACCCGACTGCAATCAGGGGCACCCGGTCAGCTTTGACATCCATCTGGAGGGCCGCCCCTTGGCGCAAGGCAGCACGCCGAGGTACCTCATCGCATTGGAGAATCCCTACATCAATCCGCTGAATTGCAACAGGGATCATCTCCTGCAATTTGACAAAGCGTTTTCTTGGGATTTGCGCGTTCAAGACATGGCAAATGTTGTCCCCATCATGTACCCGCACGCCTTGCTTGCACATGATTGGGGAATCGCAGATAGAAGAACCATCTTCAGTTGCTTGATCAATGCCAACAAAGCTTATAAAACCGACAGTCCTGGTGATTTGTACAAAGAAAGACTGAAAACGATACGCTGGTATGAACAGCATGCACCTGGAAAATTTGAGCTCTACGGACTGGGGTGGGACAAGGCCACGCCAGCTTTCACGCTGGCGGGCAGACTGCAAAGGTCCATGACGCAAGCCAAATCCAAACTCTTCGGATTACCGCCCTTCCCCAGCTACAAGGGTGAAGTTGCCCTCAAGTCCGATGTCCTCAAAAAGTCCTGCTTTACCTACTGCTATGAAAACAGCACGGGGCTGGACAACTACATCACGGAAAAAATATTTGATGCCCTCACATGCGGCTGCATTCCCATTTATTGGGGCGCCGGCAACATCCAAAAATATGTGCCAGAAGGCTGCTTCATTGACAGATCATCGTTCGAAAGTACGGCTGAAGTTCATCGGTATATTTCTCAAATGACCGAATTTGAATGCCAGGGCTACAGACATCGCATCAAAACATTTCTGTCGAGCAAGGAAATAGTTCAATTCAGCGCGGCCACCTTCGCCAACACCATCGTCCAAGCGGTCTGCAAGGATCTTGGCCTCCCCTACCAACCCACACACCCCACCCCAGAAGCATCATGAGTTTTTTTTCAAAGCTGACAAAAAAAGAGACCCGCGAACTTGAGATCGTTTTTGCCGGTGGCATGGGAACGCAAATCATGCAAGCGGCGGTTTACTTTGATCATGAATTGCAAAATATGCCTGTCTATGCTGATTTGAGCTATTTTGCAAAGCCAGCGCACATCGCGCAAGCCGGCGTCAAAGGCGCTTTGTCTCACTGGCCTTGGCAACTTGATCAATATGGGCTCACGACAGCATCATTTAAAACTTCGACGCAAAAATACTCAAGGCTTGCCGATGGGGAGGAACTGGTGGGCCAAGCCATCGCCGCTTTGGCCAAACCGATGATCCGCCAGAAGTTTCAGGTCAAGCCCGAAGAAGCGACAAAGTTTTTCGTCCCTGAAATCACCACGCGAGCATTGTGCATTCACATTCGGCGCGGCGATTATGTGAATGTTGCAAGCCACCTGATAGCCGATGAAACCTTTGCGTCCATTGCCAAAAAATTTTCAGCCATCGCAAATCAAGCCATCATTCTTTCAGACTCCCCCATTGAAGGCGAACTCAAGGCGATATTGGGAAATCACTTTGCTGAAATTGTCTTCCTTGACAACATCGACCCTTTTTCATCCCACTTCATCATGCGGCACGCCAGGATTTTGATCTGCTCCAACAGCACTTTCAGCCTCACCGCAGGCTTGCTCAATGAAAGCGGACTGGTTGTGATTCCCAAAAAATGGTACGGGGACAACGAAAAAAACATTGAGAAAAAAATTCAAGAGATGTGTGAGTTTCAAATCATCTCGATCTGAGCAGGTTCTCGGTCATCGCCAACAGTTGATCCACTGTGGCCTTGGTGGTCAGCGGACTTTGGCGCCCATTGTCAGGCAATGCCGTCAATTTCCATGCATGCCAAAGCGTCGTCAAAGCGTCGGCCATTTCACGCCCCACTTCATGCGCCGTTTCAACATGCAACCCTGTCTCAACGACCTGATGTCCTTGAGTCTTGATCATGGCTGTCATTTGTGGATTGCGATGAACTTGCGCCAGGATGGGGCGCTGCATCCACAGGTACTCGTACATTTTGGAGGGGATGTACTCCTCGCAAATAGGCTCCTCTCCGTGCAACAGAAGCAAAACATCCACGCTTCGCATGGTCTGCAGAATGCGCTCGCGCCCGGTAAGGCCAGACTCGGGATCTGCTTCTACGCGACCAAAGTGACGAAAATGCGAGCGACTCGCAGAGGCTTGGATTCTCTTGGCTGAGATCACGTCCAAGGGGCCACCATAAATATGCAGTTCAATATCCTGCAGAACTTCTGGGGCATGCACCCGCAAGTGCTCAAACGCTTCCACGATGCGAACCAGGTTTCGCGTTTCTGACAGCGAACCAAAATGACCAAGGATCAGCTTGGAAGAGGCCGTGTGTGCCGGCAAGCCAGCCACAAAGGGCTGATCGATCCCGGGCAATAAGACTTTTCCGCGTGCGCCCAACAGAGGGTGCCTTGCTTTGGCACTGGCCAACGCCTGATCCGTGAACCAAACGGCCAAGCTTGCTTCCGTGCAAATGATCTTTTCGACCTTGCATTGCATGCGCGCTTGGGCAGAACGCACAGGCTGGCCAGGCGTCACAAAAGGATCATGTACTTCTGCCATCCAGGGCAGTCCCGTACGACGACTCAATGCTTGCGCAGCAAGGTGAGCCGCAAAGGCGCCACCCGTGGAATAAATCATGTCAAATCGGCCAGCACGGATCAACAGCAAGCCTTTCAAATAAGCCGTCAGGTACCATGACCAAGAGCTTTCAACTGGGCGAAATAATTTTTCCAAAAAAATGCCTGGCAACAAGAGCACCGAAGCAAGCGTCATCCCTATGCGATACGCCAAACCATGGCCCCACTTGCGTCGCAGCACATGCCGAAGCTCGAATTTGATCCCTGCAGGTCCGAGAGGCCAAAGCTGATGGTGCTCTAAATGGGCATCACGAAGACCCGAGACACCACTCAGCACGACCACTTCAACGCCAGCATTGAGAATGTGCGGAATTTTGTCCGTGATGGTTTGACTTGAGGCTCTTCCATCCATGTTGAATGCATGTGAGAGAATCAGCCAACGTTGCGCACGATCAGCACTCATGATTTGGAGAGAGAGACGGCATGCTGGTAGATGGCCTCGTATTTCAGAGCCGCGGCTTGCCAGGAATGTTGACGCGCAAACTGTAAAGCCTGCGCTTGAAGCTGACGCCGAGTGGCAGCATCCATTGCCAGCGCCTCACTCAGTTGCTGAGCCAACGCACTGGCATCGAAGGGATTGGCCAAAAGAAACGCATTGTCGCTGTGCGTCAGATCACTCGCGATGCCGCAATATTCAGCGCTACTGACAATCACCGGCAATCGGTGGGCCATCGCCTCCAAAACAACCATGCCATAACTGTCTTGCCGTGACGGGTGGGCCAGAACGTTGGCCGAAAAATAGGCGCAAGTCATGTCCGTCAGCGATCCCAGAAAATGAACACGCTCGCTCAAGCCCATTTGTGTCACGCGCTCTTGGTATCGCGCGCGTTGACCTGTGTGACCAACGATTGCCAAATGCACATCTGAATCGAGGGTGCCCAAGGACTGCAGCAAGGTGTCCAAACCTTTTCGTTCGTAATCATTGGCCACAAAGAGTATCAAAGGAACCCCAAGGGGCAGGCCAAGCAGGGCGCGAGGTCGATCCGTGCCAGGATGCTGTTCGGGCAATGTCACGCCAGGAACCACCGTTGTCCACCCTGCCAGCTTGCAACTTGGAAATATGGTTTGACATTCGTTTTTCAACTGATCAGATGCCGCCACAATCTGCCGCTGTGCCGAGTTTCGAAAGCGACTGGCTTCCAAAAAAACATAAGAAAGCAAACGAGGGCTCAGAAAGGTTTTGATCCAACCCCGGAGTCTGCGCCATCGCCCCGGCGAATGGAACAGGTTGTAGTGCACCGTCCTGACATGAATGGTCTGAATCTGTCCATGCCACGTGTTCTCATGGGAGTGCACCACATCAAACCCTGAACGTGTTTTCCACCAAGTCACAAGCGCAAACAACCACTGGTTAAGCCATCGCGGCTGTGGGCTGATGCAGGGGACGCGGTGGTACGTGACCCCCGCAACAGGCTGATCCGTCTCCTGGGCAAAAACATGCATATCGTGCCTTTGCGCCAACGCTTGCACAATGGCCACGGAATAGCTCTCCGCCCCACCCCCGGTCTTGGAAAAGCTGCGATTCAAGACTGCGATGCGCATGCTGGGAGCTTTCTCACATCAGCACAATATCGTACTGTTCCTGCCCCATCCCCGCCTCTCGGTGCAGCGAAATCGGCTTGCCAATGAAGTCGCTCAGGCCGGCCAGATGCTGGCTCTCCTCATCCAACAAAATTTCGATCACCGATGGCGAGGCCACAACACGGAATTCCTTGGGGCTGAATTGGCGGGCTTCCCGCAAGATTTCACGCAAAATGTCGTAGGCCACGCTGCGCGCGGTTTTCACAATGCCTTTGCCCTGGCACATCTCACACGGCTCGCACAGCATGTGCGCCAGCGACTCTCGGGTTCGCTTGCGTGTCA
>JACCDM011457874.1_pt1 | contig 10735 bp, 9 predicted proteins | sample 7445851 | NCBI WGS metagenome assembly JACCDM01 (sample SAMN15323438, study PRJNA562643) | freshwater metagenome | isolation source: river surface water | place: USA:Blue River Watershed | collected 2017-08-16
AGTGGCCAGTCAAATACAGCCGGTACAATCAATGGAACGGCAATTGATTTAGTGGAATTTAACCAGAAAGTAAACTCCGCAGAGCAGTCTTACCGCGCTCAGGGATTGCAAACAAACGACATGATGACACAGTCCATCATTGAAAATGTTTGGAATGGTTATATCCAGGAAGAGTTGGTGAACAGCGAAGTAAAAAAACTTGGCATCACAGTAACCCCAAAAGAGCTTGGCGCAGTATTGTTTTCTGAAGATGCTCCACAGGAGTTTAGACAAATGTTTACTGACAGAAACACTGGCATGTATGATGTGAATGCTGCAAAGAATTGGTTCAACGGGGTAAAGAAAAGCACAAAAGAAGAAGACGTGCGCATGGTTGTTGATCAACTGATAAAACCGGTTGAGATTAACCTGCTTACCCAGAAATATGTTTCATTGTTTACACAGGCTTCATATGTTCCAAAATGGATGTTGGAAAAAATGAACGCAGACAACGCAATGATTGCTTCAGTGGATTTTGCAGGAGGACCATATACGTCTATTCCAGATGCCAACGTGAAAATTTCAGACCAAGAAATCTCTGAGTATGTAAATAACCATAAAGATGATTTCAAACAGGAGTATGTAAAAAGCATCTCTTATGTTACATTTAGTGCAAATCCAACAACAGCAGACTCTCAAAGGGTTTTCAATAATTTAGTTTCTTTAAAACAAGAGTTTTTAGCATCTAATGATGAGAAGGGGTTTGTTACAAGAAACAATACCACTCTACCTTTTTATGATGGTTTCGCTCTAAAGTCTAAACTTCAGATGGGTGCAAAAGACACCATCATTGGAATGGCAGTAGGATCTGTAGTTGGTCCGTATATAGACGGAGGAAGTTATGTTATCGCAAAAAAGATTGCGACAAAAACATTGCCTGATTCGGTTAAACTCAGACACATTTTGGTTGGAACAATTAATCCTCAAACCGGACAACAAACAAGACCCGACAGTATAGCAAAACTCAAAGCGGATAGTATTTTTGCTGTAATAAAGTCAGGCGGAAATTTCGGACAACTTGCTGCACAACTTAGTGAAGACGAAGGAAGCAAACAAAATGGAGGTGAATATCAGTTTTCTTCAACAGATGCATCAACACTAGACAAAGATTTTTCAAATTATATTTTCAATAAGCCAACAGGATCTTTTGATGTGCTCAAAACATCATTTGGGTATCATGTTATACAGGTGTTAGACCAAAAGAATTTTGAACCAGCCTATAAGGTTGCATATTTAGCTAAAAGCATTGTTGCAAGTGAAGAGACAGATAATGCAGCTTCTTCTGCAGCAACCCAGTTTGTCGGAACAAGCAGAGATGCAAAATCTTTTGATGAAACCGCTCTCAAAATGAAAGTTGAAAAAAACTTTGCAGATAATATTAGAGAGATGGATTATGGAGCAGGACAATTGAGCTCAAGAGCATTGGTAAAATGGGTTTTTGAAAACAAAGTTGGGACTGTTTCAGAGCCATTTGATTTAAAAGACCAATATGTGGTAGCAGTAATAACTAACGAAATCAAAGAGGGTGTTCAACCTCCAGGTCTTGCCAGGGTAATTGTTGAACCCATTTTAAAAGCAAAGAAAAAAGCAGAACTATTGTCTCAAAAAGTTGGAGCCGAGAAAAACCTTGAAAAAATAGCAAGTATTCTTGGCGGATCAACAGGTAGAGTAGACACACTAAGGTTTGCCGACCCATTTGTTACAAATATTGGTACAGAAATAAAAGTAATTGGAGCAGCGTTTAATAAAAAGAACTTGTCTAATGTATCAGAAGCTATTGCGGGACAAGGTGGCGTGTTTTACATTAAAGTAAACAACGTATCATCTCTTCCTTCTGCAGCGGTTGATTTGGTTTCTCAAAAGAAATCACTTGAATCACAGCTGAAGCAATATGCAGGATACAGCACAATGGAGGCCCTCAGAAAATCAGCCGAGATCGTTGATAAAAGAAGGGAATCAGGATATTAGAAAGTCTGCTAATGAGAAAACAACACATACAGCCGCCCCATGGGTGGCTGTTGTATTTTGGGTAATTTTGTACAATGGAAGGAATTGTAAACAAGGTTGCAGATAGTGGAATCATTACATTAGACTTGGAAATATTTTATCCCAAAAACGAAGTTGTAGAGTTGGATCTAAAAAACTTTCTTTTCATGGAAATGATATTGAAAGAAAAAGATTTTAGAGAACAGCTTGATAAAATCAACTGGCAAGATTATAAAGATAAGCTGGTAGCTGTTTTTTGTTCGGTAGACGCAGTGATTCCCATGTGGGCATACATGCTCATAAGCGCAAAACTATCTCCATATACAAACGATATATACTTTGGAAACAAATCAGAAGCGATTGAAAAAACAATAGAAAAAAATATTGATTCAATCTCTACGGATGAATACAAAGACAAAAGGGTTGTAGTAAAAGGTTGTGGAGACCTAGAAATTCCCTCTGCAGCATTTCTTATGATTGCCAACAAGCTTGTTCCTGTTGCAAAGTCACTAATGTATGGTGAGCCCTGCAGCACCGTCCCCGTGTTCAAGAAAAAATAATATTATTTGTTGTTGTAAAAAGCGATTGCTTTTTTAAGGTCTTCTGGTGTGTCAATTCCAACGCTTGCTTCATCAGTTTCAACCATCCTGATTGAAACACCGTTTTCAAGATATCTTAATTGCTCCAGCATTTCCAGTTTTTCCAATCTTCCCATTGGCCACTTGGTAAATTGTAAAAGCATATCTTTTCTATATGCATAAACACCAATATGTCTGTATAAAATTTCCTCAATCTCTTTATTTCTCTTGTATGGAATCACAGACCTGCTGAAATAAAGAGCATCATTGAGTTTGTTGCAAACAACCTTAACAAGATTTGAATTTTCGTATGATTCGTTTTCTGGAAATTTTTGCATGAGAGACGCTACAGAAACAATATTGTCATTAAAACAATTCACAAGGTCTTCAAGCGGTTGTTTTTTTATAAACGGCTCATCACCCTGGATGTTAATAATCACATCAACATCCATACCATTACAAGCTTCAGCTCTTCTGTCGCTTCCACTTTGGTGCTCTTTTTTACTTTTTATACATCTTCCACCTATGTGGCTAATCTCTTCAGCAATGATATCACTGTCTGTAACAACAATCACATCATCAAATAAATTCATCTCTTTGGCATTTTCATAAACCATATTGATAATGGTTTTCTCACCAATTTTTTGCATGAGTTTTCCGGGAAACCTTGTAGCAGCATATCTGGCAGGAATAAATGCGATTTTTTTCACCATTAAAGTTTTTGAAACGGCCGTTTCATTAATGATACAAACTCTTCATCCTTTTCATTTGGATAATATCGATCAAGTCCGTATTTAATTTTATTGTGGTCCAACTCCATATAGGTTCCAAGCATTCTATCCCAAATTGAAAACACCGCACCATAGTTGCTGTCTGTATAGGGTTGTTTCCAGTGGTGGTGCACCTTGTGCATGTTTGGAGATACCAATATGAAAGAAATAATTTTATCTATCCAACCAGGAAGGCTGATGTTTGCGTGGGTGAATCCAGTTATAAACACCAATATGGTTTGATACAACAGAACGGCGTACATGGGTGCGCCCGCCGCAAAAATTCCCATGTAAAAAAACAAACCCCTCCAAACAGATTCAAGCGGATGGTGTCTTAATCCCGTTGTTACATCAACATTATTGTCTGCATGATGAATGATGTGGAATCTCCAAAACAAACTTATTTTATGTTCAACAAAATGACAAAGCCATCCAGCAAAAAAATCCAATGTTAAACAAGTGATTAAAATGGTTGACAACGCTCCTGCGTTGGTCCATTGTACAATTCCCCAGCCATTGGTTGTGGTATATCCAGCAATCAAAACAATTCCTCCAGCCAAAAGGGTATGTATGACAAAATGGATTGCTGTAAACGCCAGGTTCGTACCGGCATGGCGCAATTTATTTTTTTTATAATGATTATGAATAAGCGGAACGAGGTGTTCGATTGCCCAAAGCAGGATCATTCCGGCGATAAAAAAACCCGCTCTTTCGAGGGGTCTTTTTTCCAGGTCACTGAAATATGTTATGATTTTATCCATATGATTATTAATTAGACATCAATGGCATAGCAAGCATCAATAAGTCTTCATTTTCATCCTGTTCAACCGGCTTAATCAAACCAGCCTTTGTTGGAGTCGACAATTCAACATTCACTTCATCGCTTTCTGTTCCAGACAACATTTCAATTAAAAACCTTGCATTGAAAGAAATGATAATATCTTCTCCTTTGTATTGACAAGACATTCTTTCATTTCCCTCAAAACTAAAATCAACATCTTGGGCAGTCAACTGAAGTTCATTTCCTGAAATATTCAATGTAACAAGATTGGTACTCTTATTACTGAAGATGCTTACACGTCTTAGTGCAGCTTGGAAATCCTGACGACCAACTGTCATTCTGTAAGGATTCTCTGCGGGGATGACCACCTTATAATCTGGGAACCTTGCATCAAGCAAGCGACATGAAAGTTCCACTGTGCCATGTGTTACAAACATATGATTGCTGTTGTAAGAAACAGAAATTTCATCGTCGTTATCTGGCAGTGAAGTCTTTAAAAGATTGAGCGGTTTTTTTGGAACGATGAAAGAGTCTTGTTTTGGACACTTTACTTCTTTCAGCTTATATCTTACCAGTCGGTGTGCATCTGTTGCAACACATGTGAGTCCTGCTTTTTCCAATTCAAAAAACACACCTGTCATAGCTGGACGAAGATCGTCGTTGCTTACGGCGTAGATGGTTTTGTTGATTGCCGTCAATAGCGCATGACTGCTCAATGTAAACGCAGATGTTCCATCTGCCGGAGGTTCTTTTGGAAAATTATCCGGGTTCTCACCCATCACCTTGTATTTACCATTATCGCTTGTGATTTCAATTCCAAAATTTTTATCAATATCAAACGTCAATGGCTGATTAGGAAGGTTTTTGAGTGAATCCATCAAAATTTTTGCTGGAATACATACGCGACCACTGTCTTTGGCTTCTATATCCAAATGAATTTTCATCACCGTCTCCAAGTCGGTCGCCACAACGGTAAGTTTATTTTTTTCAATCTCAAATAGAAAATCCTCTAAAATCGGCAATACGTTGTTTGATCCAATAACACCATTGATCTGTTGCAGTTGTTTTAGCAATGCCGAAGAAGAAACAATAAATTTCATAAAATAGATATGATTTGTATGAAGCAAATATAGTTGGACCAGCACGAAATGAAATGCTGATTTTTCGACATTTTGAGCGAAAAACAATGTTTTAATGTTGAAAACCGAATGTCTAATCTGAATCATCGAGTAACTTGCCCATCATAATGGAAAAGAAATCATTTAGAAAACCCATTACACCCGAACAGGCGCTTGTAAAGATCCGGCACTATTGTGCGTTTCAGGAAAGAAACCACGCAGAGGTTAAGGCAAAACTCTCCAACATGGGCATTGGGTGGACCGCCGCAAATGAAATCATTGCAAAACTGATTGAAGATGGTTTTTTAAATGAAGAGCGCTTTGCAAAAGCTTTTGCTGGGGGTAAGTTTAGGATGAAGGGATGGGGTAAAAAGAAAATAGAACTAGAGTTGAGAAAGAAAGGTGTTTCAACATACAGCATCCAAAAAGCAATCAGGGAAGAAATTGATCCTGCTGATTATGAAAAAACACTGAACAGGCTTATGCAAAAAAAATGGACCTCAATAAAGGGACAGGGCATTACCATTTATGTCAAGCAAGCAAAAACGCGACAATATTTTTTATCTCGAGGATTTGAAAATCCTGTCATCAGCAAACTGTTAAAACAACTTGTAGAAAAAGAAAAGGATTAATTTTAAACAATGGATACACTTACATTTTCATTGATTCAAAGCAATTTGGTTTGGGAGGATAAACAAGCAAACATTAAAAATTTTGAAGAAAAGATTTTATCCATAGAGGCGCCTACTAACATTATTGTGCTTCCGGAAATGTTTTCTACTGGATTTAGCATGGAGCCGGAAAAGCTTGCTGAAAAAATGGATGGTGATACCGTTGAGTGGATGAAGTCAATCGCGAAGAAGAAAAATGTAATTCTAGCAGCCAGCTTAATTATTGAAGAGGACGACCAGTTTTACAATCGACTGCTATGGGTTTTACCCAATGGGCAGGTTGGACAATATAATAAACGACATTGTTTTTCATTGGCCGGCGAAGACCAACATTATGCACATGGATCAAAGAGAGCAATAGCAAGTGTTGGTGGATGGAGAATTAATCTTCAGATATGTTACGACTTGAGGTTTCCAGTTTGGGCAAGACAGCAATTGCAACAGGATGATGAAGGTGTTTATCCAGAGTATGATGTATTGCTTTATGTTGCCAATTGGCCAGCTTCAAGAAGTCACGCTTGGAAAACCTTATTAAATGCAAGAGCGATAGAGAACCAGTCTTTCGTTATTGGTGTAAACAGGATTGGCAAAGATTTCAATGGCACAGATCATGCTGGTGATTCTATGGTAATTGATCCATTGGGTGAAGTGTTGTATCACGCTTCTGAGCATGAAGACATTCATACGATAACATTAAGCAGAGAAAAACTTGATGCAGTAAGAGCTCGCTTTCCTTTCTGGAGCGATGCTGATGCTTTCTATATTGCTGATTAATTATTTTTTAAAAGCATTCCAACCTTGTGCAGTAACATCAAATGTGTTACCACCCTTGGTTTTGATTTTTGCTCCCCGATCAGCTTCAGTGATATATCCAATTACACTGATTTGTTCATTTAGTGTAAGCTTTTCATAATCATCCTGTTTTATGGTAAACAGCAGTTCATAATCCTCTCCCCCACTCAATGCACAAGCAGTTGGATCAATTTCAAATTTATATGCTGCATTTCTTGAGTCTTCTGCAATGGGAATTTTTTCTTCGTATATCACGCAACCCACGCCACTTTTTTCACAGATATGTAAAATTTCAGAGCTCAGTCCATCGCTGATATCCATCATTGATGTTGGAGTTACTTCCTGTTGTTCTAAAAACTCAACAATATCTTTTCTTGCTTTTGGTTTGAGTAAACGGCCGATAACATAAGATTCGTTTTCAAGATCGGGCTGTACTTGTGGTGATTCCAAAAATATTTTTTTCTCTCTTTCCAGAAAAAGCAATCCAATATATGCCGCACCTAAATCTCCTGAAACACAGATCAGGTCTCCTTTTTGGGCAGTTGATCTTTTCACAACTTTTTCTTCATTCACTTCTCCAATTGCCGTTACAGAAATGATAAATCCTTTTTGTGAAGCCGAAGTATCACCACCTACTAAATCAACACCATATTCTTCACAAGCGATGTATACACCATCATAAAACTCTTCAAGCGCTTCAACACTTACTTTGCTGCTGATGCCAATACTGAGTGTGATTTGTGTAGGCGTTGCATTCATTGCATAGATATCACTCAGGTTTACAACAACCGATTTATATCCAAGATGTTTTAGTGGTGTATATGCCAAATCAAAATGCACTCCTTCCAACAACAGGTCGGTTGTAACCACTGTTTGTTTTCCAAAATGATCAATGACAGCAGCATCGTCACCTACACCCAGTATAGATGATGCGTTTTGGAGTTCAATATTTTTTGTGAGGTGATGAATCAATCCGAATTCACCATAATCATTGACTTCAGTTCTGTTCGACATATAATTTTATTGATGCGTGTTTGAAATCCATTTCAACAGTTCGTCGTGTATTTTTCCATTGGTAGCAACAAGGTGTGGCTGATAAGGAGAATAATAATCACCTTTAAAATCTGTTACTTTCCCACCTGCTTCTTCAACCATTAAAAATCCTGCTGCACTATCCCAAGCCTGCAACTTGTGTTCATAGTACCCATCAAATCTTCCTGCAGCTACCCAACAAAGATCGATTGCAGCTGAGCCAAGACGACGAACAGGTATTCCTTCCCTGATCAATCTACCAAAAACTTCAAGTGGACCGTTTTCGCTGTTTAAATATGAGTAGGGAAAACCAGTAACAAGACAAGCGTGACGCACTTGATGTTGTTCACTAACATGAATGCGGCGATCATTTAAAAATGCACCATGATGTTTTTCTGCAAAGAAGAATTCATCCATCATCGGATTGTATACTGCGCCCATAATCATTTCACCATCCTTTTCGATTGCGATACTCACACAGCACAAAGGAATACCATTTGCAAAATTTACTGTACCATCAATGGGGTCAATGATCCATTTGTAAGAGGAGTCCATTTCCAATGCTCCAATTTCTTCACTTAATATATAATGATCAGGAAATGCTTCACGGATGATATTCATGATCAAGGCTTCCGAAGCCTTGTCTACTTCAGTTACGAGATTATTCGGACCCTCTTTGTGTTCGACCAGAAATTTTCCGTTGATTTTTTCTTTGATGAGTGCACCAGAAGCTTTTGCAGCCTTGATGAGCGTGGATTTTAACATGGAGCGAAGGTACTACATGTTAGCATTAACTGTCAACCGCCAACTGTTAACAGTGAACGGTTGACGGTTTGTTTTTTTATAAATTACCTTTCTTCAACTCACTTACGGCAAAGTCTGCAGCACGCGCTGTCATTGCCATGTAGGTGAGGGATGGGTTCACGCAATTTGCAGAAGTCATGAACGCACCATCAGTTACGAATACATTCTTTGCATCCCAAACCTGATTGAATTTATTGAGCACTGAATTTTTTGGATCAGTACCCATTCTTGCAGTACCCATTTCGTGAATACCGCGACCAGGAGTACCATCTCCATCAACACCTTTTACATTTTTTAATCCAGCTGCTTCAAGCATTTCAATACCATCATTCAACATGTCTTTGCGCATGTTCAACTCATTTTGTTTGAGTTCGCAATCGATGGCCAATACATTCAATCCCCACTTATCCGTTTTTGTTTTGTCGAGTGTGACTTTGTTTTCATGGTATGGCAGAATTTCTCCGAATCCACCCATTCCAACTTGCCATGAACCAGGCTCTGTCAACAATTCTTTCAATTCCACACCAATATTATATTCAGCAATATTTCTGTTCCAGTTTTCTCTGTTGCCCTGACCCTGATATCCAAATCCTCTGATATAGTCTCTCTTTTCTCCATTCAAGTTTCTGAATCGTGGAATATAGAATCCATTTGGACGACGACCGAAATAATATTTGTCTTCGTAACCTTCAGCTTTTCCTGTGATGCGTACACCGAGGTGATGATCCATCAGGTTGTGTCCTAGTTGTCCGCTTGAACTACCTAATCCATCAGGGAAGACATCAGTTGCAGAGTTCAACAATACCCAAGTGCTGTTTAATGTTGATGCATTAAGGAATACAATTTTTGCTTTGAATTCATATGTCTTGTTTGTTTCAGCATCCAACACTTCAACACCTGTTGCACGTTGAGTGTCTTTATCATACAACACTTTCGTAACAATAGAATAAGGACGAAGTGTTAGATTTCCTGTTTTCATTGCAGCAGGAAGTGTAGAAGCTTGTGTGCTGAAATATGCACCAAATGGGCATCCCAGCGAACACTTGTTTCTGAATTGGCAATTGGTTCTGCCGGGAAGTGGTTTTGTTAGATTGGCTGTTCTTCCGATGATCAAATGTCTTTGACCTTTATAATATTCTTTCCATCTTGCAGCTACATCTTTTTCAAGACATGTCAATTCCATTGGAGGCAAGAAGTTTCCGTCTGGCAATACATCCAATCCTTCTCTTGATCCGCTGATACCTGCAAATCCTTCTACATAATCATACCAAGGTGCAATGTCTTTATAGCGAATAGGCCAATCTGTTCCTATGCCATCTTTTGCGTTGGCTTCAAAATCCATATTGCTCCAACGATAGCTTTGTCTTCCCCACATCAGTGATCTTCCACCAACATGATAACCACGAAACCAGTCGAATCTCTTTACTTCTGTATACGGACATTCCCAGTCTTTCACCCAATAATTCAAATTCGTTTCACTCAACGGATAGTCGCGCTTCAACACCGGATATTTTTCAATCATCTCTTGTGTTCTTCCACCGCGGTGTGGAAATTCCCAAGGATCTTTTGTTGCATTCACATAATCTTTTACGTGCTCGATGTTCTCACCTCTTTCGAGCATGATTACTTTAAGACCTTTTTCAGTAAGTTCTTTTGCAGCCCATCCACCACTGATTCCTGATCCCACAACAATCGCGTCGTAAACATTTGATTCTGGCATATGTATTTATTATAGTAACGAATTTACTGAATTCATAAATTAAAAATCAACTATTATCATCAATGAAGAATTTGTTATTCAATAATCAATTATCAACTTAAGGTGCCAGTCTGGCACCTCAAGATATAGGTATCATGTGAGAGACCTAAAATTTGGTCAGGATGAGAAGTTTGTTTAGTTTTCATTACGCTTTAGCGTAAGCCATTAACTTATTAACCAAAACAAAAAACGATGAGCCAGCCAATCAATGCAAACCGACTCTTCTATGCCAGTTGTTTTGCACTTATTACAACGGCCTTTTCTTTTAGTATAAGAGCCGGCATCCTCACTCAACTCGGAACGCAATTAAATCTGGATCCTGTTCAACTTGGGCATATCAACCAGATGTGGTTTCTGGGTTTTCCGCTTTCTATGATCATTGGTGGAATTTTCTATCAGCAAATC
>JACCDM010746289.1_pt1 | contig 10734 bp, 10 predicted proteins | sample 7445851 | NCBI WGS metagenome assembly JACCDM01 (sample SAMN15323438, study PRJNA562643) | freshwater metagenome | isolation source: river surface water | place: USA:Blue River Watershed | collected 2017-08-16
AGTGCAACGACTTCTCCATCAACTTCAAATCACCTAAATCTTTTCCATAAGAGGTGGTGTTCTCACTGACCAGGAAGAGTTCGCTCACGCCATTTTCAGCGAGCCACTTCGCCTCTTCTAGAATTTCCTCCGGCGGACGCGATACAAATGATCCGCGGAAATATGGGATGGCACAGAAAGAGCAGCGACGATCGCACCCTGATGCAATCTTCAACGGTGCCCATGGAGCGTTGCCGAGCCTCTTTCTAAAGAGTGAACCGCCAGCACCGACACTTGATTGGTGTTCGGCATCTCGAACCTCGCGGCGGGCTTCTGCGCGAGCTACCGGTGTTATGGGAAGAAGTGCGCGCCGATCTTGTGGTGTGTGAGACTGATGAGAATTTCCAGCAAGGATTGATTGTAGTTTTGACGAAATATCTTGATAGTCATCAAAACCTAAGATTGCATCTGCCTCTGGCAACGCTTCAGCAAGTTCTTTGCCGTATCTCTCTGCCATGCATCCAACAGCCACTACAGCCTTAGTGGTTCCATGGCCCTTTAACGAATTTGCTTCCAAAAGAGCATCTACTGAATCCTTCTTCGCGGATTCAATAAATCCGCATGTATTGACGACAGCTACCTCTGCGGCATCCACATCTTCGACAAGTGTCCAGCCTTCGGCTGCTAATCGCCCAGCAAGCTCTTCTGAGTCAACTTCATTACGCGCGCACCCCATGGTGACAATTGCGACGGTGCGAGACATAGGGGTGATACTACAGGCTTAACGGAATGTGCGACGAACTTCCTCATTCTGTCCGCCGAGTGGTGGCAATAACTCACCATTGACGGTGACATCGAGCCCCGCTGGATTGCTGAAGTAAATACTGATTCCAGTAGCAGATGTAAATGTCTTGCTCTCGCCTTGGAAAATCGAACCCTTGAAGACGTGCTCTCCTTCAATCACGATATCAATAAGTGAATTGCCACGAACTGCAGTGATGGACATCTCTACTCCCTCCCCCTCTACAGCTTGCGTTGTCGCTGGAGATTCGGTGGCAACTGGAGATGGAGTGGGTGATGCGCTTTCTACGACTGGGCGTGCAGGACTGTCACTACTGACGTTAGAAATCACGACCTGCACCATTGCAAAAATTAAAATAATTGCAAGCGAGAAACCAGCGGGAACCTTCCAAGACAAATTTTTCTTTTCATGAGGGACTCGAGCAACGCTATTCTCACTGAGTAGTTCATTAATGCTGCGACTTTCAGCAGAGTGTTCTTGGTTGTACATCTCAACTAACTGATTTGCATCAAGCCCGATCTTTGGAGCAATGTTTCGAAGATGACCCTTTGCATAGATATCGCCACCACAATGCGAAAAATTATTTCGTTCCATCTCAGCAATGAGACCTGCGCGAATACTTGTGATTGCAGCGAGATCATCAATAGAGATACCAGATGAGGCGCGCGCAGAAGCGAGTACCTCACCTAAATTCATAGTTGCTCCTGCCTCGAGAAAATGCTCTTAATTTTACCGACCAGTCATTCATTTCTACTAGCCTGACAGTTCAATCTGCGGGAAATCACCCCTAAAGCAACCCGCTCTTAATACTCGCGGAGCGTGGCAAGCACAGAGTCCAGCTCTTCATTGGTTACCAAGACAACGCGAGCCTTAGACCCTTCAGAGGGACCGACGATTCCACGGGACTCCATCAAATCCATCAATCTGCCGGCTTTCGCAAAACCTACTCGCAACTTGCGTTGCAACATCGAGGTTGAACCAAATTGAGTTCCTACAACCAATTCGATTGCCTGACATAGAAGTTCGAGATCATCACCAATCTCTTTATCAATCATTTTGGAAGATTGTGGAGCAGCTGTCACGTCTTCGCGATATCGCGGCTTCAACTGCTTCTTCACGTGATTGGTGACTGCCTCAATCTCACGCTCAGAAACATACGCACCTTGAATGCGAATCGCACGGCTGGCACCCATAGGAATAAAGAGTCCATCACCTTGGCCAATCAACTTCTCGGCGCCTGGTGAATCCAAAATAACTCGGCTATCTGCGAGAGAAGATGTAGCAAATGAGAGACGTGAAGGTACGTTCGCCTTAATCAAACCAGTGACAACGTCAACGCTAGGACGTTGGGTTGCAAGCACTAAGTGAATACCAGCAGAGCGCGCCAATTGGGTAATGCGCACAACTGATTCTTCAACTTCACGAGCTGCGACCATCATTAAATCTGCAAGCTCATCAATAACAACGAGCAAATACGGGTATGGCTCAAGAATGCGGTCGGAGCCCGGAGGGGCTACAACTTTCCCTGCACGCACCGCTTTATTGAAGTCATCAATATGTCTAAATCCGAAGTTTGCTAGATCTTCATAACGAAGATCCATCTCGCGCACAACCCAGGTAAGTGCATCAGCTGCCTTCTTTGGATTGGTGATAATTGGAGTTATCAAATGCGGGATGCCTTCGTAAGCGGTCAGCTCTACTCGCTTTGGATCAATCAAAATTAGTCGAACATCATCTGGTGTTGCACGCATCATGATGGATGTAATCATCGAGTTAATCATCGAAGATTTTCCGGCACCAGTTGCACCCGCTACGAGCAAGTGAGGCATTTTCGCTAAGTTGGCACAGACGAAGTTACCTTCAACATCTTTTCCGAGAGCAACCAGCATCGGGTGGTGATCTTGGCCGGCAACGCTAGAGCGCATTACATCGCCTAAAGCGACGATTTCACGGTCGGTATTAGGAATTTCAATACCCACAGCCGATTTTCCTGGAATAGGAGAAAGGATTCGAACTTCACTACTTGCTACAGCATATGAAATATTCTTGGATAGCGCGGTAATTCGTTCTACCTTTACAGCATTTCCAAGTTCTACTTCATATCGCGTGACTGTTGGGCCACGCATAAATCCGGTAACGGTTGCATCAATATCAAATTGTTTAAAGACTTCCGTCAAAGCGGCAACGACTGTGTCATTTGCTTTGCTCTTTCCCTTAGATGCAGGACCAACTTTTAAAAGATCTTGCGAAGGAAGCTCATACTTTGAATCTCCAATGAGCAGCAACTGCTCTGGATGATGGTTGGCCTTAGGTGCCTCTTTCAGTTGATTCTCAAGTGGCTTTGGAACTTCAACTGTAAATTCCTGATCAAATTCTGCTTCTTCAATCTCATCCTCAGGCTCATCCTGATGCCACGCAACTACAGGAGTCTCGAAAGGAGGAGTGTCACTGATTTCAAAATCATCATCGTTGCGCTCAGGACGCTTTGATTTAAGCCATACCGCAATTACTTTTATTCGAGTGAGGACCTCAGAGAAGGGTGTTGCAGTGACAACAAGTGCACCAAAGATAAAGAGTGCGATTAAGAATGGGTAGGTTAGTAATGATGTCATCACTGCCACGAGAGGTTTCGCTACATAGAAGCCGAGAAGCCCTCCCCCCTCGCGAATTGCAGTTGCTCCTTGCGGATTCGAAGCACCTAGTGACCCATTGAGTAAGTGTGCAAGGCCAGTGGTACTTACAAGAAGAATGAGAAGACCGACAGTGATACGACCGGTCCCCTGCTTGTCATCTGGTGTGCGGAAGATTCGAATTGCAAAGTAAACAAGTGCGACCGGAATTACGACCGCTACCGAACCAAGGGCTCCGTAAAGAAAGGAATAAACATTGCGTCCAAGCAAACCGTCAGAACGCATCCATGTGCCCGTTACTGAAACGAGCGAGAGCAGGAAGAGGAATAGTGCGGCGCCATCGCGGTGGTGCTCGGGATCAAGGTCTTTGGCGCCTCGAGCTACAAAGCGGATGCTAGAGCCGAGGGATTTGGCGATGAGATGCCAGAGAGATGCGAGGCCAGAGCCAATCAAGGGCAGGATTGCGCCCTTGCCGCTCTTCTTCTTTACCGTGCGTTTTCTCTTAGCCACACGCTCAATCTTAGTTGGTGAGATTTATTCTCTATGGGAAGGCGCGCCGACTTTAGACTTCAATGACGACAGGGACGATCATCGGCTTCCGACGATGTTTTTGACCTACCCACGATCCGATTGTTCGACGGACAACTTGCGAAAGTTGATGTGTTCCATTGGTTCCATTGGAAACTGCATGGGCAAGTGCCTTTTCAATATCACCACGAACCTCATCAAAGAGGGCTTCATCTTCATTAAATCCACGGGCATGAATATCTGGCCCTGCCACAATCTTTCCGCTCTGCGAATCAATCACCACAATCACAGAGATAAAACCTTCCTCACCCAAGATACGACGATCTTTGAGCGAATCTTCAGTGATATCACCGATGCTTTGGCCATCAACGTATACAAAACCCACTGGAATTGAACCAGCTATCTCAGCTTCATGGTCTACCAGGTCAACGACAATTCCATTTTCAGCAATAAAAGTATTCTGTCGTGGAACGCCTGCCTGAATAGCTAGTTCAGCATTTGCCTTGAGATGTCGCCACTCCCCATGAATCGGCATCGCATATTTAGGCTTGACGATGTTGTAGCAATACAGCAATTCACCTGCCGCAGCATGGCCAGAGACGTGTACGAATGCGTTGGCTTTATGAACCACATTTGCGCCCTGGCGGGTGAGTTCATTGATAATGCGATAGACAGAGTTTTCATTTCCTGGAATCAGTGACGAAGCCAATATGACTGTGTCCCCTTGGCCAACGCGAATTTGATGATCGCCGTTGGCCATTCGAGAGAGTGCAGCCATCGGTTCGCCTTGCGATCCCGTTGAAATCAAAACAACATTGTCGCCGTAGTTCTCTAAATCTTTTAACTCAATCACGGTTCCTGAAGGAACATTGAGGTAACCCATATCCTCGGCAATTTTCATATTGCGCACCATCGAACGACCAATAAAGCAGACCCAACGACCATTTGCGTGCGCAACATCAATGACCTGTTGAACTCGGTGCACATGGGATGAGAATGAAGCGACTATGACTCTGCGCTTTGTAGAGGCAATCACTCGATGAAGGGCGGGCATGATCTCGCGCTCGGCCGGTGTGAAGCCTGGAATATCAGCATTTGTTGAATCTGCCAAGAAGATATCAACGCCTTCGTCACCAAGACGAGCAAAAGTTGCGAGGTCTGTCGTGCGACCATCTAGCGGAAGTTGGTCCATCTTAAAGTCACCAGTAGCCAAGACCATACCCGCCTTAGTGCGAATTGCCACTGCAAGTGCATCTGGGATGGAGTGATTTACCGCAATGCATTCAAGGTCGAATCCTTCTAACTTGAAGCGATCGCCTTCGCGCACCTCGTGTGTAATCGGGCCAATTCGGTGTTCTTTACATTTTGCAGTAATTAAAGCGATTGTTAGGGGCGAACCGTAGAGCGGAATATCTACGCGCTCTCGAAGTAGATATGGGACGGCGCCAATATGGTCTTCGTGTCCATGCGTAAGAAAAATTCCAACTACATCTTCAAGGCGATCTCGGATATAACTAAAGTCCGGCAAAATTAAATCGATACCTGGCTGGTTATCCTCTGGAAAGAGAACTCCACAATCGACGATTAATAACTTTCCATCTGTTTCGAAAACGGTCATGTTGCGACCGATTTCAGAGATTCCACCTAAGGCAACAATACGTAAACCGCCCGGAGCTAACTTGCTGGGAGTGGATAAATTTGGATGGGGATGTTGAGTCATTGAGGCTTAGTTTTTCAATGCGACGCCACCAGCGATGAGATCTTTACGCAATTGCGCAATCTGCTCTGGTGTTGCATCGACGAGAGGAAGGCGAGTGGTGCCACCTGGGAGACCCATTAACTCCATTGCGGCTTTGGTAAGGATTGCACCTTGTGTGCGGAATGTCCCAGCAAAGACCGGGAGCAACTTTTGATGAATTTCAAGTGCCTTTGCCGCGTTGCCGGAGAACCAAGCATCGAGCATCGCTTTAAGCTCAAGGCCAACTGTGTGGCCACATACTGAAACAAATCCGACCGCACCAATTGCAAGGAGTGGCAGATTGAGAATGTCATCTCCTGAATACACCGGAATACCGCAGCGCTGAATTACCCAAGATGTGCTTGCGCTATTTCCCTTTGCATCCTTGAGAGCAACAATGTTCTCTACGCTGTCAAAGAGGCGACAAATAGTGTCGTTTTCAATTTCGATACCAGTACGTCCTGGAATGTCGTACATCATGATTGGAAGATCTGTCGCTGCTGCAACTGCGCGGAAGTGAGCTTCCACACCTGCTTGCGGTGGCTTGTTGTAATAAGGAACTACAACGAGCAAGCCATCTGCACCAGCATCTTGTGAACGCTTTGCTTGTTCGACGGTATATGAAGTTTCGTTATCGCCAGCGCCTGAGAGAACCTGAACATTTGGCCCTACTACGCTCTTCACAACTTTAATGATCTCGAGCTTCTCGGATGACTTGGTGGTTGGCGCCTCACCGGTTGTGCCGTTGACCGCGATTCCATCATGTCCGGTATCAACTAAATGCTGAGCGAGCTTTGCAACGCCATCCCAATCGATAGAGCCGTCCTTGTTAAAGGGAGTCACCATTGCGGTGAGGAGGCGTCCGAATGGTGCGTTGATACTCATTGTGGAATCTTATCGGTTATGGCGCTACGCGACCAGATTTTTCGAAGGCTTGATAGGTCAAAGGCATTAATTTCGCGAATTCTGCCTCCATCTTCTCGGCAACCATCTCAATTTCACGTTGTGGATAGCTTGGGAAGTGCGATCCTTCGCGCGATGTGCGTAGTGAAAGGAAATTCATCAGTGCGCGTGCGTTCATGGTCACGTACATCGAGGAGTAGGTCGCGACAGGTAGAACAGCACGAGCAACTTCTCGAGCAACACCTGCATCCAACATCTTCTTATAAGAATCGTATGCAACTAGATAGGCATCTTTCATCGCATCGACTGTAATCTGGAACTGTTCATCTGTTCCAGGAACAAATTCATATGCACCAGTCTTGCCGACCTGAATGAGATTGCGCTCCTTATTTGGAACATAGAAAACCGGCTTGAGTTCGCGATAACGACCTGACTCTTCGTTATATGAGGCAATGCGGTGGCGCATGAATTCACGGAAGACAAAGATTGGAGCTGAGATAAAGAAGGTCATCGATGTGTGCTCAAATGGTGAGCCATGGCGTTCGCGGGCGAGGTAGTTAATCAGCCCGGCAGAACGTGCTGGATCCTCACCGATTTCATCCATGGACTGCTCTCCTGCAGTAGAGACTCGAGCAGCCCAGATCACATCAGCATCGCTGGCGCTGGCCTTTATCAGCTCAACCGAAACATCGTCGCGGAAAATGACCTCAGGGTTGATGATTGCATCAGATGACATAGCTTCAGACATGGTCGCACCTTATCTATCAACCCCCCATCCTCAACGGTATCTATGGGGCAGAATGTCTGCGTGTCCACAGTGAACCGCGCCACGGCTGCCGCTTCCTTCAGCGTCTCCTTCACCGTTGGCCTTTATGGGGTCGCATTTGGCGCAGCTGGAATCGCTGCCGGTTTCTCTATCTGGCAGACCTGCGCTTTATCGCTGCTGACATTTTCTGGCGCATCTCAATTTGCCGTCGTAGGCGTGCTTGGTGCAGGTGGATCAGCTCTCTCTGGAATCACGACGGCATCGCTTCTGGGATTTCGAAATGCTCTCTATGGAATGCGGATGGCGCCTCTCCTGAAGATTCGCGGTATCAAGCGAATCGTGGGCGCGCAAATAACTATTGATGAGTCAACTGGTGTTGCGCTAGGTCAATCCGAACTCGGTGAGGATGCAATGCGCCAAGGATTCTGGCTGACTGGTATCGGTGTCTATATCTTCTGGAATCTCTTTACAGTGGTCGGCGCATTAGGTGCGCAAGCTATGGGCGATCCTGCAGCATGGGGTGTAGACGCCGCAGTTCCAGCAGCATTCTTAGGTCTTGTGTGGCCACGTTTAACAAATAAGAGTGAGCGCATTCTTGCTGTAACAGCGATGATGCTCGCATTGGTACTGACACCAATTGTCGCTGCGGGTATTCCAATTATCGCGACCGCTCTCCTAGTTATTGCTTTCGGATGGCGGGCACAACGATGAGCGCCATGTGGATTGCTGTCATCGGAACAAGTGTGATTGCTTTTGGTTTGAAGTACTTCGGCCACAGCATTCCAGAGAAATTCTTAAGTAATCCGCGCGTACTACGTATCAATACTCTGATTCCAATCGCGCTCTTAAGTGCACTGGTTGCAGTGCAAACCTTTAGCGAAAAGAGCGCGCTAGTGATTGATCAACGTGTGGCCGGAGTTGCGGTAGCAGTCATCGCGCTAGCGTTGAAGGCGCCGTTTCCAGTAGTCGTGCTTGGTTCAGCAGCAGCAAGTGCGCTGATGTATCACTTAGGCTGAGATAACTCCGAGTGAGAGAAGTTTTGCCTTGAGGTCATTATCTGAAGGCTCTGTGAGGTGTGTTCCATCTGGGAAGACAATAACGGGAATCGACTTCGCTCCCCCATTAATCTCAACGACCTTATCTGCAGCAGCGAGATCTGCTTCAACATCAATGTGAGTAATTTGAACATCAAGTTCTTCTAAGAGGCGCTTTGAGCGGCGGCAATCTCCACACCAATCAGCTCCGTACATTGTGATCTCTGGATGTGATGACATATTTTCCGCCTCTTTTTCTTAGTAGTTACATAAACTTCTCAAGGCCCACTGTGAGCCCTGGATGTGTTGAAACTTGACGAACGCCAAGCAATACACCTGGCATAAATCCTGCACGATCTAACGAATCATGGCGAATTGTAAGAGTCTCACCCAGTCCGCCGAAGAGAACTTCTTGGTGAGCAATTAATCCACGAAGTCGAACCGAGTGAACCGGGACCTCGCCAACGTTTGCGCCACGTGCACCATCTAGAGCTGTTGTTGTTGCATCTGGCATCGCTGAAAGACCGGCCCGCTTGCGCGCATCAGAAATCAAAGCTGCAGTGCGAGCTGCTGTTCCTGAGGGAGCATCGACCTTATTTGGGTGGTGCAGTTCAATAATCTCGGCACTTTCAAAGAATTTGGCAGCCTTTTCGGCAAACTCCATCATCAGAACTGCGCCAATGGCAAAGTTTGGAGCAATCAAAACTCCTGCACTTGGATTGGCAGCAAGCCATGAGTTCAATTGAGCAATGCGATCATCAGAGAATCCAGTGGTACCAACAACGGCGTGAATATTGTTCTTAATCAGAAAATCTAAGTTAGCCATCACTACATCAGGTGTTGTGAAATCTACGACTACCTGAGCTCCTGATGTAACGAGAGCATCCAGTGAATCGCCTTGGTCGAGCGCGGCAACGAGTTCGCAATCGCCTGCCTCGGTAACTGCCTTTACGACCTCTGAACCCATGCGGCCACGAGCACCGAGTACGCCTACTTTGATCATGACTTCAACACCTTCTCAAACTTTGCTCTGTTCTTAAATGGACCGACAAGGGCAAGGGTAGGCGTTTTAGTCAGAAACTCGCTAGCAATTGCGCGGACATCTTCTGCCGATACACGTGAAATTGCCTTCAAAATATCGTCAAAGTCCATTACCTGGCCGTAGACAATCTCATTCTTACCAATGCGGCTCATACGAGAGCCTGAATCTTCTTGGCTTAAGACCAACGAACCGCGAACCGCGCCCTTTGCGCGTTCGATCTCTTCATGGCTCATTCCATTATCAGCGACATCCGCCAAGATCTCTCGAATTATCTCTACAACTTCAACTGCCTTAGTGGGATTACAGCCAGCATAGAAACCGAGAGTGCCAGTGCCGGCGAATTGTTGTGAATACGCATAGACAGAGTAAGCAAGGCCGCGCTTTTCGCGAATCTCTTGAAAGAGTCGGGATGACATTCCCCCGCCGAGCGCCGCAGATAAAACACCCATCGCAAAACGTCGCTCATCTGCTCGCGCAACGCCCTCCATGCCATAGAGCATGTGAGCTTGCTCGGTTTTGCGATACATCAATCCAACTGGAGTCTGTGGTCCGCGCTTGATGGGTGTATTTGGTCTGATATTTGGTGTGCCTGATATATCAAGGAAGTTATCGCGTGATAGCGCTTCTTCCACCATCGCAACAACGCGTTTGTGCTTAATATTGCCGGCAACAGCTACAACGAGATCTGATGGCTTGTACTTCTTCTTGTAATAGTTAAAGACTGTATTTCGAGACATATTGTTGATGCTCTCGATGGTGCCCAAGATTGGGCGACCTATCTGGGTATCTCCGTAATACGTATCGCTAAAGAGGTCATGCACTAAATCTGAGGGATCATCATCGCGCATTGCGATCTCTTCGAGCACAACCTTGCGTTCTGCATCCACATCAAGTGCTGTAACAATCGAAGACGTAATCAAATCGCTGACAACCTCGATTGCCATCGGCAAATCTGTATCAATCACGCGGGCGTAGAAACAGGTGTACTCCTTCGATGTGAAGGCGTTCATCTCGCCACCTACTGATTCGATAGATGATGAAATCTCTAACGCTGTTCGTGATGTAGTACCTTTAAAGAGAAGGTGCTCGAGAAAATGAGAAGCACCGGCAGTTGCCGGTGCTTCATCACGTGAACCTACATTGACCCAAATACCAACAGCGGCGCTTCGAACAGAGGGAACTTCCTCTGTAACAATGCGCAGACCGCTGGAGTGGACCGTTCTCTTAACAGACATTACTCAGCTGATGCTGCGCCTTCTTCGAGAACTGGAACGAGAGATAGCTTGCCCTTTGGATCGATCTCGCCGATCTC
>JACCDM011239994.1_pt1 | contig 10729 bp, 9 predicted proteins | sample 7445851 | NCBI WGS metagenome assembly JACCDM01 (sample SAMN15323438, study PRJNA562643) | freshwater metagenome | isolation source: river surface water | place: USA:Blue River Watershed | collected 2017-08-16
CCACCACTTTGATTCGCCCATGAAGAAAATAGCATTCTACCCTCTTTTTTAGACTTCCCATAAAGATTATCACGTTCTTCTTGAGTGGAGGAGGAAATAATTATATGCGCTTTGCTAGCGGTTCTTTCTAATGATTGTACAAGTTTGTTAACTAGTGAAACATTCGTATTATAGATTAATTCTTGGTCATTATGACGATTCAATGCAGCTAAATGAACAATTACGTCACATGAGGCAACAAATGAATCTAATTTATGATTATCTTCAAAGAAGCTTCTTTCGAAATTTCTTAATAAGAATTCATCTTTTAATAAATGTATAGTTTGATATAAATGATATCCTACAAAACCATTGCTCCCGGTTATACCTATCTTAATCATTACAAATGATTTTATTTGAATTCACTGAATGCTGATTAAACCAAAAACTCATCAACTTCCTCAAAGAATATCTCTTTTCTAACAATTGCCAATTTTGAAATAAGATTTTTAACCCCTTCAATATTCAGCCTTTCCGTATTATGTGAGTGATAATCCTCAATATCACCCATGCTTTTCTCTCCTTCTGAAAAATACATTGAATAATTTAAATCTCTGTTATCAGCAGGAATTCGATAAAAATCGCCCATATCTTGAGCTTTAACCATCTCTTCTCGAGTACATAACGTTTCATATAATTTTTCGCCATGACGCGTACCAATTATATTGATCTCATTATCTGCTTTAGCTAATTCTTTAACAGCCTTAGCAAGATCCCCAATTGTAGCAGCCGGTGCTTTGTTAACAAATAAATCTCCTTGATTTCCATTTATAAAAGCAAATAAAACCAACTCTACTGCATCATTTAAACTCATTAAAAAGCGAGTCATATTAGGGTCTGTAATTGTTAAAGGAAGACCACTCTTTATTTGATTAATAAAAAGAGGAATAACGGACCCTCTTGAGGCCATCACATTTCCATAACGTGTTAAACAAACGATGGTATTTTCCAAATTTCTAGACTCGGCAATAGCTACTTTTTCCATCATTGCTTTTGAAATACCCATTGCGTTAATAGGATAAGCCGCCTTATCTGTACTCAAACATATTACCTTCTTCACGTTATTTTGCCCAGCAGCTTTTATCACATTCTGTGTTCCTTCTACATTAGTTTTAACTGCTTGCATAGGAAAGAACTCACAAGATGGTACTTGCTTTAATGCCGCTGCATGAAAAATATAATCCACACCTCGGGTAGCTGGCTCAACACTGTCAAAATCTCTTACATCACCAATGAAAAATTTTAATTTAGGATTCTTTAACTGATTCCGCATATCATCCTGTTTTTTTTCATCCCGCGAAAAAATTCGAATTTCTTTAAAATGATCAGTGCCTAAAAACCGTTGTAAAACTGCATTGCCAAAAGACCCAGTACCGCCAGTTATTAAAAGAATTTTATTTTTTATTTCCACTATTTTTCGATTTTAAATACTTTATTTTTTTCTGATTGAGTAGGGTAATTGATTAAAACCGCTTTATAAGGCCCTTTGAAAACAAAAAGACTACCTGCTGCGACTCCAATAACCCCATGTTTATCAATTACCTTTTCTATATCTTCAAGTGACCCAGCTCCGCCCAAAACCGTCAAAGGAATGGATATATTTTCAGCGATCTTATCAATCAAAATCATATCAAACCCTTTCATAACTCCATCTTGATCTATAGAATTTAAAATAATTTCCCCAGCACCTAATTGTTCCAATTCTATTGCAAATTTTATAGGGTTGATCCCCGTAGACCTTTTGCCATTATGAGTGTACACCTCATAACCTCCCAATAATTTTTTCTTAATGTCTAAAACAACTATTACACTCTGTGAACCCACTCGGTCTGCTATTTGCGTCACTAACTGTGGGTTTTTGATTACTGCACTACTCAAAGCAATCTTTTCAATACCCAAGCTAAATATTTTTTGTGCTTGCTCAACTGTTTGTACACCACCACCATAACACAAAGGCATTCGAGACTGATTCGCTAATTTTTCAATTAAAACATAATCAGGTTCTTTGCCTAAAACAGTAGCATCTATATCAAAAAAGGCTAGTTCATCTACTTGTTTCTCATTAAAAATTCGAACCGCATTTATAGGGTCACCTACATATTTAGGGGATTTAAAATTGACTGTTTTTACTAATCCTTTATCATGAAGCAACAAACTTGGGATAATTCTAGGACGTAACATGATTATAGTCTAGCAAAGTTATGTAATAATTTTTCACCGAATTGATGACTTTTTTCTGGATGAAATTGAATTCCAAATATATTTTCTCTATTAACAGCCGAGGAGAAAGAGATACCATAATCTGAAACTGCAATACTTTCCTCAGGATTATTGCATTTAAAATAAAAAGAATGTAAAAAATAAAAAATCGCATCTTCTTCTAATCCAATAAAAAGTGGGTGATTTTTAACGGGAATTACATCATTCCAACCCATATGAGGAAGCTTAGTACGCTGATTTATTAAACTACCATCAAATTTCAATATTTCAGAATCAATCCAATTTAAACCCTCTAATTCCCCTTCATCGCTTCTATTCCCCATAATTTGCATGCCAACACAAATTCCAATTACAGGAATTTTTTTTACTAGTACTAATTCATCTAGTTTTTCACGCATTCCAGAGATATTCAGTTGATTCATAGCATAATCAAATGATCCGACACCCGGTAAAACTAATTTTTCTGCATCAATTAAATCTTGGCTCGATTTTGCAATTTTGGTAGGTATATCAAGTCTTTTATAAACATTCTGAAATGCGAAAATATTACCAACACCATAATCTATAATAGTAATCATCTAAATAGGCGTTTTTCAAGTCCTAGTTTCTGCATCATTTGTGCTCCGAAACCAATTAATTTAATTTTGTTTTTATAGTCATGAAAAGTTTTGTTTTCTCCATCAAAAATTTCCTGTAATTCCGACCTTGATAAATCTAATTTATCAGCTACATAGTCAAATTCTTTTTGTAAAAACTCTTCAGATAACTCAGGTTTAGAAATACGTTCCAATGCTTCCTGTCTAGTCATTTGACCAGTCAAAATTAAACTCGAAAAATGAGCACGCCTTTTTTCAAACCCGAACTTACGTGGAAGCCAAAAATCTTCATAAAATCTTGTAAAACGAGACTCATGATGCTTGTGTTGAAATGGCTCCCACCCAAATTTCTCCATTAGGACTTTTTCAGCATCTGCTTTAATGTAGGGAACTAAATTAAGAGGCTTAAATATCTGCATCCCTAAAATATATCTGTAGTATAGTTTGTAAGAAAGAATGTCAACTAGAGGAAATGTTTTTAGTGTCCTCTTCCCAAATTTAGAATGAATGTCTTTTACTAAAAGAGTATCAATACCGGGAAATCCTCCCCACTCTTCCGGTTCTCTACAACATTCTGTTGAAAAATTGCCTCCGGTCAAAACATATTTGATTTTATTTTTTTTTGCAAATTTATATAGACCAGAGAAGAAAGCATAGTCCTGCGGTAAATCCTGATCTGCAATCTGGGATTTTAAAAATGAAACTTGTAAATCTTTCATTTCTTCCCAATTTATAACCTCAGTATATAAATCTAATCCCAAGCCGTCTACTAATCTCTCTATATTATTCACAGCAATTTGTGAATTCCAACCTGCATCAACATGAAAAACGAGTGGCCGCAATCCGAATTCCGTAACCATTTTGTAAAGCAGAAAGGAACTATCAATTCCTCCGCTCATTCCCATCATACAATCAAAATCTTTGCCAGCCCCCTCTTTCTTTATCTTATACACTAACTCCTCGAGTTGTTTATGACCTCTCTCATCTGTATGCCAAAAAGGCTCAATTTGATATTTAAAAATATTGCAATGATCACATACTCCATGATCATCAAAAACAATATTGGAATCTGTTGTATCCATTACACAATTTTTACAAATTTTATATACCATTTATATATAATTAAACAATTAAAGATTTCGAAGATTTTAAAAAAGACAATAGATAAAAAAAGCTATAAATTTTTTACCACAAACCAAATTAATAGTTTACATCAAACATATAAGATTTAATTTATGATAATAATAACTGAATTAATTTTTCAGATGATTTCAATTGATCATACTCATTTAATGCTTGTTCAGTTGGAACAAAGTTATTTTTTACTATTAAAGAAGCTGATTTAACTGCATCATCAAACCAATTAGAATTATTAAGATCAACTAATATTATTCTTGATTTCATACATTCTGGTAAATCATCATAAAAAGGGTTATATCTTATAGCAACTGCACAACCACAAAAAATTGCTTCATAAACACTTCTGGGAGAAGAATCACTTATAGGTATTGAAACAACTAGAAAAGTATTATGGAGCAACTCATACATTTTATCCTTTTCTAATCTACCGATATCCGAGTCGAAATCTCTAAAAAAAGACAAAACATTTTGTTTATAAACGGAATCAACAAATGGATATATAAAAGAAATTGAATGATTAAAGAATTCACTAGAATTATTACGTGAAATTAAAATTTGCTCTAAACAATATAAACTGGAAAAGCCTCTAATAGATAAGATTTTATCACGCTTTGGGTTTCTAAATTTATTGGACTTTAATAATAAACTAGTTAAGTCTATCCCATTTTGAATTACTAAAGGAAATATACCAGAAATGCTAAAGACACCTTTTGCCATCAAATTAGAGTCAACTGTAATTTTTTTTGCTGATTTTAAAGCACACTTAGAACAATACCAATATAGTTTAGATCTATAAGGCTTGACAAGAATATCGCTTCCTTGAGGTGTAGCAATAAATTTTAAACCAGCGGCCCAGGCAAGCCAAATATAGTACATTGAATGAGCGTGATAAACTGAATGAGGAAATTTTCGCTTAAATTTAATTATTAAAATAATTTGAATTGGGGAAAAAATGAGTTTAAGTAGGTTTCTCCAGTAATTTCCATATCTAGATTCAATTTTAAATAAATAATTATCTAAAACAATTAATTTATGTAGATTATCTTTTGAAGTAATTAATTTCTTATACCCCTCACTTTGTATTAAATCGGTCAATAAAAGTAAATTTATCCCACTACCTTCTATATTTTTTTGAGTTGACCTATACCAATCCATAGCGTGGAAATCACGAGCTCCACATAAATAAACGATATTTTTTATTTCACAATTCATTTATTTTATATTTATGTTCATTAACTAAATCATAAAAAAACCAAATTACTCCGAAAGGAATACATAGAATAACAAAAATTATTGAAATTAATTTATTAGGAAGCCACCTAATATTGTCCTCCTTATTAATTAAAAGTTTAAGCCTAGTTATTCTAGCGGCATCAATTAAAAACATTAGCGGATCATGTTTGAAATACCTTATTTGAGTATCAAGTTTCATTTTAGATACTATTAAGCGACCAGGTGCTGAAGGCCTTATACCAAATTTTGAGGAAGAAATACTTTCTTCATTTATATCATTATGATAAATTCTCAAAACTACATTTATGTATCTTGTTTTATACTTATTTGCAATTAACATCCAAACATACCCCTCTGGAACATATCCTCTAATATTACTCGGATATGCAAATTCACGTAGAACATCTACTCTTTGAAATCCCCACTTTTCACCTCTAACTTTATATTTATAAAACATTTCAGAGCTATCTGAATCTATATAATCTTTTGCAGGGAAATACTCCCCTATTATCTGACCATTAACATTTTGACACAAACCGGTAACAGCACTAAAATTATTTTTGTTTTCAATTCCATTCCAATATTTATATAATTCATACAAGGCATTAGGGAGGAAGGAATCGTCAGAATCAGCATTTAAAAAAAAGATCCCTTTTGCTTCAGCAACTCCTTTATTAAAGGCAGTTTTTTTATGGGAATTATTTTGATAGAAATATCGTATAGAAAAAAAACTTTTAGTTGATTTAATATATTCATCCACAATAAACTTAGTATTATCTGTCGATCCATCATCAACTATGATCCATTCAAAATTCGTAAATGATTGCTGTAACAATGAATTATATACACGATGTAACAGATGCGCGCGATTATTAGTAGCCGTAAATACTGTGAAAATGGGTTGAATTGACATTAATTCTAATTTTTTATAATTTTTTCGAAACTCGACGTCATTGAGTTAATATCTAATTGTGAGTGAGCAAAATTTATTGCATTAATGGACATCAGATTCCAATCATCAGTTCCAATTGAAACAATTTTCCAGATAGCTTCTTCAATTTCAATTATGCTATAAGGATCAAATATAAAACCTCTAACTCCCGCTTGGACAAGTAAAGAATTATCGCATACATCACTAGCTAGAACTGGAAGACCACAAGAAAAGGCTTCACAGATAACATTTGGCAACCCTTCATAGAAGGAAGGTAGAATCAACGCCTTATGACTATTCAACAATGCTGTGATATCCTGCCTCTCTCCTAACCAATTCCAAACATTATTAACATTAGGAAACTTATTTAATTCCAACTCCATTTTCGAAAAATATGACTCACTATTTCTTGAATTATCTATACGACCCACCCAATTTAAATAAGGCAAAAAACCTCTATTATGATAAAATAAATTTAATGCCCTAATTAAATTTAAACCATTTTTTTCTTCTGACACACGACCGATAACAAGTAGACTATCTGAAAGATATCGTTTGTTATTATAGGATTTATATATATTAAAATCATACCCATTATAAACAACTTTAATTCGATTTTTTAACCAAAAAAAATTCCTTAACCAATTACTATGGGAATAACTATTTGTAATTATGTAGGTGGCTCTAAGATGAAATATTCTTTTAATAAACGATAAAATAATATTTTTCTCGTGAAATCTACTGCTTCTTTCAGAAACAAAAAGCTTAATTTTTGGTAAAAATAGAGTAGCTAATTCTGAATATAAATTAGGAGTATCTAGAAATGATATAACATGTGTATATTTATACAGTTTAATGATCTTATATAATGAATATATAGTTTTAGGAGAAAAACCTTTATTATAATCCGTTTTATGTAATTTAATATTTGAGTTTAAAACTTCAGAATAAAAGAAGCTACCAGAAGGATTATAAATAAATATCCCAACTTGATCATAATTATTTTTTAATCCTTTTGCTAGGTTTACTAGCTGCCTCTGTGCTCCTCCTGACCCCAAATCATCAATAACCAATAACAATTTCATTTATAAAACGAATTTTAAAACTAACCACAATAAATGAACTGAAATAATAAAAAAAAAGAAAAATGAAATTTGAAATTTGAACCTAATGAAATGTATTTTTTTCTCAATGTCAGGAATTAGACTAAAAACTATTATTGAAGGTAGAAAACAACCAAAATGACGTGTTTCTAAGCTAGTTAGTGAAATAGCAAAGGTGAATCCAATTGAAATAAAAAAAATAAATAATATAGTTACACTTCTGTATTTTTTATATTTAAAAAGATAGATTATACTCAATACAAATAAAGGAGAAAGGAAATAAAAATATAAAACATTAAAGGTTAGAAATAGATGATATGCACTTTCAAGTTGTAGTCCAGACCAAAAAGGTATTGGAAAAATAAATAAATAAATAATACCAAAAATTAATCTAGCTGGCAAAATTTGATTTACAATTAACGTATTTCCAAGTGAATTCGATTTATCAGAACCTTCATTATAAGAATTGTACCCATTTTCCAAGATTTCAAAAAAGTCTCTACCAAATATTTTTAGAAATAGAAGTAGAAAAAAAATGAAAAAAAATGAAATTAAAATCGAGTTGAAAAAATATTTTTTAGTCCTTGTTTGTATAAAAAACTTAGCACACAAAGCTGATAGAAAAAAGGCTATAGGGACAAATGTAAATTCAGCTCTTAAAAAACGAAATATTAAAAAGGAAGTTAAATTTGTAACAATAATTAATACGACACTTTTTGAAGTAGTTTTCTTGTCTAGAAAAAAAACCCAAAAAAATGTAAGTATAGTTACTATCAATAAAACCAAACTGTCTCTTAAATGTAAACTTTCAAACAACCAAAATAACCCGCATAATGAAAATAAATGTATTAGTCGTTTAATTTTATTATAATCGTTACAAAATATAATTCTAGCAATTTTTACAGTAAATACTCCACTTAATGATACTGCTATTGTATTGAAAAGTATTCCAATATATCTTTCTTTAGGAAACCCTATAGAATCGAAAAGGTTATAAATGGAATTCCAAAGATAAATTGGTAAAGCATTTTCAAAAAAACCTTGTATTTCATTAAGTGAAATTGTTGAAACCTCTTTGTTAGTAGTTAAATTAAAAAAGTCCCCCGCATCACTATATAACTGATAATTGTCCTTGAAATAAACTAAATATATTGCTGCAATACCAGACATCAGCCAGCCAATAATTGCAATTCGATAATATATTTTTAGTTCATAAAATCCTTTTAAGAAAAAAATAGATACTGCCAAACGACCTAGCATCAAATATATTATGAAAGCAAAAAGGGGATTTAAAGAAAAATATGCAATGGAATTTACTATAAAACCTAAAATAAATAAAACCAAATTTGTCAATAAATCTCTTTGGTTAATTCTATCAAACCCCAAAATAAATAATAGATTCAATTAATTTCTATTTTTTTGTAGCCACGACTGAAACATTAAAACTGTCCACAAAGGATCACGCCAATTATATTGACCACTTAAGTGTTGATTCCAATACTTATGCACAACCACTGGGTCTAAAAAGCCATCTTGACGAATTTTATCAACATTTAAAAGATCATCTGCCCAATCTTTTAATGATCCCTTCAACCAATGATCAATAGGAACGCCAAAGCCCATTTTGGGCCTATTAGTAATTCCCTCTGGTACATATCTACCTAGAATTTCTTTTAATATCCATTTGCTAGACTTATTATTAACTTTATATTTGTGTGGTATTGTCCACGCAAATTCAACAATTCTATGATCTAACATTGGAACCCTTGTTTCAAGACTAACTGCCATTGCTGACCTATCTACTTTTGTCAATACATCATTTTGCAAATAGTCTAAAGTATCATTATACATCATCTTCTCAACGTTATTTAAAATTAATTCATTCGTTAGTTTTAAATCAGATTCAATATAATTATAATTTAATAATGGGGCTAGATACCACTGACTATTTATTATTTCATAAAATTCATTGTAACTATTTGAATTAATAAGTTTTGCAACTAAAGTAGCTCTCACTTCAATTGATTTAAAATTTTTCACGCCCAAATATTTGATTACCTTGTCGATTGTATCAAATAATTTGGCATTAAAAAGATTAATCAAAAATGGCCTTATAATTTTAGGCATTTTACTAATTCGATTCCACAACATTTCAGCTTTTAAATCAAAGTATCTACCATAACCGGCCATAAGTTCATCTCCCCCATCTCCAGATAAAGAAACTGTAACTTTTGACTTTGCAAGCTTTGAAACTAAATATGTTGGAATTGATGATGAATCAGCAAAAGGTTCATCATAAATATCAGTTATTAGAGGTATAACATTTTGTGCATCTTTCGAGGATACATACAATTCTTCATGATCTGTATTTAAATATTTAGCCACCTTGTTGGCAAATACTGCCTCATTATAATCTGATTCTAAAAAGCCAATAGTAAACGTTTTTACTGATCTGGTTGATTGAGCTTGCATTAGGGCAACTATCGTTGAAGAATCAATGCCCCCAGATAAAAATGCTCCTAATGGAACATCCGCAATCATCTGAAGAGAAATACTATCTTTTAATAAATTTTCAAACTCATCCACAGCTTGAATTTCCGATCCTAAAAATGGTTTATTTCGCCCATTCAATACAACTTTACTTAAACTCCAATAAGCTATCGGCTCTGGTAGTTCATCATTATGCTTAAGTTTAGAGAATGGTATCGTTATTAAAGTTCCTGGGGTTAATTTTCTAATTCCTTTCCAAATAGAGTGAGGGGAAGGTATATACCCTTTATTAAAATATTTTATTAATGCCTCATTATCTATCTCATTATTAAAATCAGGATGATTTTTTAGAGCTTTTAATTCTGATGAAAATAAAAAAGAATTTCCTTGCCAACCATAATATAGCGGCTTTTCACCTATTCTATCCCTTACTAAAGTCAGAGTCTTTATTTTTTTATCCCAAAGAGCAAATGCAAACATGCCTATACACAATTCAAGTGTATTAAGTAAACCTAATTTATCTATACATTCTAAAAGAGTTTCAGTATCTGATGAGCTTGTCCATTGAATATCTAGCTTTTGCCTTAAATTAAGATGATTATATATTTCACCATTAAAAACTATCACATATCTACCTGATTTAGAGTGCATTGGTTGACTTCCTGCAGAAGAAAGATCCAGAATCGACAACCTTTGATGTGATAATGAAACCCCGTCTTCTAAACAAATCCAATTTCCAAAATTATCTGGACCCCTATGAGACAATGCTTGTGACATAGATTTAGATATTTTAATAAAATCATCATTTTTAATTGAATTATTGGATAAAAAACCTGAAATTCCACACATATATAATTATCTTTTCTTGAATAAAATTTGATGACATCCTAAACTATTAGCACGACTACCTTTAACAAAATCAAATCCATTAGCCTCAAAAAAATTAATTAAAACATCATAATTAACAAATTCAAAAG
>JACCDM011897478.1_pt1 | contig 10729 bp, 14 predicted proteins | sample 7445851 | NCBI WGS metagenome assembly JACCDM01 (sample SAMN15323438, study PRJNA562643) | freshwater metagenome | isolation source: river surface water | place: USA:Blue River Watershed | collected 2017-08-16
AAATATACATTCTAAACTAATGGATACAAAATTTAATTTATTATAATATTATATTATGCACGATTGTGAAGATAATATAATAATTATAGATGACACAGAAATTGAAATACTTAAAGATATAGTGGCGAGATTTTCATATAATCCATCAAAAGAAGCTGAATTGTTTTGCCAAGAAGCTAAGGAATTATCTTGTTTGCTACCAAAAAACATTAAACAACGACTACTAGATTTTGCGAAAAATGGTAATAAAAATGGGTTTTTATTGATAAAAAAAGTTCCTCTCAATGAATTTGGTAATACTCCAAAAACAAATAAATTATATATAGGTGAACAAACACTTTTAGCCAAAATTCAATGTATATTCTTGAGTTTTATTGGTGATATTATAGCATATGAAGCAGAAGGCGATGGCCATTTAGTTCAAGATATTATTCCGGTAAAAAATATGGAAAATAACCAAACAAGTATTGGTAGTACTATTGAATTAGAAGTACACACCGAACAAGCCTTTTCTAGATTGAAACCTGATATATTGTCTTTAGGCTGTTTAAGAGGCGATCAAAACGCTTTCACTTTTATTTTACCAGTTGGAAAAATATTAGATAATCTAGATAGCGAAGAAATAGAAATACTTTTTCAGCCATTATGGAATACAAAAGTAGATTTATCATTCAAATTAAATGGTCACGAATTTATAGATGGTGATGTAAGGGGACCTCTCTCTATATTAAATGGTAGTTTTTTCGACCCTACTCTAGTATTTGACCAAGACCTTATGTTTGGTACATCAGAATTAGCGAAAGAGTTGATTACCAAGATTGTGAATATTTATTACAATCATCGTATAAAATACAATTTACAGCCCGGAGAAATTATTTTAATAGATAATAATCGAGCTATTCATGGTCGATCGTCTTTTTACCCTAAATACGATGGTAATGACAGATTTGTAGTTCGTTCTTTTGGTACATTTGACTATGAAAAAAGTGAGTATGCACGTCCAACCGGTGAGAGATTTGTATCGGCTATTTATAGCTAGGGTTTATGGAGTATTTTTATTCATCGTAGTAGATAACAAATATTCATCTAATTCTTTAAAAGCCTGGATAGTTTTTTCGATATCATCTTCATTAATATCACGATGAACTACAATTCTTATAAGAAGTGGCGCCCATGCAGAAATACAAATTCCTTTTTGTTTAAGTAACTTATTTATATTTGAAGAAACATCGGGTTTATTCCACGATTTATCATAAATAACAATATCCATAAAAATAATGTTTGTTTGTACATCGTGCACTCTAAACGATTTACATTTTTTCAGGGCTCTTGCCAAATTTAAACTACGTATATGGTCATACAATAATATTCCTGTTTCGAAATCATCTAGTGCTTTTAATCCGGCTGCACCTAATATACCAACTTGGCGCATTCCCCCACCCAACGCCTTCCGGATTCTTCTAGCTTTTTTGATAAAATCCGCAGGGCCTAATAATAAAGAACCGATAGGAGCCCCAAGACCTTTAGATAGACATACCGAAAGGGAATCCACATTACAAGCGATTTCTTGCGGCGTATTTCTAGAAGCATAGATTGCATTCCATATACGTGCACCGTCTAAATGAATTGGTATATTATTCGCATCAATAGCAAGTGCTCTTAAATCTTTCATAAAAGAAATTGGTAATACCTTCCCCCCACATGCATTATGGGTGTTTTCGATACATATGAGTTTAGTAGAAGGTTCGTGTATATCATCATCGCGAATAGCCGCGCTCACTGCATTTAAATCAAAAGTACCGTCCGGTAAGTTTTGGATGGTTCTAGGGGAAACGCCTCCAAATTGCGCTGCACCGGATTGTTCAAATAGAAATATATGACTATTATCCCCGACAATAATTTCAGAACCACGATTTGGACACCAGGTAAGGATAGCGGTTAAATTACTCATAGTTCCTGAAGGGAAAAAAAGGGCGGCCTCTTTATCAAACATTTGTGCAACCCTATTTTCTAACAACTGAATCGTCTCATCTTCACCAAAGACATCGTCGCCAACGATTGCTTCTGCCATTGCGGTTCTCATTTCTAGTGTTGGTTTAGTTACTGTATCACTGCGCAAATCAATCATAAGTATTGTAAAATAAAATCTTTATATAGGTTATTTTTTATATGTTAGTTTTTGTCTAATAAATAAAAATTTTGTTCCACTTTTCCAAAAGTGGATTGGATTAATGTCCTTTACTAGGGAAACCCATATTGGTATAATGATTATAATTATCAATTGCATTATTCGTCACACTAGAAATAGGTGGCGGATTGGCTAATGCTAATTGACTCGCTGGTAAAACCCCACCTAACGAATAAGATAAACTAAATGGTTGATTATTTTGATATTGGCTATATCCACCTCGTTGTCTGCGACTGCGACTACGACTGCGTGCTACTGTTCGTGACATTTTTCTGCCTCCGACAAATTTTCTTGCTAGACGTCTAGAAACCATTCTACTTCTAATTTTTCTTTTAAAACTCTTTACCTTTCTACTTCCGGCTTTCATCTTCTTATAATGTTTAGTGATATTTTTTATTTTTCTTTTTAAAGCGCCGCCCTTAAACAAACAAATACCGGGGACTTTTCCTGCCGCGGCATCTATATTACTTTTTGCGCCTGCTAAACCTGGAAGTCCAGGTACTTCATTACTACCGAAATTAGCTGGATTATTAGTACTGCCTACATTTACATATTGCCCGTTAACATTGCTGAATGGAACTATATTACCATAACCTAAATTTGATGCTCCTGAACCTGACATATATTATATTGATATTATTTCTTGTAGTAATTTTTCTTCTTGTTTAATTCATAACCATTATATATATATTTTAATTCATCTGCGGTGATGACGTTGCTTTTCTCGTCTGCCAAATTAATTGGAACCCATTTCTTAAATTTATGATTAAATCGACACACCATTTTATATGATTTATCTAAACGAACAAATTTGTCAATATTTTCATTTTCAAATTCTTCTTCGTCGTCACTTTCTTCTAACGCGTCCAAATTATCATTTTCTTTAATTATCCTAAATAGTTTATTCATCATTACACTTGTATTATAGTCCGGTATATGCGTAATACCGTGTTGTTCTTCCTTCATTTCGTTATTTAAACAATGAACATAGTATATATCGTTTTGAATATCCGGTTCAATGGTGAAAACAATATCTCGTTTCATTGGTTGCCGATTATTTGTGGTATCGTTATTTATGGTGTTACGTAAGGTATTGGTATTGGTATTGGTATTGGTATTGGTATTGGTATTGGTATTGGTATTGGTATTGCGAATATTGTTGGTATTTTGAACAGTATCGCGATAGTTTTGGTGTGATCTATTTGTATATTGTAATATTTGACCTGTTTGTGATATTTGTGATTTGTATACATTATATTCCATATGTATATAGGAGTTTACTCTACTAAATAGTTTGTATTGTACAGTATCAATGTTATAAGTAATATCGCGTAACTGATTATCCAATTCCTCATTTGTTTTACACATTAAGGGCAAGCCAAAAACCAAAAAAGAATTATTATACGAGACTTGTTTTAAGTCTGTCTTCATCATAATGTTTATTTTAACCAATTTTTCACCCCAGCAAATGCGGTCTAAATTATTCCCTTTGTAACTAAACATATCTTCAATACAAAAAAATTTATTATCTAAATTATAAAAAATAGTTCCATAAAGTATTGTACCATATGATAATTCATCTGAGAAACATACATTCGCAATTTTAATATCTGAAATTTGTTTATTATTTGTTAGCTCCATTATGAAGCATACCATTTTATCATTGAACGTTGTGAACCACGCAAAACATTTTTTACCTTCAGGAATAGCTACTATGTAGTCTGAATTATAAACCTTCTTATAAATAATATTTTCATAAGAAAGTTTTATGTTTGGAAATTCACGTAATATAGTTTCTTTTTCACTTTGAGTTAACATATGTATACAACGCGCGTAATCTTTATATCAGTTATATATATTCTTTTTATTTTACAGTATATGTTTACTCTATTTTACACATAGACATTTAGTATAAAAATACGAAGTTAAAATAGTAAAAGTGTAAATTTAATGATTTTTACGTACTCTATTAAGGATGTAAAACAAAATAAAATATTATAATATATATATTATAATGTCGTACAAAAAAGATCTTTGTCCTCAGTGTAGTAATCCTGCGATGGATGGCAATGCTCGTATGAATTGCCTCAAATGTATGAATTGTAAACAAAAAATGCACCTAGTTTGTTTGGTAAATAAAAGTTATAGTGATAAACCTAATGATGGTAGTAAGGGTATTAGAACATTAGCGGATGATATCTACGAATGCCCATCGTGCGGTAGTAGTTATATCGAAAAATGTATTGATCCATATGGCGATGTAAATCGGGATATAAAAAATGCAATTATTCAAAACCCTAATAGAAGAGGAGGAAGAAAAAACAAAACACACAGAAAAAATAGTAAAAAAAATTTAAGGAAAAATAGAAAGACGAAACATAACAGGTCTAAAAGATCTAAAACATCAAAAAAGGTATAAATAAAAGGTGTAAAGATTAGAAATTAGCAAACGAGGAAATAGAATCTAAGGAATTTATATTGGTGCCATTTATAGCTGGTATGTCGTCACTACTCCGATGTAACTGTTTTTTTAGAAAGTTTTTTAATTCATTTTTCATAGTAGGCGTTTCTTTTTTAGGCAATAAATCTATCAAAGTATAATCTTGGTTTTCTGAATATTCAGGGTCCGGTTCTATAGAAGTTTTTGAATTTTTCTTTAATATATTATAAATATTTTCGTATTTTTGCGTTGGTGTATTTACTAAATCTTTTATTTTTGGAACAGTTAAAGTTGCTTTAAAAAAATTAATTAAATGATGTACTAAAAATATTAAAATGATTGATATAACTGTAATTTGAATAACCCAATATAACATATTATATTGTGATATTAGTTTAAGATAGATAAAAACACATTAATTTCTCTTTTGATTAATGCATCTGTTATATCAACATTGTCGGTAAGTTCGAAATAAATATCACTCGGTTTCATACCGTAATCCGTATTACTAGATGTGGCGTTTTTTTTGGCAAATGTGGTTTCCTCTATAACAGGTCCTTCTACTACTAATTTAATATCTGATTTTTTATTTATTTGAAAAAAACATCTCTTCATCTTGGTAGTAATATGTTCTAATGGTATTTTATTAACTGTTTCGGTCGTATAATAAGATGGGTCAACAATTAAAGTGAAATTCTCGTAATAGTTGTTGTATATTTTAATATCATTATCTACTGCGTTCATTTTTTTTATGACCGAATCGTTTATTTGGTAGACGCCATCTATAGCATATATTTGTATATATATTTCGGAATCAATATATTGTTCGTTTAATGTTGTCATTATATTGGGTAAAATTTCTAGATTCAAATTATTAATGTATATTTTCATTATAATTTATATTGTATAAACTATTTAAACCCATTCAATTTATTATTAATAATATGTCACAACCGTTAACTATTATAATCGTTGAAAAAGTAGGTACTTTAAAAGCTTTAACAATTAAAGATTTTAAGGTGGAAGAATTATATAAAAAATGTGGGTTTAAGAAGGGCGAAGACTTTTTAAAACAGGTGGAATGGAATGCAAAATATGATGGGAAAAAATATTTCATAGAGGTATTCGCCAAAACGGACGGACGCGGTAATTCGGAGAATAAATACGATTTCCCGCCACCTATTGATACCAAGTTGTTTTTTGGAAGTTGTGCTATTTTGGCATATCTAAAACAAGAAGATGGAGGTAAATTGTATACCGATTTAAGTTTGGCTTTATGGAACAAAATTTATGAAAAATTATTTGGCGGGTTCGAAGATTTGGCGGCTACTGCAGCGGAAGATGAAGAAGAAGAAGATGAGTTGGCCAATGTGCCAAAAGAAAAGAAAACAAAACAAGGTTACTTAAAAGATGGTTTTGTGGTAGACAGCAGTGATACTGAAGAAAATGTTTCCGGGTCAGGCAGTGACGATATTGATGATGAGGATGAGGATGAGGATGAGACGGAAGAATCTGAAGAAGATATTGTTATTGAAGATTTAGGTTCTGAATTGAGTGAGGAGTCGTATGATTATGATGCCGAAGAAGTAGAAAAATAATAACAAATAAAATTGATATTGATTTAAATATATTATGAATAATTAAATCAATAAGAATGTCGCTACGTAAAATAGATAATATCGACACTTTTCGTGCCAATGTTAGACAAAAGTTGGATGCGATTTTACAAAATGAAAAAAATAGCTGCAACCTCGAAAAAGGTATCTTCAATTATTCGTTGAAGGAAGCCGAATATCGAAAGGTTGTTAAAAAATGGGACAACAAATTCTTTGTACAAATTTATATTGACCGTTTACGCAGTATTATTTCCAATTTAAAAGGCGATGTTTTGAATCAAATTAATGATGGGACTATTAAACCCCACGTGGTAGCGTTTATGACGCATCAAGAATTATCGCCTGATAGATGGGACGAAATGATTAAAGCTAAAATCATAAGGGACAAGAACAAATTTGAAACCACCATTTCGGCTTCTACTGACACATTTACTTGCCGCAAATGTAAGGGTAATCAGTGTACCGTTTATCAGCTGCAAACTCGTAGTTCTGATGAAAGTATGACTTGCTACATAACATGTATTCAATGTGGAAATAGATGGAAGACAAGTTGAGACCATAAAAATTTATTGCAAATTAAAATTATAGTAATCGTAAAACAAATATGAAACTTCTAACAGCGCTTCATTTTCATCACAATTTATTCTTTCAATTTGCGCATAAATTTCATTCTTCAAATAATCCATTCGTGTTTTCATAGTTGGATTTTTTGTTGTACCATTCAAGTTTGTAAATTTATCAGGGTTGAAGCGTATGAAAACAAATTTGCCTCCGTGTATCATAAATAAATCGTCGTACCGTAATTCTTCTCCTTTTTTATCATATCTTTTATGCTGATTTTCATCTACTTCTATACATAATAAAGTATTACCAATGAGTTTGCGAAAATCAATTCTACGACGATGGGAGCAATCACAATTTCCAGTCCACAATGGTATATCGTGAATAAACCCATCAAATTCTTCCTTTAAAAAATCCCGAACATAATTTTCCTTTGTCTTACATCTTATATTTTTAGTTGCTTCATCATTTGGAAACAAATGTTGGTAACAAAAAGTGCAATAATACTTATATTTGATACTTCCTGTATTTGTACAATCATCGTTTTTGCATTTATCAGCTACATTTATCATTTCTTCTGTTTTACATTGAATGCAATATCTAGGTCTTTGACCAATTAAATTATATGTACCTTGTCTTTCATTACATTTTACACATAATCTTTTACGAAGCATAATCATATTTTCCTTTTTACAAAGCTTACAATATTCAGGACTAAGCCCTTCATAATTAAAGTTCGCTTGCACAGCTCCACATTTACAAAGTTTATGTGTAACATCTATCATATCAGGTTCTTTACATTTGCTACAATACTCAGGTCTTAAACCTTCAAAATTAAAGTTTGGTCGACTGCTTTTTCCGCATTTACACGGTTCGTCTTTAACATTTACCATACCCTCTTTCCTACACTTACTACAATAATTCGCTTGCAAACCTGCAAAATTAAACGTAGGTTTTACACTACCGCAATGGCAATTTTTATCATTCACATTTACCATACCTTCTTTTTTACATTCCTTACAAAATTTCGCAGACAATCCCTCATAGTTATAAGTAGGTCTTGCTCTACCACATTCACAAGATTTACACAATAAGTTTACCATACCGGGTTCTTTATGCGCAGAGCAGAACTCTGTTCCAGTTCCACCTTTATAACCAAATGATGCAGTTAATGGACAACCGCTATAAAATCTACATTTTTTATGCTTGCCTCCCATTCTATACTATTCCTAAAGAAATTATATTTAAATAATTATACGTAAATATATTTTGCATCTAATTCTCTAAATTTGCCTCCTCCTTTAACAGTTTTTCTTTGCGTTTTTGGTAAGCTCTTTTCCTGTATTCTTTTAATTTTTCAGGGTTTTCTTCCTTTAACTTTTTCAAATAATTCGACCCCGCTTCCTTAATTATTTCTTTGTTTTTTTCATAGTATCTTTTATGATTATCGCCATTAGTATACTTCTTCAATTTCTCTTCTAATTCAGATACCTTAGATCTTAGTTCATTGATTTCTTGTTTTAGAGCATCAACGTCTTCCATTACTAGTATATGACAATATCTTTCTAAATATATTTTTCTACAGTTTTGCTACATTTTTCTCAAAAGGGTATAAACTGTTAGCAACGGTAATCCAAATTTTAATAAAACCAACACATATTTCCATAATTTGTAAATAAAAAACGGATCTCTAATAACGAGCGCCATATCCGATTCCTTAGAGTGCTTATAAATATAATGTCTCAATATGGTATCCGGAAACTCGGGTGAAATTTTGCGAATAAACATCGCATATTTATTTTTGTCTAATTCAGTCTCAATGAATTTAATATCCATCTCATTTCCATCTTTAAATAGATGCGGGCTGGTTGCACTCGCCATTCTACTCCAGTCTGCAATATGAGTTACCGCCGATATTACCGCCGCATCCAACTGTTTATAACCGTACAAAATAATCGCAAACAGACTTTCATTCGCCAAACCACCATTGCATATTAACTTGGTCACATCATTTTGTTTATTCACGAAATTCAATATATGTCCAACATTTTCTCTCTTGACAACAAACCACGGGTCATTGGCCAAATGAAGCTCCTCAGGTAGCTTCGCCAAATTCGCCCGCTTATGAAACTCTACGTTCCACCAAGCTCTTTTCCAGCTGATAATACTATTGTTATAATTATTGTAAAACAAATACCGAAACCGCTTGGGTGAAATAATCGGACAACAAGAATCTGTCAACATACAAAACCACGTATTGTCGTCATCGTGCTTTGCCGCAAAATTCATCAGTGATAAATACGCCGGTATTACGTGATAATAACTGGTCTCGTGTATATAATTTGGCGGTACAGTATGTCCCATAATCCATTCCGATTTGATTTTATGTAACTCTTTATAATAAAAGTAGACGTTAATAATGTCCTTGTTAGGTTCTATCCATTCGCGCCATATTTCCTCCTTGTTTAAAATATGGTCATAGCTAATAATAAAACACAATGCTATTTTCATATTAGGTTTTGTGCTTACGATAATTTTCGAATTAATTTTTAAGTAATAAAAAAAATAATGTATAAATATAAATGAATTTGTCATCTGTTTTAAAAATCGTTATGTTTATTGTCATAAATTCGGCCATTACATCCTTGAGGGTACAAAATCCTGCTCGTGATAAAAAACCACTTAAAAGTAGTAAAAAGGAAGAACAATGTATTATATCTTCTAAAAACAACAATATTTATTGCAATAGTCAGGCCAAATTATTCATTAATGAAAACACATTTTTACACGATAAAAATCTAATCACTATATCACCAGGTGGTTATAAAGGGTTCTATTTATTAGGTATTTTAACATACATCAAGGAAAAATACGAAACCGAAAACTTAATTTATTCCGGTGCGTCGGCGGGTTCTTGGAACGGATTATTTATGTGTTACAAAGGCGATCCACTAGCTTTTGTGTATAATTTATTAGATTATAACATAAGAAAAACCAATTCCATAACAGAATTAGAATATTATATGAAATACAAGTTACTGAGTAATTATAAAACAGAGGAATTCGATTTGCGACGTTTATTCATAGGTGTTACCACAATTAAGGGATTTGCGCCTTGGACCAATATATTTTCCGATTTTGAAACTTTAGAAGATGCGATAAATTGTTGTATTGCTAGTTCACATATTCCGTTAATTACTGGAGGACTTACCAATAAATATCATAATATGTTTACGTTTGATGGCGGGTTTAGCAATTACCCATACTTAGACAAAGAGAGATTGGTACACGTATCACCCAGTATGTGGGAAGAAATACATAATACTAAAAATGATGAACCTACACTATTTAGGAGCGTAAAGCGTAACATTTTGTCCATTAAAAAATATTCCGAGTTTTTTTCGGTGTCAAAAAACAATTTACTAGAGTTATTTGACGATGGATATCAAGATGCGAAAAAAAATAAGCAGCATCTTGATACAATATTTACACCAAAAAATTCAACACCAAATGAAAGTGATAGTGATGTACTAACATTTTGAAGTAAAACCCTAAAATCCAATTGCCTATGGGTCTGTAAAAATTATATTTTCAAATTCTTCGTCAATAAATGGGTCACATTCATCGTGCACTGGTTTTACTCTCATTGATAATTTATCAAAAAAACAATACATTGCATTATAAATTCTTCTATAAAAAATATGGAAATATTCAAACATTTTCCTATAATATATATTATATTTCTATAATATTTATTATACCAATTATTCTACTCCTACCACAAGAGGTTCATCACATTGTTCCTCTGCAATGCTCAAATCATATGTTAAGCTAGATATTGTAGACTTTATACAAATGGTGTCATCATTATTTAATTCGGATACATTTATATAAGATAGATTTGAATCACGCTGTTCAAACAAT
>JACCDM010441413.1_pt1 | contig 10728 bp, 11 predicted proteins | sample 7445851 | NCBI WGS metagenome assembly JACCDM01 (sample SAMN15323438, study PRJNA562643) | freshwater metagenome | isolation source: river surface water | place: USA:Blue River Watershed | collected 2017-08-16
CGGGTGCAAACGTGTACACCATTTTATTGCGGTAATTCCAAACGATTTCAGGTCCTAATAGCGGATTGGGCGTTGGAAGTTCAAGTCCGGAAATGCGAGTTAAAACATCATTGACCTGCTTTTCTTTGGATGACGTTTGGGCTGAATAGGCCATGTGTTGCCATTTGCATCCGCCGCAAACCCCAAAATGTTGACACACGGGTTGAGTTCGGTTTGGAGAGGCGGTAACCAATTCGGTAACTTTCCCTTCCAGCATTTTTTTCTTTACCCCAACGATGCGAACATTCACTACATCGCCTGGAGCGGTATAAGGTACAAAAACGACCTGCCCTTCATGACGTCCAACGCCGCGCCCATCGCTTGCAGCATCAATGATTTCCAAATTTTGGATGGGCGGATGGGTTTTGCGGGATCTTCTCACAGTGAATGTTTTTGGATGAAGGGTAAAAATAGGGATGAAAATTCTTGAGGTGCATCGGCATGAACCCAATGTCCAGCCTGGGGAATGGTTTGTAATTCGGCGTTGGGGAAACGCTCCAAAATGAGCGGCCAATCCGAATCTTTCACGTAATCACTTTTTCCGCCTCGTAAAAACAAAGTTGGTCCATCGAAAGTCCCCTCGGCGGGAATTCCTTCCCCAATCGAATCCACCGTGGTAAGGAAAACGGGCAGATTTAGTCGCCAGGCAAATTGTTTGTGTTCGTTTCGGGTAAGGCTTTTCAATAAAAACTGACGAATCCCAAAATCAGGGATGTCGGTTGAAAGGGCTAGATCTACTTCGCTCCGGCTATTCATGCTCTCCAAATCGAGGTCGGCCATCGCTCGTAAATACACTTTTTGGTGATCGAGTTGGTTCCGAAAGATCGACATGTCGATGAGGGAAAGCGATTGGAGCGAATTTCCGTGTTGGAGGGCATAGTACATGCTCGTTTTCGCTCCCATGGAATGTCCCATCAAATGAAATCGGGTTAGTCCCAGGTGATCAACCAGTTCTTTTAAGTCGAGGGCCATGGCCGGATAATCGAAAGTTTCCGATTGAAAACTATGGCCATGGTTGCGGGCATCGGGTAGAATGATGCGGTAGTGCTGACTCCAATGTCGGGCCAGGGTAATCCAATTGTCTCCAGTTCCAAATAATCCATGGAGGATGACCAAGGTTTCGGAGGGACCGTTGGCAGCGGGAATATCGTTGAAGAAGAGCATGCGGTTAAACCGTCATGATATCTTTCTCCTTCTCAACCAATAATTCATCAACTCGGGCAATGTATTTATCGGTAATGGTTTGCACTTTCGTTTCGGCATCTTTGGCCATGTCTTCGGGCAATCCATCTTTTTGAAGGTCTTTGATTCCAGCATTTACATCGCGGCGAATGTTTCGGATGGCAACTTTGGCATTTTCACCTTCGCCTTTGGTTTTCTTCACCAATTCGCGGCGGCGTTCTTCGGTGAGGGGCGGAATGGTTAAACGGATGATGATTCCGTCGTTGGTGGGTGCAAGCCCCAGGTTTGCGTTGATAATTCCTCGCTCAATGGCCGAAATTACTGATTTTTCCCATGGTTGAATGATGATGGTTCGTGCATCAGGAGTGTTCACGTTGGCAACCTGATTCAATGGGGTAGGGGCCCCGTAGTATTCCACCATCACACCTTCCAACATCCCAGTGGATGCTTTTCCGGCACGAATTTTACCTAATTCATAATTCAAGTGAGCCAAGGCTTTTTCCATGCTCTCTTTGGTTTCATCCAAATAAATCTGTACTTCTTCGTTCATGATGAATTATTTTACGAGGGTTCCAATGTTTTCCCCTTGTACCACTTTTAGCAAGTTTTTAGGGCTATTCATATCAAAAACGATGATGGGAAGATGGTTTTCCTGGCATAAGGTAAAGGCCGTCATGTCCATCACGTTCAATTTCTTTTCGTAGGCTTCGGTGAAGCTGAGGGTTTCGTATTTGGTAGCGGAAGGATCTTTTTCAGGATCTGCGGTGTAGATTCCATCGACCCGGGTTCCTTTTAAAATGACATCGGCTTGGATTTCGATAGCGCGCAAAGAAGCTGCGGTATCGGTGGTGAAATAGGGATTACCTGTTCCGGCACCAAAAATCACCACACGTCCTTTTTCCAAGTGCCGGATGGCACGACGGCGAATGAACGGTTCGGCAATTTCTTCCATTTTAATGGCCGACTGCAATCGGGAGTATACTCCAGCTTTTTCCAACGCAGCTTGCAGGGCCATGGAGTTGATCATGGTGGCCAGCATGCCCATATAATCTCCTTGGGCGCGATCCATGCCACCGGCTTCGGCTTGCACACCGCGGAAGATGTTTCCACCTCCAATGACGATGGCCACTTCGCAACCGAGTTGAGTTATTTCTTTGATGTCTTCCGCATATTGGGCGATTCGGTTGGAGTCAATTCCGAATTGTTTATCGCCCATCAGGGCTTCGCCGGAGAGTTTTACGAGAACGCGTTTGTATTTCATTGCAGTGCAAAGATAAGTTTTTACGGCTTATTCGGTGCCTTTGATGCGAACGGTTTCAATAATTTCTGGTCCAAGGTGCGATTCTAAGATCTTTAAGTAATTCTTCGTGGCTGTAAATCCGAATCCGCTATCAAAAAAGGTGCTGAATGCTAAATTCCAGTCACTCTTTTTTGGAAAAATAAATCCGAAGTATTCTTCCCCCATTTCGCCGGTACGTTGAATTTTCAGAAACGCATCTTTGTTTTTTTGAAGGTAGCTCCAGTAGGTTACCGCATCCACATATCCAAAAAAGGTGGGATCGGAAGAGATGACTTTCAAAATGTCATCCGGATTGTTGAGGTACGTAACCCGTAGATCTTTGAGGGTTTCTTTTTTCAACGCTTCGAGCGCTTTTTCGTGAACCGATCCTTGAATGGTAACAGCTTGAAGGTTGGCAAAAGCAGCTTTGATTTCGGAGGAGTATACCATGGAAGGAACTTCTCCCGAAGTGATGAGCATGGAACGATTGCGGAGATAGGGAGCAGAGAAATTAACGAATTTGCTTCGTTTTTCGTTGATGGAAACGGTCGCTGCCCCGATGAGCGCATTTTTCCCACCAGTAATTCGATTGAATACCAAATCAAAACTGGGAAGGTCGAAATAGCGGTACTCGATGGTAACACCTTTTTCTTTTTTCGCCCAATCGGCAAATGCCTGTAATAAATCGTATTCAATTCCGGCCAGCTTTCCTTCTTCGTTTTGGTAAAAAAACGGCGGATTGGATAGATAGGCCACATCAACACGGGCTGTTTTCGTTTTCAAAGCTTCAGCCCATGAAATATTTGCTTGAGCAAATGCTCCGAAACTCGAGATTAGTGCAAAGAAAAAGATCCAAATTTTTTTCATCTTAAAGATTTTTGTAGGGATAGTAAACAAATCCAGCATCGTTATTCACCACAACGAAAACACACATGTGGGTTTCTGGGTCTTTGTATTGACCCCGAAATTCATCCAACTTGGAACGATCGACGATGCCCTTTTTTACGAACTCCTCCAAGGCCGAAATGTTGATGGACCATTGGGTGTACAAGGTTTGATGATCCAAGACTTGGCTACCAAGTTTAATTCCACCAAATTGATAGGCAACGAAAATGGGAAATTTAGAAATACCCGAGTCGAGCACTTCCCTGGAAAAACCAATGAGATAATCGTTGTAGTAATCGAGATCTTTTTTCAGACTCACCAAAACGGGATTGTCTTCTATTTTCTTGGGGGCTTGAAAATCAGACGGATTCATGGGGCAAAGGTACGACCTTTACTTCTTTTTTGAGTTCTTTTTCACCTCTTTGATGAGGTAGTCGACGGAGGCTTCGTTGCTCTTAATGTTCCAAAAATTACCGCCTCCTTTTTTCGAAAGTTTGCGAAGGAATTCAACGGCTTCGGCATCGGTTCCGAATGCAACCACCGAGAGAGGAATGCCTGATTCAGCTTTCTGAGCCACCATTTGGAAGATTTGCTCTTCGGATAGATCTGGGTTATTGAAAATACCGTCGGTGGCGAGGATGATTTGGTTATTGCCGCCTTGAATGTACTTCGATTCGGCGTAGCGATAGGCCGTCTCCAATGCTTGTTGTCCGTAAGTCCTTCCACTACATCCTAGCGAATCGATGTGTTTGAGGATGGAGTCTTTTAAATTCGCTGGCGTTGGAGGTACCAAAACGCCAACAGAAGTCGAATAAACAATCACCGAAATATTATCTACGTCGCGAAGGACCTCAAACAAGCGGTGCATGGCTTTTTTCATGACCGGAAGTTTGTGGTTAGATCCCATGGATGCCGAAACATCGAGGAGGAATACAATGTTATTGGGTAAAAACTTTTCCGTTGAAAGCACTCCGGTGTCTTTTTTGGAAGGTAGTGGCTTGGTTTGTTCGTTCAGTTTGGAAGAAACCGTCTCGGGCGTTGTGTTATAGACGATTTTCGTCATTTCAATCAGAAGGGTGTCGTTATTAGGGCCGATGGTTTTTGTTCGAAATTCAGGTTCATAACCTATTTTTTCGGCCTTCCACTGATAGGTTTGGGGAACCATGGTGGTGGTAATTATTCCCTTTTTATTGGATACCAATTGTTGAAGAGCATATCCTTCTCCTTCCACCATGACATGGACTCCTTCCATGGGCCATCGGGATAAACGTTCTATCACTTTTATTTTTACGGTGATACCTTGGATGGAGGTGGCGGATGGTATTGTTGATTCGGGTTGAATGGGCAGGGTTTTTACCGGTTCATCTTTCATCAATTGAATGGTAATTAACTCGGCCTTTTCTGAAACTTCCTGTGGGATTTCAAATCCGGAATACCCTTCTTTTTCTACGGCCATGCGGTATTGTCCGGCATAAACGGTTTGGCTGATTTTTCCATCTTGGGGGGTACGTAAAAAGGCGTAACGATTTTTCTCGTTTTGAAGAATAACCTTCGCATCTTTCAACGGTAATTTGGTTTGAGCATCCAGTACAATGGCTTGGAATTTAACAGGTCGCTTTCCGGTTTGAAGTTGGGTTTGGATAGTTTGAGGGGTAGATTTCGTATTTTCTATAGAAATGGTGTTGTTATTTTGAGCGACCCATTCGGTATTCAGAATCGTTTCTGTGGTATCGTTATTTTTTTGAGTGATGGGAAGCAGGGCGATGGCATATTCACTTTTTCCGCTTTTAGTAACCCAAATTCGCCCATATCGGGGATGGTAGCCGGGGGCTTGGATCGACAAACCATGGGCGCCCACACTCAACTCTTTTTTGAATTTTCCTTGGGTTGCCTGAAAAGGAGTTTTTCCCTTGGGGCCGTGGTTAATTTCTCCAGAAACCGGACTAACGGTTTGTTTGGTTAAACTGTCATAAAAGGAAAAAGAAATGGTTTTTGGAGTGATGATATCTGCCGGAGGTTGAGAAAATTCGGGACATTGCATGAGTGCATTTTGACCTAAATTCTCAATTTCTCCTTGAATGCTTAACGAAAACGGTTTGGCTTGGGTAGAAAGGAATATTTGGAAATCGCGTTTGAATTTTCCAGGTTTTTGGGTGTAGTAAAAAACGGAAAGGGTTCCAGTTTCGCCCGGAGCTATTTCTTCTTGTTGAAATTGAATGAATAAATCTTCTTGGGCATAAGTAGGAAGAAAGAAAAAAGATGTTTTGCCGGTATTTTTAAAAAGGAATTGAGCCGGTTGGTTTTCCCATTGCTGAATTTTCCCAAAATCAAAGGTGGAAGCATTCAGCTTCACAGATTGTGCGTTAGCTACAACGATGAATTGGAACAGAAAAAATAGCAGAAGATACTTCGGTTTCATGGTTTTTCTCGTTGATGTAAAAGTACTAACGAACCTTTGTTTTCTTGGTGCGTTTCTTTGAAGTTCCTTAACCCGATTTAACATGAAATTCCTTTTTCTATTCTTGGTTTTCTTTTCTTTAATTTCTTGCGATGCCCAGCCTCAAAAGCGAGCTGAAAAGCCCTTAAGTACGTCTACATCGGCGGGGAAGATGGATTCTTCCGATGCGTATTGGCGCAAAACGTTGTCGCCGGAAGCCTATGCCATTTTGCGCCAACGGGCCACGGAGCGTCCGCACACGGGAGCTTACGATCAATTGTGGGATAAAGGTGTTTACCAGTGTTTGGGTTGCGGGTTGCCTTTGTTTTACAGCAATACCAAATTCGACGCTGGATGCGGGTGGCCGAGTTTTTTCCAAGCGATTGATTCTTCCAGAATTCGGTATTTGGTGGATCATGAGTTGGGATATCCGAGAACTGAAATTCGTTGTGCCCGATGCGATGGCCATTTGGGTCACGTTTTCGACGATGGACCGCCTCCAACGGGTTTGCGTTACTGCCTCAATTCAGGGGCGTTGAAATTTATTCCGAAGCACAAAGACGAATAAGTTATTTCCCAAAAGCCTTCATTTGGGCAACGCTTCCGTTAAAAACATTTAAGTCGGCCAAGTGGGGAATACCTGGAATTCGAGCAACGTGACTGTGTTGCCAAAAAAACCATTTTCGCCCATCCGATAGTCGAGGTTGGGAATTAAATGCAACGATCCAAATAGGATTGGCTTTAAAGTCACCTTTGATGATTCGATTGTAGGTGCTGATGTTGGAATAGATGATGGGGTTCCTGCCGTAGTGTTTTTTTAGCCGATTAATCATGGATCGAAGTTCCCTTTTGATGGATTTTGTAGGAAGAGTTTTTGCATAGTAATTGCCCCACTCCTCCACATCCACCACTGGAGGAAAGTCTTTTTTCGTTAATCGAACATTTTCAATGAAGTTTTCAGCTTGCTTGATTCCGGAGATATGAAATTTAAAGAAGTGGTAGGCGCCCATTCGAAGGTGGGTTTTACGTCCTTTTTCCCAATTTCTTCGAAATTGAGAATCCTTATACCAACTACCCTCTGTTGCTTTGATAAATGCAAAGTGAAAACCTTTGCTAGCTTTTTCCCATTGAATAGTCCCAGAATGGGCTGAAACATCGAATCCTCTTGCGGGATATTTTTTCTTTGATGCATGCACTTCCTGTGCCTTTGATAAAAAAGGCAAAAGGAAGAAGAGAAAAATTAAAACGCGAGTTTTCATCAATAAAAAAGCCATCCGATGACGGATGGCTTATGTGTTTTAGAAGTAAATTACTTCTTTTTGCAGCAAGATTTTTCGCCTTCTTTCGCCTTGTTGCAAGAAGCTTTCTCAGTTTCTTTGCAGCAAGATTTTTTCTTAGCGTCTTTCTTTTCAGTTTTTACTTTGTCAACCAAAGTTGAAGCCGAAGTTGTGCTAGCAGCGAAAAACATCGCAAGAGCAGCAATAGCGAATACCTTTTTCATAATTTTTTATTTAGTAACCGTAAAACTAAACAAACTCTTTTATGGTTGCAAGTAAAAAAAATTATTCTTGAACTCCCTGTTCTAAAGCTTCAAACCATTCTTTTCCATATTTGCGAATTAGGGGTTCTTTGAGGAATTGAAATACGGGAACTTTCAACGATTCCCCTAGCGTGCACGCCGCTGAACAAATGTCCCAACGATCATAGTTTAATGCCTCTCCCATTTTGGTTTTGGTGATTCTAATGGGATATAAATGGCAAGAAATTGGTTTATTGTAGGAAATTTCACCGGCTTTGTAGGCATGTTCAATGGAACATTTCAAGGTTCCGTCGTCATCTCGTTTTACGAACACGCAGTCTTTACCTTGAACCGTAGTAGTTACCGGCTCGCCTTCAACATCTTCTTCCCAAAAACCATCCTTATTAAGAACGATTAACCCAGCTTCTGACATGTAAGGACGAATTTTTTCGATGTTGTTTCGATAGCATTCAACCTCTTCCAATTCCAATGGGGCCCCATAGTCGCCTTCTTCGCAACAGGCTCCTTTACACTTTTTCAAATCACAAACGAATGTTTTTTCAATCACATCGTCGGAAACTAAAACATCATCAACTATGACCATAGCTCAAAAATAAAAAGAGCCGGATGAATCCGGCTCTAGGGTAGTTCATTTTTTAATCAATAGAATTTGTAGCGATTATCTTCTACTTTTCCTTCTTTCAAGGTTTCAAGAATTCGATTTTTGGCTTGTCCTTGTAGAACACCGTTCAAAGATTCACGTGCCATCTTCAAATCTTGTTCTGGGCCATCGATAAAACTTTCTACTTTGGCATAATAAACACCACTTTCTCCAACAATAGGGCCAAGGAAAGTATTTGCTTTGCTTCCAAAGATCTTTCCAACCAAGGTTAATTCACGAGCTCCAATGGTGGGTAAAAATCCGTTTACAAAAACAATGTCGTTCACTTGTTTCACATCGGTGGAGAGGGCCATGGCTAAACCATCGATGTTGTTTTTATTGGAGGTCAAACCTTTATTCATTTTCTCGGAAAGGATTTCACCTTTTTTCATGCGAATCACGAAAGGTTCCATTTCTTTTTTGATGTCTTCCAAAGCTGGAACACCTTTTTCTTTTACTGAAATTAAGGCAGCAACCAAGTAGTTGTCTTTGGATTCAATCACGGGGAGAATTTCTCCTTTTTCTGCTTCGAAAGCATCACGAACCCCTTTTCGCGTATCGGGGAAGCCGGAAATAGTGCGATCATTAATGCGCAATTCCATTTCGCGTGGTGCAAGACCATCTTTTTCAATGGCTTTTTCAAAGGCTTCCAAAGATTTATTTTTTGATTGGAACTGATCTGCTTTGGTGTAGGCCTCATCCCGAGTTTTGTCAGAAGCCATCACCGTAAGTGCGATGGTTCCAATTTTTACAGAAGGAACCATATTGCCAACGCTAGTAACTTGAATGATGTGCCATCCGAAAGGTGATTCAACCAAGCCAACGGATCCCTTCGGATTGCTGAAGCAATAATCGTTAAAGGTTGGAACCATGGTTCCTTCGGAGAATTTGCCTAAATCACCACCGCGATCTTTCGAACCATCGGTGCTGAATTGTGCTGCCATAGCACCAAATTTAGAAGTATCACCTTTAACGATTTTAAGAATAGAATCTGCTAAAGCTTTGGCTTGATCGCGGTCACGTTTGATTGAAGGATCAGCATTTTGAGCTCCGGCGAACGGAATCAAAATATGACGCGCCCCTACAGAATCGGGACGTGAGCTGCGGGCAAGGATTTTTGACACTTTCCAAGTGTTGCCATCTTTATAAGGACCAATCACTGTTTTTAATGCCACTTTAACTACGGTGTCCTTAATCATTGGATTTACTTTATCCAAGGCAGTGAATGTATTGAAGAAAGGTTCTTCGCTTCCTTTGGTAAGGATGTACAATGAATCATCGTCGGTTGAATTGAATCCAGCTGCTGCATCTTGAATGGCTGAAACAGTGGCTTGCTCATCTTCTGTAGAAGGGGCAACACCAAAAACTACGTATTTAATTTTGCGAGCAGGCTCTTTTACTTCAAATTCGTTTTTGTGTTCGTTGTAATACTTTTCATAATCAGCATCGGTAACTTTTACCGATGAATCATTGATGCTATTGTAATCCAAGAAAACCATGCGAGTGTTGGCACGACGATTGGATTCAGCAATATTTCTTTTTACGTGCAACGTTGTTGCGTACAAGCCACGAGCCACCAATTCATTGTACATTTCTTCTTCAGCGCTTTTGTAAATGTACTTTTCGAAAGATGCCCATTGGTTTTTTACTTCGGGGGTTTGTTTATCCAAGTTTTTCAGAAAGTCAACAACTTGAAGTTTTCCTGTTTTAGGATCAGTGAAGTTTTGAGCGATCATGGGATGAACATTCTTACCTTGAATAAGATCCCATTTTTCTTTTTGACCCAAAGAGATACCCAATAAATCATACTGTTCTTGAAGTAGTTTCTCTTTGATAATGTCGTTCCAGGTTTGGTCATTAACCTGTCCACGGGCCATTTCGTCAAGGTCATTCTGACGGGTATTCATTTTGTAATTCTCTTCGCTTTCGCTCAAACGAGAACTAAAATAATCGATGGTAATGGCTTCTCCATTCACTTCACCTACGGTGTTTCCTCTGCGATTTCCGAACAATCCGTTCGAGCCAGCAAAGACATCCATGAACAAAAATGAAATGATAGCAAGGGCAATGATTCCAACAAGGATCCCTGCACGATTTCGAATCTTGGTAATAATCGACATAGCGAGTTTAATTTGTAAAAGGCAAAAATAGTTTTTTATGGGGCGGCTTCAAAATATTTTTTTGAAACCAGCCATTTTTCAATGATTTAGATCAATTTGATGCAATCATCACAGGCATGATGAGCATCAATGTTTCCTCATCACCGTTGTTTTCTCCGGGGAACATCAATCCTGGTCGGCTAGGCATGCTAAGTTCAAACGAAATATCCGTGCTGTCGATGTTTGTTAACATATCGATCAGAAACTTTGCATTGAAGCCAATTTCCATATCCTGTCCATCGTATTCTACCAGCATTTCTTCGACGGCTGCGTTATTGAAATCGTAATCTTCGGCAGAAATGACCATTTTATTTCCGGTGAGTTTTAAACGAACTTGGTAGGTTGTTTTGTTGGAATAAATGGAGCTTCGACGAAGAGCATTCAAAAATTCTGTTCGGTTGGCGCGAATTTTATTGGGATTGTTGGTCGGAATAACCGCATTGTAATCGGGGTATTTCTGATCAATTAATCGGCAAATCAAAGTAGTTTCGTCGAAACTGAAGAAAACGTTGGTTTTATTGTACTCAACCTTCACCTCGGTGTTGTTGGCGGGTAAGGCAGATTTCA
>JACCDM010304649.1_pt1 | contig 10727 bp, 10 predicted proteins | sample 7445851 | NCBI WGS metagenome assembly JACCDM01 (sample SAMN15323438, study PRJNA562643) | freshwater metagenome | isolation source: river surface water | place: USA:Blue River Watershed | collected 2017-08-16
AGGCCACCATACCCGTTTACAAAGCGAACAGGAAAGTCAATGAAATCAACGGTCTACCCAGACCACCCCCGCGCCAGTGCTAGCTTTGCGTACCGTCACTTATTGCACTGAAAACGAGGAGACCCCAATCCGGGTGGGCAAAGACCGGGTGCGCAAGCTCATGCAGCAGCACGGGATTCGTGCCAAGACCAAGCGCAAGTTTGTGGTGACGACCGACAGCAAGCACAGTCTGCCGGTGGCACTCGACCTGGTGCAGCGGCGTTTCAATCCGCAGGAGCCCAACGAGCTCTGGTGTGGTGACATCACCTACATCCAGACCGACGAGGGCTGGCTGTACCTGGCTGCGGTCATTGACCTGTTCAGCCGTCAGGTGGTAGGCTGGAGCCTGCAGCTGCATATGCAGACGGGCCTGGTCAGGGATGCGCTGGCCATGGCGTGGTGGCGTCGCCGGCCCCCGCCTGGCTTGATATTCCACAGCGACAGGGGCAGCCAGTATTGCAGCCATGAGTTCCAACAGGCCTTAAAGGACTGGGGTATGCGCATATCGATGAGCAGGAAGGGCAACTGCTGGGACAACGCGCCGACGGAGAGTTTCTGGGGCCGGCTGAAAACGGCCAGTGTGCACGGGCACAAATTCGCGACCCGAGAGCAGGCCAGGCAGGCGGTGATGGACTGGATGGCCTTCTACAATCACCGCAGGCTGCATTCATCGCTGGGTTACCTCAGCCCGATGCAGTACGAAAAACGCTGGTACGAGGCACAGCGCAAAAAGGCCTCGTGAACCGTGGGTTGTGAACTCCACAAAACAGGGGCAAGGTCAGAAGGAGGGACTCCTGCAATTCAGGTTTGATGATGATGTGTGCTGAACTGGATGGTCAAGTCGCGACGGATGACCACTGGTTTGCCACCCAAGCGTTGCTGGCACATCCAATGTGCCAGCGCAGAGTCGAGGTAGTCGGCATGGCCGGGGAACCAGTTGGCGAGTTCCCGTGCCAGGCGTCGGCAGACGCCGGTATCGCCAAGTGCCAAGAGTTCCTGCACCTCCCGCACAGATTTCAGCACCGCGGCATGCTCGTTCATGTGGCATTCACGCGCTGGAAAAGTGGTCTGTTCCATCCAGTTGTCCTCTTCCCTGAAGTGGCGCACGCAGTGCTCGGCCAGTGAATCAAGAATGGTCGGAAGGCGATCATCACTGGCTTGGTTCAGAGCACTGACACAGGCTACGAACTCCTCGTGAATACCATCCATGGGCGCATACCCGAGCAAAAGTCCGTCATGCCATTGCATAGGCATATAGGGAGAGTCAGAGGGTAACAGCATCCGCATAGGGTCCCTTACTTGAACATCAAAAGAATCGCAAGTAGCGTGAGGAACGTAAACAAAGCGTTACGAAAACCCTGCTCGTCCAATCGACTACGCAGCATAGCGCCCAGGCGTAACCCAAGGTACATCGGAGCAATGGCCAGACATGACCAGGCGACGGCATCCCAACCGAATCGGCCCCAGGCCAACATCGCCGCGTACATAGGAATGGATCCGAGCAGGTAGATAATGCTGATGCTCCCCACGAACTCGTCTCGCGGCAGGCGTAGGGACATCAGGTACGTAATGAGGATAGGCCCGGTCAGCGACGATGCTCCACCGACAGCCCCGGCAATGGCCCCCACTAATGGCCCGGCCCAGCGCTGCTGGCGCGGCGAAAGTTCGCCTTTGGGCTGCAAAATCATCATGACCACTGCACCAATCACAGTGGCTGCCATCACCGCATTCATCGCCTTGGCAGAAAGTTGCGCGCTCCAGTGGTTCGCGAAGAGCGTGGCCATTAGCTGCGCAAGAATCAGGGGGGCGAAACGGTGCAAGGTGTATCCCACACGGCCACCAGCGAATGCCTGCAAGGCGTTTGACAGAAGCACTGGCATAACGAGCAGACCCATGGCCTGGGAAGTTGGCAGAATCAAAGACAGCAGCGGCACTACCACTAATGGCAAACCAACACCCAGGGTACCTTTTACCACACCACCGACCGTGAACATCACAGCACTGGCGACAAGAAAGACCGTCTGTGATTCCACCCAAACTACGCTCACTTACTCTGCCTTCAGATCGGCCTGCCTACCTGCCTTGGCCATGGCTTGATTCTCACGATCGATTTCTTTGCGATAGACCTCTGGGCCTCCTCCAATGCCGGCGATGCTCACACCGCTGAACTTCTCAACCACATCAGGCTGCTTGACCGCCCAAGCGATATCTTCAGCCAAGCGCTTGATGGCTTCCGGGGATGTCCCGGACCGAGCCAGCGCGCCGATAGCTACCGAGAAATCTAACCCCGGGATCACTTCCGAAATAGCTGGAACATCCGGCGCTTGAGGTGAACGCCTTGATTCGTTCGTACCGATCAGTGACACCTGTCCATTCTTCACAAAACCCGCCATGGAAGGTAGTGCCGAGAACAAGAAATCTACCTGTCCCCCGAGCAGAGCTGGAACAGACTGGCCCGATCCCCGGAACGGCACATGACGAATATCAAGATTGAGTTCAGCCTTAATGGCCTCCATGGTCAGGTGATGAGTGCTGCCGATGCCCGACGATCCATAGGTGTACTGGCCAGGGTTGGCCTTGGCCTTTTCGACGAACTCCTTGAGTGTCTTGACACCAGTCTTAGCGTGCGTCACCAGGAAAAGCGGCGATCGTGCGATCAGCGACACAGGTAATAAGTCTTTACCCACCACGTAAGTGGCAGACTTGTTCAACAGCGGCGTTATTGACAACATGGAACCATCGGAAACGATGAAGCTGTGGCTGTCATTGATCCCACCAATCAGGTTCTGGTAGGCCACCATGCCATTACCCCCTGGTTTGTTGTCTACGACTACCGACTGCCCCATACGTTCGGTCAGCTTCTGCGCCACTATGCGCGCCACAGAGTCGGGAAGTCCACCAGCCGCATAGGGAACAATCAGTTTTACGGGTTTGGTAGGCCAGGACTGCGCCATGGCGACCCAAGGCGTCATTGCCAAGGCCAATCCAAGGGCGGTGAGGTGTCTGCGATGCATTTTTGTCTCCGGGTTTATGAGGATTGAGATATTCTTAGTCAGCTAAGATAATAACATTCTTCCATGTACTTGATGTTTGTCAACCAAGACAAACCCTAACACCGCACTATCCCATGACTACCAGTTCCTCCCTTCGTCCCCTACGCGTGAATTCCAAGCGTGAAATCGCTCGCGATATCCACATGTTCGAGCTGCGCGATCCCAATGGCGCCAAACTTCCAGCCTTCACTGCCGGTGCCCACCTTCCCGTGCGCGTGCCCAGTGGTGCGATGCGCCAGTACTCCCTGTGCAGCGACCCTCAGGAAACCAATTTTTACCAACTTGCGGTCAAACTCGACGCGGCCGGGCGCGGTGGCTCCATTAGCCTAGTCAAAGAAGTGGCCGAGGGTGACATGCTCATGGTTGGCGAGCCTGAGAACTTGTTCGCTTTGAGCGAAAAGGCCCGCAGCTTCATCCTGGTGGGTGGTGGCATCGGCATCACGCCTATCATGGCCATGGTGCGCCAGTTGCAGGCCGAGGGGCTGCGCCCGTTCAAGCTTTACTACTTCACCCGCGATCCCGAAGGCACTGCGTTTCTGGACGATTTGCGTGCACCGGAGCTGGCCGGGCAGGTGATCATCCAACATGACCACGGCGATCCTGCGCGCTCGTTCGATCTCTGGAAGATCTTCGAAAAGGTGGCCAGCGGCACCCATGTGTATTGCTGCGGCCCCAAGGGCCTGATGGACACGGTGAAGGACATGACAGGCCACTGGCCGGACAACGCCATCCATTTCGAGAGCTTCGGTGCTGACACCCGCGCCCATGCCGATGACCAGGCTTTTGACGTTCAGCTGCATCGCAGCGGCCAGCGCATCACGGTGGGCGCAAGGCAAAGCATCTTGGACGCTCTGCGGGGACACGGGATCCACGTTCCCAGCTCCTGCGAAAGCGGCACCTGTGGTTCCTGCAAGGTCGGGTTGCTGGAGGGTCAGGCCGACCACCGGGACCTGGTCCTCTTACCCGAGGAGAAGGCCAGCCAGGTCATGGTCTGCGTCTCGCGCAGCCAGAACGGTGGCTGCCTGGTGCTGGACTTATGAGCGGCGAACCTGTTCGTCTGGGCGTACTGGGGCTGGGCCGTGCCTTCACGCTGATGCTGCCCACATTCACCCGTGATGGTCGGGTACGGCTGGTGACCGCATTCGACCCACACGAGAGCGCAACGGCCGCCTTCGCACGTGACTTCGGCGGCACCGCGCATGTGAGCCCAGAGGCCCTGTGCGCCGACCCACAAGTGGAATGGATTTACGTCGCCACCCCCCACCAGATGCACGCGGATCATGTCGAACTTGCAGCCGCCCACGGCAAGCACGTCCTGGTGGAAAAGCCCATGGCCCTTAGCATGGCCGACTGCACCCGCATGATCGACGCCTGCGAGCGCGCTGGCACCCGGTTGATCGTCGGACACAGCCACAGCTTCAATGCGCCCGTCCGTCTGGCACGCAACCTCATCGCCAGTGGGCGTTTCGGTGCGGTGCGCCTGATTCAGGCGATGAATTTCACAGACTTTCTCTACCGCCCTCGCCGGCCAGAAGAGCTGGACACGGCACGGGGCGGCGGCGTGGTGTTCAGCCAGGCCGCGCACCAGGTGGATATCGTGCGCTTGCTCGCCGGCGGGCTGGCCACATCGGTCTATGCCCGCGCGGGCGCATGGGACCCTGCCCGACCCACGGAAGGCGCCTACACAGCGCTGGTGGATTTCGCCGGCGGCGCAGTAGCCAACCTCACCTACAACGGCTACGGCTTCTATGACAGCGACGCTTGGATGGACGGCATCGGCGAGATGGGCCGCCACAAGGCACCCGGCGCCCACCAGGCCACCCGACAAAAGCTCATACGCGCCACGGACGAAGCCGCCGAGGCGGCACAGAAGGCTCAGCGGAACTACGGCGGCAACGCCTATGCGCCCGATGCCAGCGAGCCACCGCCCGCTTTCCAGCACTTTGGCCCGGTGATTGTTTGCTGCGAGCGCGGTGACCTGCGCCTCACGCCCACAGGGGTCGAAGTGCATGACACCCAAGGGGTGCGCTTCGAGTCCGAGCCTGTACCTGCTGTGCCGCGCAGCGAAGTGATCGATGAACTGTGGTCCGTCGCACGCGAGGGTAGCGAACCTGTGCATGGCGGTGCCTGGTCCCGCGCCAGCCTGGAGGTCTGCCTGGCGATCCTGGCGTCTCATCGGTCGCGCGCCGCTATCATGCTGAGCGAACAGGTCGCCCTGCCCACCTGATTGCCTTGTATCAAATGACTGCCCAGCGCCCTTCCAGCCCGGACACCCAACGCCTCCTCAAACACTGGCGTGAGTCGGTGCCCAACGACCGTCTCGCCCATCTGGTACGCGATGTGGCCCGGGCCCAGATGCGCGCGTTGCAGCAACGCATCGCGCCATTCGGGGTGTCGTTCGGACACTGGACCTTTCTTCGCATCCTGTGGATTCGGGATGGACTGACGCAGAAAGAGCTGAGCGATCTGGCCGGCGTCATGGAGCCGACCACCTTCAGCGCGGTCAAAGCGATGGAGCAGATGGACCTGATCGAGCGCCGCCAGCTCGAAGGGAACCGCAAGAATATGCACGTGTTCCTGACCCCCACCGGGCAGGCGCTGGAAAAGCAACTGGTGCCGCTGGCCGAGGAAGTGAACCAGATCAGCGTGCAAGGTATACCGGACAAAACGGTCGCAGTCGTGCGCAATGCACTGCTGTCGATCATCGAAAACCTTGCAGCCGACGAGGCGGACAAGGAAGAAGGAGGCGACCGGGCTCGTCCCTGATCGCCCCTGGTCTTCAGATGCTGTAGGTTTCGTAGGTGGAGGGGTCGAACAGTTCGTCGACCTCGACCTTGCGTGCCGACAGCCCCTGCGCGAAGTGGTGACGCGTGAAGGCCTCCAGCGTCTTGCGGTTCGGCGCCACCCCATAGGACCAGAAATCATCGCCCAACGTCTCGCGCGCCGCCTTGAGCTGCTCCTCGACAAAAGGCAACGTGACCTTGGTGGCCGAGGTGTCGGCCAGCAACTCCAGCGCCCGGGTCTTGGACTCACTGAATGCCTTGAAGACAGCGGCCGGAAGCCAGCGGTGCTGCTGCGCCAGTTCCTTGCGGATGCCCACCACATGCATGATGGGGAAGATGCCGGTGCGGCGGTAGTAGTCCCGGGCTTCGGCGACGGTATCGTCGAAGAGCCAACCCACATCAGGGTTCTTCAGCGCAGCACCGCTCGGAGGACGCGGGGCGATAAAACCGTCAATCGCGCCTTCGTTCAGCAGGTCGGAAATGGTTTTGTCCTCGGGTGCGCTTTCAATTTTGACGCCCGGAGGCAGTTCCAGTCTGATTTTCTCGGGCCGCCCCGGCGTGTCGATACCGCCGCGAACCCAGATCACATCTTCGGGGGCAATGCCGTAGTCGTCCTGCAGGATCGAGCGGGCCCACACAATCGCGGTAAGTTGGTACTCGGGAATGCCGATGCGTTTTCCCTTGAGATCCTGTGGCTTCCTGATTCGGTCTTTGCGCACGTAAATCGAAGTGTGGCGGAAAGCGCGGGAGAGGAACACCGGCACTGCGACGTAGGGACTGTCGCCACGCGAATGCTTGACCAGGTAACTGGAGAAAGACAGCTCGGTGATGTCGAAGTCCCGGCTGCGCATGGCCCGGAAAAACATTTCTTCCGGATTGAGCAGCATGTAGGTCGGATCGCAGCCGTCGATCTGCACGCGGCCATCGAAGAGCGCGCGGTTGCGGTCGTAGTCGCCCATGGCGACAGACAATTGCAGCTTGGCCATCTTGTCAAACTTTCACAGCGTAGTTGTTGTCAGATTCGGCCTGGGCTTCAGTACCTTTCCATACGTATCCGCCCTCGTAGTCGCGCCAGTCGGTGGTTTTGGGGATAACGCTCTGGAAAGCACACACCGTCTCCGGAACCGCCTGATCACCGGTGCCAATCGCGTCGGCGCCCTGTTCACAGGCGCGCACAGCATCCACCATTTGCTTGCGGAACTCCACCACAGCGAGATCGCTCGCGCCCAAGCGGTCCTTGGTGCGGTCGGCGATCGGGCCCATGGTGACCCACATGGCGACGTCCTGATTCGGAAAGCCAGTGATGCCGGTGAAGTTACCCGCCTTCATCGCCTGGCGGTTCTGCCAGAAGCGGTTTTCGTGATTGCGAAGCGGACGATACCGCTCATCCAGATCCACCCCGACGGTCTGGTGCAGGAACCTGCGCCATGTCTCGGTCTCGGGCGTCTGGGACACATGACCCCAGGCAATGAAGTAAAAGTTCGTTGTGGTGTCGTCGGCTGGCACATTGACGTTGGCCACGTTGTACAGGTTGTTGGGCGGAATCAGCACCGTCCAGGGTGCGACGAACACCGTGCTGCGCACATACTCGTGAGTCTGCGCATTGAAGATCGGACGGCGGATCGCGGCGTAGCGAAAACCGTAGCCAGTGCGCTGCACCTGCATGCGTGGCGCTTTGTCAGTTGATGGACGCAGCCAGTTGGATGAGGTTGCCTCTGCACCCTGCACCCGTGCGGGCACCATGTCCGAACTGTGCAGGCTGGAGCTGTGTGCTGAGTCAATGGCCCCTTCCAGCACCTGAGCCCAATTCACCGGGAGCACCACCTTGGCAATGGACACACGGGTGTCAGCAGTAGGCGCCCATCGCGGCGGCACGAATTCGGGCACAGTTTCCTTGGCGCCCATCCACGCCCACACCATCCCGCCCCATTCCTTAACAGGATAAGCCTTGTGTTTGACCTTGTCTACCAAGCCGCTGACCGCAGGCTCGGACACCATCTCGACCACGTTGCCATGCACGTCCATCTTCCAGCCGTGATACAGACAGCGCAACCCACCCTCCTCGTTGCGGCCGTAGACCAGGGAAGGCCCGCGGTGCGGGCAGGCCTCGTCCATCACGCCGACGTTGCCATCGGTGTCCCTGAACACCACCAGGTTCTCGCCCAGGATGCGGGCAGCCACCGGGTCGCCGTCAGGCTCGGCCACCTCCTCGCTAAGGCATATGGGGACCCAATGCTGGCGCATCAGGCGTCCCATCGGCGCTTCATTCTCGACGCGGCACAGCAATTCGTTTTCTTCACGAGTAATCATGGCAATTTAATGGTTGGGTTGGATGAACTTGAATAAATACAAGTATTGAATAATACTTCGATATCTAAGAATAAAAATGAGGGTAATCCCTTGGGTGCCGCGCAGTTTAAGGTTTACACAACCCCTCTTACAGACTAAGTGGATGAGAGATGGTTACATGCAGCTATCAGGGTTGAAATTGCCATCGATTTCGCGCTTTTTGGAAGCCTTGTCGCCTGTTTTATAGTCTTCAACCGTGCTGCATGAGTTAGCCCCCTGAATCACAGTCCCGTCGGTATTCCTAAAACTAAGAAACAAGAATGCGACTATGGATATGACTATGTCTTCAGCAACGCCCACCCGAGCTAAAGCTTGAAATCGTCAAAAAACCAACGAGCCTGGCAACTCCGTCTCGATGGTTGCCCGGCAATTCGGCATCACAGCAGCGCAACTCTTTCAATGGCGAAAGGCCTACCTGCAAGGTTCACTGATGGCGGTGGGTGCCAACGAAACCGTGGTGCCAGCGTCGGAGCTTCAAGAGGCGATGCGCCGCATCAAACAACTCGAAGGCGCACTGGGCCGCAAGACTTTGGAGAACGAGATTCTCAAGGAGTCAGTGGACTTTGCCAAAACAAAAAGTGGATTGCGCGCTCGCCAGCATTGCCCGGGGGCGAGCAGTGAGAGCCGTCTGCGGTGCCCTTGGCGTGTCGCGCAGCCATGTCCTGGCCATGAGAGATCGCCCGTCCGAATGGGCAGATTTGAGAAAGTCGCCACCGGGGTCTCCTCGTTTTCAGTGCAATAAGTGACGGTACGCAAAGCTAGCACTGGCGCGGGGGTGGTCTGGGTAGACCGTTGATTTCATTGACTTTCCTGTTCGCTTTGTAAACGGGTATGGTGGCCTCCCACTTTTGAGGTTCACGATGCAGGGTTGGCACACAACGTTTTTGGGGATGCGTGGGCTCCCCCGCGATATCAGCGACTTCGAGATGAAGGCATTTTTCACCTTCGATGGTGCCGAGCGCGACGCAATCAATGCACGCCGAGGTGATTCCCACAAGCTTGGTCTGGCGCTCCATATTGGTTTCCTGCGCATGAGTGGGCGTTTGCTCGGTGCCTTTCGGGTAATTCCAGTAGCCTTGTGGCGCCACCTTGGCAACGAGCTTGGCATTGCAGCACCAGAAGTCGCCTCGCTGAGAGCCATGTATGAACGCGGGCGCACGCTATTCGATCACCAACAAGTAGCCTGCACGGTCCTTGGATTCCAGTGGATGAGCGAGCACCAGCGCCGCTCACTGGTACGTGAACTGCGCGACGAAGTGGCGCGCTGCGCCGACCGCGATCAGCTACTCGTGCGGGCGCGTCAATGGCTGTACAAGAACAAGCTGGTGATCGTGCACGAGCGGGCAATTCGGACACTGATTGCGGCGGCACTTGCCCAGCTTGAAGTTGAAACAGGCACCGCCATCGCCGCCAGCGTTGATCCAGCAACACTTGATCGCTGGCGAGCCTCAGTTTCAGAGCTGCGCCCAGATGGACAAACCCAGCAGAGTTGGCTATGGGCTGCACCGGCGAAACACTCAACCCGCCAAATCAGCGAGGTACTGGAGCGCATCGACCTGCTTTACACGCTGGACGTTCATAAGCACCTGGCAGACATCCCCGATCTCATCTTGCGCCGCTACGCGCGCCGACTTGTCTCCAGGCCGCCCTCAGCCGGAGCCAAGATCAAAGAGCCAGCGCGCACCGTGGAGGTCGCATGCTTTCTTCGGTATTGCCTGTTCACCACCACAGACCAGTTGATCCTTATGGTGCAGCGCCGGATCGCCGATCTGTGGCGTCAGGCTGCCGCCGATGTCCCCGCTACCGTCAATTGGGCCGCAATGTACAAAACGCTGCTCGGCGAACTTGTTGCCTTGAGCGCGCAAGGTGCGGTGCCAGATGCTGAGTTGCGTGCCCGTCTTGAAGCCTTGATCACCGAAACCCAGAAACGCAAACCACCGAGCAGGGCCTCCCTGGTCCGCGAGGGATTGATTGATGGAATTCGCCCCGTGCGGTCGTTGCTCGTCGCCATTGCAAAGCTGCCCTGGCAGGCCACCGGCGAGCATCCTGCCATCGAGTACCTTGCCAAGCTGCAAGCTTTATATCTCAAAGGATCCAGAAAGCTGCCAGTTGAAGTGGTGGCACCAAGTCTGGGAATGATCTGGCAGGTTTCGATCTCCAGCCCAGACCGGGAACGGGCGTTTCAGGCGTTGGAGGTGGCCACCCTGTTTGCCCTGCGCCGCGCGGTGCGCAATGGCTCGGTCTGGATTGAGCACAGCCTGAGCTTTCGGGGTCGTGCGCGCTTGTTCTTCACGGACGAGCGTTGGCAGGCAGAGTCCAAGAAACACTATGCCCGTCTATCGTTACCCAGCAAGGCTGCCACTTTCTTGAAGCCTTTGCTGGCCAGAGTAACTGCCGGTGTCGATGCGGTGGCCGCTGCAGCCCGCAGTGGCGTACTGCGCGTGGATGATGAACTCCATTTGTCGCCATTGCCCGCAGAGGACGAAGACCCAGAAGTGACCAA
>JACCDM011896982.1_pt1 | contig 10725 bp, 8 predicted proteins | sample 7445851 | NCBI WGS metagenome assembly JACCDM01 (sample SAMN15323438, study PRJNA562643) | freshwater metagenome | isolation source: river surface water | place: USA:Blue River Watershed | collected 2017-08-16
AACTGTAAAAAAAGTAGCAAGGTATCCTTGAACTTATGAACAGCGGGGGCTTACCAGCAGAGGCGCAGGCTCGCCTCAAGATTGACGCTGACCTGCGTTTGGCGGGTTGGATCATCCAAGATCGTGCAGAAATGAACCTGTCGGCTGGTCTTGGTATCGCAGTTCGAGAAGTCCCGATGGGCGATGGTCGTGTCGACTACCTTTTGTATCTAAATCAGCGCATTGTCGGTGTTATCGAGGCGAAACCTGCTGGCACAACTTTGGCGGAAGTTCACCTTCAGGCAATGCGCTACGCCTCAAGTCTCACTCCTGGACAAAAACTAAACGCAGTCGTCGCTAAAGGAGTTTTGCCTTTCGTTTATGAGGCGTCCGGTACAGAACTCTACTTCTCCAACCACTTTGACCCAGAGCCAACCTCTCGCCGAATCTTCAACTTCCAGCGCCCATCGACTTTGGAAGCCATCATCCGTGCAGAGGATCCTGTGACAGGCAAAGGTGGATGGCGAAGCCAGATCTTGCAGATGCCAAGCACCGAGGGTTATGACCTTCGTCCTGCATCAGAAAAGGCGATTCACAACATTGAACATTGGCTCCAAAATGACGGACGTCGCCGTGCGCTGGTTCAAATGGCCACAGGTGCTGGCAAAACCCGTATGGCAGTTACCGAGATTTACCGCCTACTAAAGTTCGGTGGATTCAAGCGAGTTCTTTTCCTCGTGGACCGAAACAACCTCGGCGAGCAAACGGTTCGTGAGTTCAAGAACTGGGACACCCCCGATGATGGTCGCAAGTTCAGCGCTATCTACCCAGTCGAGCAACTAACTTCCAGCGGAGCCGCAGATTCTTCCAAGGTCGTTGTATCCACGATTCAACGTGTTTGGGCTGGACTCAAGGGTGAAGCGCTGCCTGAAGGGTATTCGGCGGAGATTGATGACGCAAATGTGAGCGGAGAGGTTGAAGCCGTTTACTCAGACCGTATGCCGCCTGAGTCATTTGACCTGATCATCGTCGATGAATGCCACCGCAGCATTTACGGGCAATGGCGTAAAGTCTTGGAGTACTTCGACGCTCAAATAGTTGGTCTAACGGCTACTCCTACAAAGCAAACCCTGGCGTTCTTCGAGCAAAACCTGGTGAGCGAATACACCTTCCAAGAATCAGTGGCCGATGAAGTAAACGTTGGATTCGACATCTACAGAATAAAGACCCAGATCGCAGAAGAGGGGGGGCTGATAGAAGCAGGAACCGTCATACCCGCAATCGATAAACGCACACGTGAACAGAAGGAACTAGAAGTAGAAGAAGACTACGACTGGAAACCAACTGATCAAGGCGTTGCAGTTGAAAGCCCAAACAACATCCGCCTGGTGTTGGAGACGTTCCGTGACCGAATGTTCACCGAAATCTTCCCCGAACTGAATGACCGGGGTGAAAAACGCAAGGTGGTACCAAAGACTCTAATCTTCGCGAAAAGCGACGCGCACGCCGAGGCCATCGTGCATATCGTTCGTCAAGTCTTCAATAAAGGTAATGGTTTCGCCGAGAAAATCACCTACACCGCCAAAGACCCTGCAGACCTCATTAACCGACTACGAACCTCACCGGAACTTCGAATCGCAGTCACCGTAGACATGGTCGCCACGGGTACGGATGTGAAACCGCTCGAATGTGTCCTCTTCATGCGAGACGTCCGATCTGGCACATACTTTGAACAGATGAAGGGGCGAGGCGCTCGCAGCATCACTGACTCCGACTTCCAAGCGGTAACAGAACAAGGCGTCCACAAAGAACGCTTCGTAATCGTCGACGCAATCGGCGTAACGGAACACGACTTCGTTGACGTCACAGTCACCGAACGAGTGAAAACAGCATCACTCGATTCGCTGCTCAAGAAAGCAGCAGCACGAGAACTAACCCAAGACGAAGCAGCCACCCTCGGCTCCAGGCTCTCAAAACTTGGACTTCGAATGAACACTGCTGAACGCAACGAGATCGAAACTCTCGCAGGCGTAACTATCGAAGAAATGTCACAACAACTGGTGCGCTCAGTGAACCCCGAAGCCCTCGCCGAAGCCGTCAAAAACGCCCCTGAAGGCACCCCTGAGGACGTTGCAGTCCACCAGTTTGTGCAAGGTCTAACTGGCGCACTAGCCACCTCACAGGCGCTTCGAGACCGACTAGTTACTATGCACCAAAGCAAATACATCATCATCGATGAAGTTACTCCAGACACACTTTTGTTCGCAGGCGGAGTGCCAAATCTTGAACTTGCTGAGCGTCTCGTTCACGACTGGAAACAGTACTTGGAAAAAAATAAGGATGAGATCACCGCACTCCAGTTGCTCTACAGTCGTCCAACTAACTCAGGTGTGACTCGTAAAGAACTCGAAGACCTGATTGCCGCCATCCGCAAGCCACACCAGGACTGGACACCAGCGATCATCTGGAAGTCCTACGAGTTACTCAACAAGACCAACCGATCGATCAAGAACAAGACCGTGGACTTAGTGTCGTTGGTCAGGTTTACGCTCGGAGTCATGCCAGAACTAGTCCCATTCGCTGACGTAGTTGAACAGCGCTACCAGGGTTGGTTGCTCACCCAGGAACAAAGAGGTGCAAGGTTCACTGGGGACCAGAAGCGCTGGCTTGATGCAATCAAGGATTACATCTGCACAGGTGTGACGTTCGAAACTGAGGCTTTGGAAAGTGTGCCATTCAACCAATGGGGTGGCGGCAGCGGAATCGAGCGGGACTTCACGGATCCTGTCAGCGTCATCAATGATCTGAACCAGGCACTGAGCGCATGACCCAAATCACATCGAATCGGATTAGCAAACTGGGGGATGTTGTCACATTCACTGGCGGTTTCAGTTTCAAATCCTCGGAGTGGAAGGCTACTGGTGTACCAGTTATCAAGATCGCAAACGTTCGTGATGGCAAAGTAACACTTGATGGATGTTCGTTCGTAGACGAGGCAAGTGCAAAAGAATCTGACGCATACAAGGTTCAAAAAGATGACCTATTGATGACTTTGACAGGTGAAATCGGAGCCATGGGTTTCTACAAGGAAAACTTCGAAGCCAGGCTGAACCAGCGTTTGTGCAAAGTGTCTGTCAAAAACAGTGACGAACTTTCTCTTCAATACGTTCACTATTTTCTGACATCACCAACAGTCCGCCAAGTCATGTGGCAAATGTCGAAAGGCGCTGCTCAAGCAAACATTAGCGTCAAGGACATTGCAGGCATGCAGATCCCGATGCCCCCGCTTCAAGAACAACAGCGCATCGTTGAAGCGCTCGACGACCACCTATCCAGACTCGACAAAGCGCTCGCCGACTTGGATCACGCTGATTCCCAAACGCAAGTTTTGAGGCGTTCTATCTTGAACGAACTCCTCAATCCTGCGCCAGCAGACCTTGAGCGAGGCATTGGGCAAATGACCTCAGAAAGTGCACTCTGGGAGGTTAGGAGTCTAAGAGATTGGGGGATGGATGCCCAAACGGGTTTCGCAAGTGGAGTGCACAATCAAACCCAAGATGGCGTTGCCCACCTTCGCCCCATGAATGTCAGCCGCAATGGCGCTATAGACCTTGGTGAAGTCAAGTATGTTTCAGCGGGGGCAGGTAAGCACCGACTCGAGTCGGGGGACATACTTTTCAATAACACCAACAGTGACGTCCTGGTTGGAAAGACCGCACTCTTTTCAAATCAAGGTGAATACGCTTTCTCAAACCACATGACCAGGCTTAGATTTCCTGAGGACAGGGTTTACTCGAAGTTCATGGCTTCAAGGCTTCATTTTCTTTGGATCGAGGGGTATTTCAAATCGATCTGCAATAACCACGTGAGCCAGGCTTCAGTCTCTACCAAAGCACTCGCAGACATTCAAGTCGCCCTACCGCCACTTGATGAGCAGAGGCGTGTTGTCCTAACCCAGGATGCAAGCCTCTCAAGACTTGATTTCACTAGAACTTCCATCGCAAGCCAAAAGGCTTCGATTCAAACCTTGCGCAGATCACTGTTGAACAAGGCATTCAGCGGCGAGTTAGGAAACCGATAAACATGGCGACTCAAATCTCATGCGCAGTCTGTGCAACAAACGAACAGCGGATGGCGCAATCTCCATCTCGCCAACTCGTGGACAAACTGTGGGCGTTTTGCGCTGTACTACGTGATGACGGTGTTCACGTGGTTGAGTACACCGACCAGTTGACCTACTTGCTGTTCTTGAAGATGGCTCACGAGCGTGAGACACGCAAGATCAACCCTGAAAAGGGAATCGTGCCTGAAGATTGCTCGTGGCAACACTTATTGGATGCTGACGGGTCGCAACTTGAAGACACCTACAACTACATCCTTTCGACTCTTGGCAAGCAAAAGGGAGTCCTAGGCACGATCTTCCGTGGGGCGCAGAGTCGATTCAAGGATCCCGCCAAGTTGAAGCAGTTGATTGTTGACCTGATTGACAAGCAAAACTGGTCAGCAACTGGCACCGACATCAAGGGCGATGCATACGAGTCCCTACTTCAAAAAGGCGCTGAAGACATGAAGTCTGGTGCGGGTCAGTACTTCACTCCTCGTGCGCTTATTGCATCCATGGTAGATGTAATGCAGGTCACCGCAAAGGACACGATTCACGATCCTGCTGTTGGATCAGGTGGATTCCTGTTGTCAGCGTTCGAGCATGCAGCACCTACAGCGAACTCACCACAAGAAACCGAACACCTTCAGACTGCGTTTGCATCTGGCACCGAGTTGGGTGACGGTCCTGCACGTCTAGCGTCGATGAACATGATCCTTCACGGAATGGTCAAACCTGGCTCTGACTCGCCAATCTACGTAGGTGACTCGTTGACTGCAGACCCTGGCAAGCGTTACTCCGTTGTCCTGGCAAACCCACCTTTCGGAACCAAGGCATCAAACACCTTCGTGACAGAAGACGGCAAGGTCGGAAAGAACAACCTTGCTATTTTGCGCCCCGACTTCTGGGTCACGACCTCGAACAAGCAACTCAACTTTGTTCAGCACATCAAGACCATCCTCGACGTAAACGGGCGTGCCGCAGTTGTTCTGCCTGACAACGTTCTATTTGAGGGTGGCGCAGGCGAGACTATCCGCCAGCGACTCCTAAAGGAGTTCGATGTCCACACACTGCTTCGACTTCCAACTGGAATCTTCTATGCAGGTGGCGTCAAGGCAAACGTTCTCTTCTTCGAGAAGAAGCCTGCTTCTGAAACTCCATGGACCAAGGAAATGTGGGTGTATGACTTTAGAACCAACATGCACTTCACGCAGAAGACCAAGAGCCTAAAGCGTGCGGATCTAGAAGAGTTCGTCCAGGCATACTGCGCAGGTCATCGCCAGGATCGTGTTGAATCGGAACGTTTCAAGAAGTTCTCGTATGACGAACTTGTTGCTCGTGACAAGACCAATCTCGACATCATCTGGTTGAAGGATGACTCGATAGTCGACGCCGCCGATCTGCCTGCTTCTGAAGTGATCGCAGAAGAGATCCTTGAAAGTTTGCAGTCTGCAGTGCAAGAGATTCAGGCTGTTCTGGATGCTTTGAACGCTGATAAAGACGAAGAAGAGGGACAGTAAATGGCTAAGTTCTGGACAGTTCGAACAGGTCGCAGCGGGGAGCGAACCGAGTGGGGCTTCGCCACTGGTGTCGTTGGTGGGGGTTGGCATGAGATGCCAGACCTGACTGGTGTAACTGACAAGGAGCAACTGAGGTCAATAGTTGCTGATGTTTATGGTGGGTCGAAGAACGTAGTTGCGAATCTCACTGGTCAACTTTGGACCCTTCGAACTCGCATCCAGGATGGCGACTTCATCGTGCTCCCTATTCGAGCAACATCACAGATTGCATTTGGGCAAGTGGTTGGTGGTGGCTACAAATACCTTGCTAAGGAGGAAGATCCAACCAAGCGCCATGTAATCCAGGTGAAGTGGCTCAAGACGGACGTTTCGAAGTCGGTCCTCAAACAAGACATGCGCTACCAACTGGGTTCAGCATTGACCATTTTTGAAGTTGGCAACAACGACGCTGCTTACAGACTCGAACAGGTGATGGCTGGAAAGCAAGATCCAGGAGCACGCAGCGCCATGAGTCCAGGGGTAGCCAAGTCGCCAGACGCCACCCAGGAAGAGTCTGGAAACGAAAGCACTCCAATCAATCTCGCTGAAGTCGCCCAAGATGAGATTGCGAAGCGCCTACAAGAAGACTTCAAGGGACATGAACTATCTGAGTTAGTAGAGGCTTTGCTAACTGCAGAAGGATTCAAGTGCCGTAATAGCCCTCCAGGAGCAGATGGTGGAGTAGACGTACTTGCAGGCATGGGTCCACTCGGAATGGATTCACCGAAACTAGTCGTCCAGGTCAAATCACAAACGGGTGCAGTAAGTGACACGGTCCTGCAGCAGTTGAACGGTGCGATTCATCGCTTCCAAGCAGATCAAGCACTTCTAGTCACCTTCGGTGGGGTCACGGGTCCAGCACGAACCTACTTGGAGACTCAGTATTTCAACATTCGAGTATGGACTATCGACGACATAATCCAATCGATCTACAAGCACTACCCGTCGCTAGACAATGAGATGAAGGCAAGACTCCCGCTCAAGCAGATCTGGGTTCCAATCGACCCCGAGGCTTGACCCCCCACCCTTTATCGCAAAGTTTCTGGGAACAACACCAGGTGTTAGCCGCAGCCAGCCTCCTGCAGTCAGGGCAGTAGCCACCGTGGTCACCACATCAGTCAGCGATTGGTCAGCGATTTAGACTCAAGCAATCTGAACCAGATGTCCCTAGGTCCTTGTAAATCGGCTATGTAACCAGAGTTCTTGGATAGAGCATCTGACTACGGATCAGAAAGTCGGGGGTTCGGGTGTCCCCATTTTGGGATACGGCGATCACTTGAGGGCCCTTCGAGAACTTGCTTGAACAAGTGAGGCCCATCGAAGTACAGTTATAGAAGAAATAGATGGGGAAATTATATGAAGAAGTTAGCCGTTTTGTTGACGCTTGGTTTGGCTTTGGGATTAGCTGGTTGCACTAGCCCAACCATCAAGGAAGCTGAGCCTTCACCTACCCCAACACTTGAACTTGCTGAAATTACCGAGTACTCGCTCCAGGCATCCCTATTGGTTACCGAGTTCGCAGCCTTGATTCACAATCCGAATAAAAGTGAACCTTTGTGTGACATCGAGGTTTCTGTAGCAGGTATCGGCGAGGATGATATCGTGCTCGCCGAACAAAGTTTCACCATTGGCTCTTTACTACCAGATGAGACTTGGGTTCTAACAAATCCATTTAGTGTCGAAGAGGTCATTGACGCCGAATTTGTCGTCACGAATTCTCCTTGTACCGAGAAACGCCAGCAAGAATTCTCGCCAAGGTTTTCAGAGGACAGTTACTCAAACGCTGATACGCAATATCACACCAGTGATACCTACGGCTACGCGCGTGGCACGGCCGACACGAACGTCGTTTTGACGGTCCCAAGCGATGCCCCGTACAGCTCGGTTAGGGTTTGCGCGGCCTATTTCGCAGAGAGCGGTAAATTCATTGGAGCAGAGTGCGAGGCAAAAGATGTCTTTGCCGGAAGAAAAAACGGCTTCAATATTTACGCTTTCATACAGCCTGAGTATCCGTCCGAAGTTAGGTTTTTTGCCCGGTACCTAAGTTAAAGCTCCCCAACCGGTCTCACTCGGCAAATTCTGCCAGGCACCGCAATCTTCCCGTGTGTGTACTCAGCTAGGGGAGGTTTTGACAAAGATCCAACATGCTTACTATTGGAAGTTTTTCGAGCTGTTCGAGTCGTTCGATAACTACGTTGATTTTCTTGCTCCAAGACCTAATTGCGGATAGCCAGGTCAAGTTCTTTCTGCCGTTTGAAGATTTCGGAAAATCGGCACTTCCTCAGAACGTCGACGCGTATCGCCGATACATGGCTAACTCCATGAGCTTCACCAGGGCTCGTGCGCGGCGGATGCAACTCTGGTCTGAAGGGCTCCCTAACTAGAAGCCGTTTTACGCTCAGCCTGAGAACGAAATGGGAGAGCCTTCGGTCAAGTGTCTGCACCAAGTATTTTCCTTTTGGCTGCGGCAAACTCCTCATCTGACAATGCGCCGGATTTGTGCAATTCAGTGACTGCATTGAGTTCATCCGCAACACTATCTGAAGAGGGCTGCGAAGGCGCTAAAACTGTTTGGCCTTGGTCGGAGCTTGAAAATGGATTCTTGCCGACTGTTGGTGCTGGCGATTTTCGAGGGGATCTTGCATCTGGGTCTATGAACTCACCGTCTTTGATGAGTCCTCTTGTGATAAGGACGCCATTAACGGCAGCTCCAAACTCAAGTGTGGGAGTGTTCAGACGCGAGCCGGGTTTTCCCTCCATCGAAGCAGCGATCACGTAAATGGTTTCGAGCCAGTCGCTATCTCCGTCGCCGAGCAAAGTTCCAACGAGCCCAGGGCCGTCCGTTGCTCTGAAACTGATTGTTCGCGCTGTCGCATTAGTATCGAGTACAAGCCAACCCATTTTCCCCCCAGCTTCTATACACACCGAATACATCAATTCTGGGTCAAAGGGGTAAAAAGGGTCATCCCCTATAGCATTCACAATCCTGCCGAGCAGACCCATTGTCACTTATCCTGAGTGATCTGGTGGGTGAGTCTGATTTGATTGACATCCAGGAAAAGGCACCACTGGAGAGTGTTCGTAAGAAGGTTAGATACCGCGTCTACTTCCTGATAGTGCCAGTAAGCCTCTCTAGTGAAGTTCGGCGTTACATCGCTCGGAGCTTGCCAGCCGGCATTAAGAAGAGCTTGCACAATTTCCTGGTTATACGGCGGTGAAGTGGTTCCAGCGACTTCAAGGTAAACCCTTTCTGGGCTTGGAAAGGTGCCCTGAAGATATAGAGTGTCACCAAATTCGGGTGCATAAATTCCGATAATAAAGAAGCTGAAGCCATCTTTGTGTGTGCCGAGAAGAGTTGCCTTGATTTCTTGTGAAACTGCCTGCCACTCAGGGGAGGAGTCTTTCGGCTCAACTTTTGGCAGTGGCATCTTTCGAGTATCGATGTTCACCATAAAAATTTCTTCACCCCGGGCTAAAGCCGAACCCACCTCCTCTATTAGTGGCTGGGCGGCCTCCCACTGTTTTGATCCCTCAATCAAAATCAAGTTCGGCCTATCGTCAAACGCGCTCTTGATTTTGAACTCGGTTTGAGCAGCGTCGAGTACGAAAGCTACATGGCTGTAAACCTCGAAGAGTTTGTTTTTCTGGGATACCAAAGACAAGATCTTTGTTTTTGGAGATTGGTTTTCGCATGCAGCCAATTTTTCGGGTGTGTCATCGTGCCGAATTATCCGGACCAGGCTGCCATCGAAGTTTACTAGCGCGTTATGTGCCATGAACTCAATCAAAGATTCCTCCAAACCTGAGACCTAACTTTAATGTATCGGCTCATTTGCAGCAGAACAATTCAAATTTCGTCCCCAACCATTTGGCTGTAAAGATCTCGGCCAGAATAGACAAATGATTGCCTTTGTTCTTTCAACAGTCTCGCGTATGCCAGCACGCTGTCAGCGGCAGTGTCTAATTGGAAAAGCCTCAAAGATTGGTAACACTTATGGAGTCCGGTTGGCCAGTGCGCCCACTTCTGATCAGCGCTGGGATTTTGTATTTCAAGGAAATCATCGAGGCTCCACCCCCAGGAGAGTAAAACTAATCGAGCGCTTGAAGCCCATGTTCAATCAGGTTCAATTGAAGTGTTGACCACGTCAATTCAAGAGGTTGAAAATCAAAGCGCACCATCATTCGCCGTTTTTCAGGAGCTGCTCGAAGCTCTGAAAAGCCCTAATCCCTAGCAACAATGGCTCTTAAAATTGAATCGGGGGGTTGATGTCGGAGCTTCGACATAGTTTGGTTTTGCAGCAAGGAGCTACATGGAAGGGGAAGAGATGCAAGAAATCATTGACGAAAAGGACTGGGCCACACACCCATTTCTATCGAAGTTGACGGTCAGGAGCGACTACGACGGGGACGTCGCTTATACAATCCAGAATCCCTCACCAGAAGACTTTGAGGAATCAAAAAAAGTGGTTCTGGAATCAAGCATTAACGGTAGCCCCTGGAGGGAAGTGCCTTTTGTCTGGTCCATCGCATTCATAAATGAATCCAGCATGGCTTGGTATTTCAGTTTCAATAACCATCCACTATTTGAAGTGAACCCTGAACTAAAGGGAAAACACGTTCATAACTGGCGAGCAGTGATCACCAAGTAGTCGAGCCTCTAACGCATTTCATCGGCTCAGTGATTCGCTCAGTGATTCAAATGAAACTCAGTGATATTCAATGAGACACTTCACTGCATGAATCCCTTATAAAATAAGAGATGTAAAATCCAAAGTGTTCAGCTTTGAAGTATCTACGGATCAGAAGGTTGGCTAACCACACGACCCAGATCGCCTTTCATTTTGCCATCCTCGAAAATTCGACGAAACTCCAAGATTGAAACGAGTGAGACTGAGCGCAGCCATCTTCAACAGGGAACGATTCCCAGCTTGTGGTCTCCCCAATGTTTTACCATTGAACCATGGCAAAAGAAGATGGTTTGGGTTCGTTCATTAGCGGCATCATAAATTCGCGAGTCGAAGGTCTAAAGAACGCCGCAATTCAGGGCGTTGAAGACATGGCGAGAAACATCACGACTGGCGCTAA
>JACCDM010878848.1_pt1 | contig 10723 bp, 7 predicted proteins | sample 7445851 | NCBI WGS metagenome assembly JACCDM01 (sample SAMN15323438, study PRJNA562643) | freshwater metagenome | isolation source: river surface water | place: USA:Blue River Watershed | collected 2017-08-16
ACGCCCAGAACGTTGCCGTGACCAACTTCCAACGCGCCGTCGCGTTCAACGAAGAAATCATCGTCGACATCGATCTGGTCGAACAGGCGGCCCGCGCCTTCTGGCTCACCCGCTACCACAGCGCCTACCCGGCGCATCCCCTGCCGATCCGTGGCGATGACGGCCCCGCGCTTCTGAAGCTGGTGGGTGCCTCGCACTACCTGGACCCCAAGACGCTGGAGTTCTTCGGCACCGACATCGAGAAGACCATCTCGCTGATCAACAAGGTTCGCGAGACCATGAAGCTGTGACAGCATAAAAGGTGGCCTGCGCCACCTTTTATGCTGCTTAGTAGCTGTAGGAGTCGTGGATCTGGAAATCCACCACCACGTCCTCGCGCACAACCATCTCATTGTTGGCTTGCACGATCAGCACTTTGTTGATGCTCAGATTGGTGGACGAGTCAAGCAGCGTCAAGACCACGTCGCCGTTTTGACCGGCGAGACCTCGAACACTGACGCCCGTTGCATCCTCACCGTAAGCCGCCTTCAAAGTCGAATACAGCGCCGAGGTGTCCACCGTCAGGTTCGAAGACAAGTAAGCCCCGATCGTTTTGATCGTGGTTTCTTCCAGAGCGGCTTTGAGTGCCGAGTTCTGGTACTTGTTGCTGGGCAGGAAGATTGTGACGGCCAGTGTCTGGGCAGCTTCGAGAGACTGCTTGACGTTGGCGCCAGTGACCGCTTGAACGATGCCCTTGCTGACCTTGGGATAGAACAGAATGGACGTGTTCTCCAGCGCCTCTTTGTTGAGGTCGTCCAAATCCGCAGTCAACCACGCCAGCAGGTTCTTCTTCACGTCGTTGACGTACTGCTTCGTGATCGAGTCGGAAGCAAACGCATACACCGCATCGATGGCGAAGATGTCCACAACGTGCTTGAGGCGCGTTTTGTAGTTGTTGACGGGGATCGGCAACTTTGTGGACGGATCAATGATGAGCTCGCCTCGGCGTGCGGAGTAGATGGGGTCGCCATTGGCTTCGAACTTCAAATCTCCCTTGCGATGAAGCAAGTTGTACTGCATCTCACCGTTGACGATGGTGAAGATCGAGCCTGTGATCGGATCGCGCTCATACACGTCTGTTTCGTAGACGGCTTGGATGTCATCGTCGTAGGTCTGGTAGACGATCTCCGAGGCGAACGAGCGGTAGTTGTTCCACAAGTTCGTCAGGGCCTGACCGAATTTGATCTTGAGCCGTTCCTTGGTGATACCCACCGCACCGGGAGGCAGGTAAGCGACGCCCAGTTCCATGTCAATGCTCGAGAGGGTAAACTGCGGCGGCATGGCTGATGTGACTCCGAAGAAGATCTCAAAGTCCTGCACCAACGCAGATTGGTTCTTGGCCGACACCGAGCTGCTGGAGAAGCCCATCAGCGTCATCAGGTTCGCTTGGTCGATTTCGAAATTGGTCTGGATGTCGAAATAGAAGGTGCGCTCACCTGCGTCGTCCAGTCGCGGCACGACAGTGGCGTTGAGGTACGCTCTCTGGTTACCTGAACGAGTGAATGCCAACTGGCAGAAGACCTCATTGTCTTCCAAGGCCTGGTAGACGTCATTGGAGGCGGTCTTGATCGCCAGACGGTAGCCTGTGGAAGTCTTGGCGATGCTGAACTCATCACCGATCGAGCACTGCATGCCGGAAGTGGCATTCTCTCGAATGAAACTGCGAGACTCGATGGCCGGAGCATCCATGAAGTACGGCCGAACGACAAACGTTTCAGAGGAGTTGTCCAAAACGTAGTAGAACGGGGTGAATGCGTACGTTCCGGAATTCAACAGCTTGGCTTGGTCAGCCAAGGGTTTGGAAGTCAGAAAGCCGTACTGACTGGACGACATCAGTGAGGTGATGCCGTTGTTGGTGTTCATGAGAGCCGAAGATGTGATCGTGGCACCCAGGTCGTGCTGATACACGCCATGTGCTTGCTGCGTGCTGGCCAGCGTCAACGACAGTGGGAGCATTGTTGCCGCAGCCGCCGTATACATGTTCTTGCCAGTGGGTGCTGGAAGCGGCTTGGTTGCACGGAACACGCGACCAGTCAACGAGTCCACATGTTTGACAACCGAGTAGCCGCTGTCGACCAGCGTGGTTTCCGCCTGAGACGGGGTGATCGGCAGTTGCCTTGGGCCTGCAGTGCCCTCAATGGCTCGCTGCCGAACCTGCTCGAAGGTCAAGGCATTGCGACCACCGAGGGTGGTGTCGGTAGACCAAACCACCATTTCGCGCAGTTTGCTCAAAGCTGTGACTTCGGGCGTGATCTCCGACTCATCCAGGGCCAGCCATGTCGCGCCGAAGTCGACGAACTGGTAGTTCTCCATGTTCATCGTCAGATCACCACGCGTGGTGTAGATGTCGACCCGCACTTTCCCACGGATCGAGCCGGACGTCACGTAGACGACTGGAATGGTGACTCGCAGCTTGCCGTTGTTGACGCGCAAGACAGCGGTCGGGTCCATCGGGTCGTAGACTTGCTCCGAGTGGGTCGTCTTGATCTCCACCCACTTGCCTTGGACATCCCTCACCCACAGACGTGCGTAGAAGAATTGATCGGTGAATTGGATCTCCGACGCATACCCACTGGAGAGGGAGACGTCGATGGTGGAGCTCTCAATCCTGAACTGCTGGACGTCGAAGCCCACACGAACATACTCGACCAGTTTGCTGTCGGTGGCCGTCTCCAGACTCAGGACGTTTGTCTTGAGGTTTTCAAGAGGCGAAACAATCGAGCCGTCATGAACAGCTTGCAGGCCACCGTGCTGCAGCATTCGAATGCTGATCGGGTACTGGATGCTGAAAGGTACGTCCGCAGCGTAGAACGTACTGTTGCGCGGCAGGATGACTTGTTTGATGCCCGTCAGTGGATCGAGCACCATGTTGTTGATCAGCTCGGCCTTGTTGAACATCAAGTTGAAACGTGCTTTTGAAGGTAGCGCGAACAAGTTGATGTAGTCGGTGTCCGAGAGGTGGGGATACAGGTCGTCCAGGGTGACTGCTTGCGTGGGGTACTGCTTTCGCAGCAGCGCCTCTGCTTCAGATACGAAAGCGGACAGGCCAACCACCGCAGCTTCCATGAGTTGGCTGAACGGATTGGTGGCGTCGACCTGAGTGACTTCGCCATTCATGATTTTCTCATGGGCGTCGAAAAGCACTCGGCGAATGGCCACCGGGTTGTAGACGTACTTGCTGATGTCGCCCAGGAGGTCAGTGATCTTCATTTTCTACTCTCAGTTTGATTCGGCGCCACTCAGGGCGCGAATCGTGTTGACTCGTTTGGCCATGAGGGCTTCGTATTCCGATTCCGAAACCCACACTTCCAGCTCTTTGGTACCCGGGTCGATTCGCAGGTACCCCATGTTGTTGAATTGCTCCAAAACTGCAAAGTCCAACTTGACCATCCGGCCAATGGGTAAACCATCGTCACCTGGGATCATGTCGGGATTGAAGATGGCAACAGTCTTGTTGAACTCGTGAACCAAGATCGGATCGGAGTAATAGGCTCCAAAGGACTGGAACTTGAAGTTCAACGAATCGTTGGCTGAATTGATCGGCTTGTCGTGAGCGAAATCAAAAGCAGCGGCGTACGGGACGTTGACCGGATTGCTAGCGCCGGTACAAGCGATCTTGGTGACGTGCTTTTTATTCTTGTCCAAGACCAGGCGCCAGATGCGCGTGTTGTAATCGATCTCGTTGGCGGCAGCGAAGTCTGGGTAGGGCATCATCTCGCCCAGAAACACCGCAGACATGTACTTCAGCCAAGTATAGATCATCAACGTGATGGGGTCACCCACCATGTTTCGAAAACTCACGTTGATGTCGTAATTGCCAAAGACTTCCACGGTTTCATCCACGTGGCCGAAGACTTCTTTGTAGATCCCAGGCTTGCTGAGCTTCATGCTGACGTAGGGGTCAGGGAAACCGGAAAGCGTCAGAGCGTGGTTGGTGAGAATTGGTATGAACGCATTTTTGTCATCAACCAGCGGACACTGCAGATCCTGAAGACGAGGATCGAGCAGTTTTCTCACCATCCTCTGAATACTCACTGGTTCAGTCGTCAGAAGTGGCGTCATGCTGCGCACTGCGCGCAGGTTCTCGTCCGTCAGATTGAGCTGGGGTCTCGTGAACAGAACGAGGCCGTGATAGTCGCGATTGATGGGTACCGCGCCAGGCGTCCCACGATGATTGATTCCATACAGCGCGGACGCTACGGAACTCGAGTAATCACCCACTTGGGTGATACGAAAGATGTCGTTTAGCGACGCATTGATTTGGGTCATTTTTTATCCATTTTTGTCTGAAGGAAAAACACCATGTCTGTCACGATCGGTACCGCTGCAGTCCAAGGCGCACTTGGACTGATCGCGAAAACTGGCGAGAAGATCAAGACTGCCGGTAAAGGCACGTCCGCTGCGATGAAAGGTCGCAGCCTGGTTCAGATCGCCAACGTTGGCCGTGTCGAGCCGGTCACCATGGTTGACGCAGACGTCGTCAACTTGGAGTACATCTCCGACGTGATGCAAGCCGTGCAGAGCCTGTTCTCAGGCTACTACTTGCAGGCCGTCAACATGATCAACGAGGTGGGGAACGTCGCAGTCGTGGACCGACTGGCCGCATTCAATCCGAACACCAATTCGTCGTTCTCGATGGAATCGCTCAACGGCGGCACCTTCCATCACAAACTGCCGTCTCTGGAATCCGTCTCCCCCACTCCTCCCAAAACAGCGCCTGCGTTGGGCAGCCAAGGTCAAGACGACAAGCAAAAAGCACGCTCCGGCGGCATCAGCCAGGACGTGCTCGGCGATGTCTCCAAAGCAGCCAACCTCTCGGTCGGCAAGCTCTACAACGTGACGCTGCGTGTCAACACCGACAGCTACGTGGTACCCATCGCCATCCGCCTGCTGGTCAACATCGTGCCGTCCATGACGGTCAAGAACCTGTTCACACATCGCGATTCGTTCGACATGGACATGAAGGAGCGCTGGTATGCCTACAAGGCGGGCATGCTGGGGTTCTGGAAGGATCTGGTCTTCTGCTCCGACCTGATCGCCAAGTACCGCCGCATGGCGCTGCAAGACAAAACCGGCATGGGTCAGATGATCCTCAATCGCGAGGCTGGTGCCGTGGCCAACATGTTGCGCTCCGGCAACGAATCTTTCGCAGCTTTGACCAGCATTGCCGTCATCAGTGACGACACGATGCACCAGGTTGAGCGCGAGCTCTCTGGCAAGCTCAGCAACAGCCGCGTTCGCAAGGCTGTCTTTGACAGCACCAACCTGATGCTGCTGGTTGTGATCTCCAAGGAATGGGAACACGTGGTGATCTACACCCGCGACCTGGACTCCTCCACGACCCTGTCCATCAAGGACATCAAGAAGTCCGCTTCTGGCGGTGGTGGCGCTGACGTCACCGAAATCATGAAGGCCTACCTGCTGGGCGCTTCGCCGAGCTCCATGCACTGAGCCCTGACCATCTGAATAGAAAGAAACGAGAAATGAGCCTTCTGACTTTCATGCAAGGCCTGGTGCATAAGCTGGGCAAGAACGAAATCGCCAAGAGCTGCGATCTGGCTCTGGATGAGCTTCGCAAGTTCACCCTGCCGGCAGCCATCGAGGTCAATCGACTTTTCGCCGGCCTCAAACCATCTTCGTCGGAGATGAAGGAATTCCAATCTTCGATGCGTCGTCGCGTCAAGGGTTCGGGCTCCAACATGCTCGAGACGGTGGAAGACCGCCTCAAGAACGCAGAACAAGTACTCGTGGGTATCTCCAAGCGTTCGGAGACACTGTACGCCGACGAGGAGTCGACGCTGGCGCTGTCTTACCAAAAGGCCACGTACCTGCGCATGGTCGCAGCAATCACTTTCGCTTCCGACTACGCACGTCGTTGGCTGAACTACCTGCTCGTGCTCGAAATGAGCGCGGCCTCCAAGGACACGGGCTATGTGGCCCAGGAAATCAAGCCGGGTGAGCTGAAGTACATTCAGACCCGCTTCGACGACTTCTGCGTGGTCCTCAACGCTTTGGACAAGCGCTTCGACGCTCTGTCCAAGGAAATCGACGATCTGCCTGAAGCGGCCGTGACCGCGTTGACCGAGAAGACCTTCGTGAATACGCTGGGTGCTTCGAAAATCGACCCGCTGGGCATGAATGCCTTCATGGACAACGCGCGCAGCAACCCCTTCTACCTGATCGGCACGATGATTGCCGCCTACCAGGTCAAGCAGTTCAACGCTGCGCAGCAAGAGTATGAAATGCTCATGATGCGCAAGCTCGATCTGGAGCAGCGTCAAAAGGGCAACCCCGATCCGCATCGCGAAGCTCTGATCTCTTCCATGGCCGAGCGCATCCAGCGCCTTCGCATGGAGCTCGATCAGCTGGAGGAAAAGTATGGCCTTCACTGAACTGAAGATCTACCCCAGCGGCTTTCTTGGCTCGAGCGTAGTGCCGATGGTCGAGGAGTCTGCAGTGCAGGCTGTTCGTCAGCGTCTCTTCGGCACGGTGGTGAATTCGGATACCCCGGCATTCTCCGCCAATCGGGATGTGAGCAACCTCTGGAAGGAAGTGATCTCCGGGGCACCGGATTTCAAGAGCTTCGATTTCAAGGAGCGCATCTTGCGCGCGGCCGTGGTTGCTTTCGGCACGAAGACGATCGGAGCTTGGGTGGAAGCCCAACACCGAAGCGAGTACCACACCCCCTACCACCAAAGCTGGATCGAGGAGACCCTCAACTACGTGTTGTCGTCCAAACCTCGCGCCTACCCTTGGTCGGTTTGGTTTCCGCTGATGCGATGCGGTCAAGGCGAGCCCATCAAAGGCACGTCGATGGCTGTGCGTCGAATCCTGGAAGAAAGCGCGGAGGCGCGCTCGATGAGCGTGGAGGACTTCATCGTCCTGTGGTGTCGACAGCCTGACGGTGTCAATGACCTCATTGCGTCGCTCAACATCGTCTTTGGTAAGCGATGACTGGAGAAAAGCCGTGGGGAAAACCCACGGCTTTTATTCCGTTTGGTCATTTTTTGATTCACAAACTAGGACACCCGATGAACCCCGATTTGTTCCAACCGAGAATCGGAGAGAACGACGCTCAGCATTTCGTTCCTCCGGACATCGCGGCCGAGATTGTCTTGGCCAAAATCTCTGCCGGCCTGGACGCCGGCATGTCCCTCGAAGCCATGATCGGAGAGTGCCGTAAAGCTTCGAGCGAACAGATGTCTCCCTTGGCCGCCAAGATGATGAACCTGGCGTTCGAAGGGATCGCGATCGATGGTGGTCAGACATCGCCCAAGCTTCCAATTGACGTGGGTCGACTCGAGACGGATAAGGCCCAAGTCATCGAAGACGGTATCGAGACCATGTCTGTCTGCAAGAACCAAATCTTTGCATCCATCCGCGAGCAGGTGGCGGAGCTGATGTTCGCGAACGGTACTCAAAGGGAGAGTGTTGTGCGTCGCATTGCCCACACCAAAAGCCGACTCAACGCTTTGCAAGAACTGGTCGATCGTGGACGCGTCCCGAACCCAGAGAAGGTCATCCACGCTCAAGACTACAGCCTGATCGCCAACCTCATCAAGTCTGGGCGCCTGGAAGCTGGTGCTGCCAACGTGGCTGCAGACACCATTCGGCTGCTGCAAGAACACGCCCAAACCTACGAACGGTTGATCCAAGACAGTGTTGACTGGGTCAAGAGCAATCGACAGGCGATCTCCAAGAGCGCCGCGGCATGGTCGAGCTTCTGCTTCAACCCCGCCAAGTACTTGCCCTTTGGCGCCCAAGAGTACAGGCTTTCCGACCAGCCGGTCAACGATCTGCGCGTACTCTATCGCGGCTGGGAAATGCCCGGGATGAAAAGCGCCTTCATCACGACCGAGCCTAGCGAGACGTACGGCACCGACGCCATCGACGCACTGAGTCATTTCCTGATCGACATTCGCCCATTTGACGCAACACGTCACGGCGACATGCTGGAAGCCTGGAAAGAGTCTGCTCAAATCGCAGTACTCAGCGTCGATGAGATCAAAGCTCGCCTGTCTGAGACGGCGGAGATCATCAAACAACTCCAGATGTGGTGTACGTCTACCCACCTGGATTTGTGGCAGGACAGCCGCTTCGAGTACGAGTTCATGATGGTCTTGTGTTCGAGCAAACCCAACAATGTGTCTGAGCGCATGCTCGGCATCTTGGGCACTGCGCTGCTCAAGCAAATGACCAGGGCTCGAGTGGGCGTGTTCGACTATGCGATCGAAGTCATCGACTCGATGATCGAGTATGTTCAAGCCCAGCTTCAAGACTGAAGGAAGCAAGAAAATGAAACAGCCTGCACGATTCATTACCCTCCTTGGCCACGGTGACGAGACTGAGGAGGATGGCACGCCTTCGGACGCGGAAACCGCAGCGACCGACGAGCAAGCTACCAACCAGGAATCCGACACTTCGAGCGAGGCAGAGACTCAGGACAATGCTGAGAAAAGCAACGCGCCGATCGAGGTGCCCGACACCACCAACCTGGCAATCGACAAGATCATTGAAGAAACGGATGACAAGAAGCAAGAAGAGCTTCGCCAGCAACAAGCAGAGAGGGTCGGCGAGATCGAAGAATCTCTCGATGAGGCCTCCTTGATTGGCACTGCCGTGGAGTCCTACTTGCTCGACGTTCAGCGAAATAAGGTCGATCCTTTCATGACGCTGGGCATCCTGAACTCCATTCGACGCCGTCAAGGAGCGCAAGCTGTCTCGATGGAAAGCTTCAAAGCGTCCGGCTCTTGCGTGGTCGTCGAGAACTTCAAGAACGCGCACGATGTTGTTGTTGCCAAGATCGTTGAGGCAACAGAAGCCATTCGGCAAAGCACCGTGCGACAGCTCAAGAGCCTTGCTCAAGAGATCACGAGCATCAACTCGCAGCAACTCCAGAGCATCGAGCGGATCTCGGATGCGCAGCAAAACGGACAGATCTCACTCGGCGTCGCGGTCAAGAAGCGCTTGAGTGTGTCTGGTGCATACTTCGCGAATGCTCAGATGCAGCAGTACGACCAGTACGGCTCGCCCACTGAAAAGCTGTCGCTTCAGCCTCACGAACACGTCGCTCGTGCTCGCAGCTTGCTGAATGCTCTGGAATTCTTCGAATGGAACGAGTCTGTCGGCTTCTGCGACACGCTACAGCAGCTCATGCACCGCTTCAGCGCAGGCAACCACACGGACACCTCGGCTGTGACGGCTCCTCTACCAGAGCCGGAAGCATTGCTCGAGAAGATGAAGACGTCTCGCGTGGCATACATCGACGGCATCCGCAGCCAAGACGATCGCTCGCTGCATGCTTCTCAACACTACCTGGGCGGTGTGAGCTTCATCCTTGAGCTGGATCAAGAGACTTGGGGTCAAGACCCGCTGTCTCGACTGGCTGCAATGGGGGCGTGGCGTAGTCAGTTTGTCTGCAACGCCGGTAACGTGATCGGCACTGAAGTGCGCTTTTTGACCAAGCACGAAGTGCAGGAGTGTCAGAAACAGTTCGATGCTTTGGCCGTCAAGATCTCAGGTCTGATGGACTTCGCTGATCGCTACGACCGCAGTGTCTCGGAGTTGGGTAAGGCGATCCTGCGTCTGAGTGGCAAGTCTGGTGAAGTTCTGGCTGGTGAAGATCAGCTTGAGCGTCAACAACTACAGCTCATCGCTTTGAAGGCCTGTGCGGCCTGGCTCATCAACTCCACAAACACCGCATCGTTCCTCTGTGAGTATTTTGCGGAGCTCAATCGAGCCTGGAGCGAGTTGCTCAAGACACAAGTCGCCAATCAGAAAAACCAATGACGACAAGCGTCGTCAACAACTGAAAGATGAAGATGAAAAAACTGGCATTGGAGCAGATGGAAGAGGTCATCGACCTCAGTCTGCAAGGTCAAGCTCCTGACGAGGCTGTCGTTGACCAGATCAACCGAGTCGAAGAAATCGCAGAGACCGTCGGGGCCTTGGACAGCATCGCTTCCAAACTGGAAGCCGCACCAGAAGGTCTTGAGCCGTCTCACGGCAACGCACTCGCAGCTGCCGTCGAGAGTCTGTGCCTGAGTGCGGGCATCGAACGCAAGTTTGCATTCGAGGAATACTCCACACAGCGCGGCAAGCAGCGCCAAACTCAAATCGTTCTCGAAGGCATTCGGGAGACCATCGATCAGCTGATCAAGAAGATCGTTGCGATGGTGCAGAAGTTCTTCCAATGGCTCAAGCAGGTGCTCACTTTCCGCAAGGCCCAAACGCAAGCGGTGCGCGCGCGATGTGAGAAAGCACAACACGTCGTCGCTGAAGTCAAGGCCAAGAAGCAGGCGGTGCCGGAAGCCACGCTCAAGAGCGAGGTCAACAAAAACCTACCCATTCACAAGCCGCACATCTTCCGCGTGCTCAAGAAGGGCACGCGCGGCGTTGAGCCGACCAAGCTCCTGGACGACCTCAAGCACCACAACAAGATGATGCTTGACGCCTTCCACGTATTCGGTGAAAACAACGCCGCGGTCGCTCTCTCAACCGACCGCGCTCTCGGCGCCATCAACAATGATGAGTTCCAGCGTTACCTGATGGAAGCTCTGACCGACGCGGCATCATTGCCCGTGCAGATGCCGAAATCTTCGGATCAGAACCGTTTCGGCGAACTCAGCCCCGGCGTGGCCGTTTATGAGGAGGAGTTGCTTTTCGGCGAGAAGTCCATCTTCCG
>JACCDM010422568.1_pt1 | contig 10717 bp, 8 predicted proteins | sample 7445851 | NCBI WGS metagenome assembly JACCDM01 (sample SAMN15323438, study PRJNA562643) | freshwater metagenome | isolation source: river surface water | place: USA:Blue River Watershed | collected 2017-08-16
CACCATCTTATCCTCAATCGCCTTAAAGTCATCCGATCCAAATTCCTGATCCCCTAAATCAATATCATAATAAAAACCATTCTCAATCGCTGCCCCAATACCGAATTTAGTCCCCGGATAAATTGCCTCAATCGCCTCAGCCATTAAGTGAGCTGATGAATGCCAAAACGTCTTTTTCCCTTCTGAATCATTCCAGGTCAATAATTGTAAAGCTACATCATGGGTTATTGTTGTATCCGCGTCCACTACCTCGCCATCAATTTTGGCAGCTAATACATTACGGGCTAATCCTTCAGATATGGACAAAGCCACATCCATAGGAGTGATTCCTTGTTCAAACTCACGAACCTGACCGTCAGGAAAAGATATCTTAATCATAGAAAAAATTTTTGCAAAGGTACAAATTAAGCGGCAATCTTAACAGCGCTTAATCGCTTTTTTGTGCAGTTGAATCGACTAAAATTGTTGCGCTATCTAGGCGTTTACCCAATAAACGATCGCGCAATTGAATAAATCGCACGTCAGAAACAAATTGTTTTTTACCTGAATCTAACATAGCTATACTCTTTGATTTTTGGCCCATATTTAAATAGACTAGCGCTTGATTAAATAACGCATCTCGGTAAAGCGCTGACTGAGTAGGCACTTGAGCCAGGTACACAAGCGCTTGTTTGTTATTTCCCAGTCTTGTATAAAACTCTCCCAGCTCTAACATGATGGCTGGATTTTGAGGTAATTGGCGAAAAACATTTAAATAAACCTTTTCAGCACGATCATATTGATGCAACTGAACCAAAAAACGTCCCCAATTTAAAAGCAAATAAGGATCTAAAGGATATTTTTTCAACTCAGCCAATATCAAATTTTGATAATTCAATTGCGACATCCGTGGCATGTGATACCTAAAATATGCATTACTTAAATGACTATGAATAAGGTCTTTACGCTGGATTGATTGCATGGCAAATAAACTATCACCACGTACCATTTTTTGCAAATAAGACAGATATGGTTTTTCAGCTACCGCTACACCCATAGATTCTGCTTGGCGTAAATAAGTAGCTGCAATTCGCTTGGAATGTGAGGCCAAATAGATTTCACTAAGTGTCAAATACATCGCAGCGGAGTTATATCCCGATGATTCTAGTGCTTTGGCTTCTTCGAGTGCTTGCGCATACCAACCTAAATGACTTTTAATTTGTGCAGAAACCAATAAATAATCAGCATCGCCCGGACTCTTTGCTAACGCGCGCTTGATGTCATTTTCTGCATGCAAATAATCACGTAAATCCAAATACGCTTTAGCACGTAAAAAGTATAAATGTGCATCATCATTATCGCGCAAAAGTTGCGTAATGTAAGACACCACTAATCCAGGACGCTGCAGCTGGCTGTAAGCTGATTTGGGTGGAATAACTTCGCCCCGTTGATCCGCTGATGAACCACATGCAAAAAGCCAAGAAGAACAAATAACGATTAAAAACCGATATCGAGTACCAACGGATACCATGCAAAGTCTTTTGTTTGTGGTAAATAAACTCCTCGAACGCCAAACTCAAACTCTTGAGAAAAACGCATCAAATGCACTTGAAATGACAAATCTACGCCGATTGATTGATAATCACGTGTTAGTGTCTGAGATTTTTGGGCAACTTTTCCACGTCCACCATCAGCAAATAAATCCATATTGATACGCTTCAAATAAAGCCACCTACCCACATTGAAATCTGTTGACGCAACCGGAAACCGGTAATCTAAACTATAACTAAACATCTGGTCAAATGAGGCATAGTTAAATCCTCTAGGAAAAAACAGATTACTACCAAAACGATAATTCCCCTTAGATTCTTGCTGGTAGCCCGTACGAACACTAAACCCGTGATGCTTCAAGAACCCTGGGAAGAAGAGCTTGGATTGGATGGACCAAATCTCTGCTTGCAAAGATTGAGCAAAAGGCGTTGAGTTAAATCGGCCAACTACCTGAATGCCCCATTTCGATTGCAAATCTCGATACGTCCGATTAAACATTTTTGAATACGCTATCTGATAATTCACAGAGGTATAGGTCCCATTAAATGCCCCTGAAATATATCTACGTTGCAAATCATACCCAGTTACTTGGAGAAAGTCAACTTTTGATCCAAACTCAAGTGATTCCTGAAATACAGAATGAGTTAAATTAAATGGGATACGCATACCTAGGGAATATTTTGTTTGTCTCCACTGATCAGAAACTAAGGCAAATTGATTATTCGCCACGGGTAGATTTAATTCCGTAAATCTATTCCCTGATTCATAATTGAAATCAATCACTGGGAAAAAACCCTGATAGGATACACGCGCAAAAGAATTCGCTACGCGCTCATTCGCATTCCATTGATAGCCAAAACTCGCCTGCAGATTACTCAATACGTCTTTACTTACAATACCCATATCGATGGAATTACCTTGTGAGCCCACTAACGGCCCCCATGCGTATGGATTGAAAATTCTCCACTTTGAAAATGTCGTCGTTGGATAAGAAACAGTGGAATCTGTAGCAGCAATTTTAGCGCTTACATGTAATTGAAATGATTTCTTTTCCGAGGTATCTCCTTCGGCTACCGTGTAACCTGAAGCTGTATATTTTGCATAGGTCAACTTACCACCGCGAGGAACCCCAAAATAAGCACCGTATTTATCGGATGTTAGGACTTTTACTTGATTCGATGTAGGATCCACGCGAACCACCTGATCAATGCCGTCCACAGGAAGATTAAATAAGATATGCTCACCAGATAAATAGGGGTGAGACCCATTTAATGCACCTAATTGAACAGAATCACGTAAAACATTGTCCTTCCAATTCCAAACAACAATCGTTTTTGATTGACCTTTTTTACGGACAAAAATATAATCCGATTCCCCCTGCAAACGCGGTTGAACAAACTGCTCACCAGGTTTAACGGCTAACTGTGCTACCAATTCGCGCGTTTCACGATCAATAACTTGCAAAGATGATGCACCAGATGAACGATAAACCAGCGCGCCTATAAACTTCGAATCAGTAGAAATACTTGGATTCGTTGCCTGACCCATAGAACCCCATTTGATTCGCTGACCATGTATCAAATCATACAGGTAAAAAACAGTTTGGTTCTTTTGACCCCACCTCGGATGATACTGATACTCCGACCAAACGACAAATTGCGACGAAGCCGCTAACATCGCATTATCAAAGTAAGGTCCTAAATAAACGAGACGCCGCTCGTGCGATGGCGTCCGTAAGACCAACTGTGTATTGACATCAAATCCATTTTTGAGCGCCACAAAAGACGTGTCACTGACCGGAACCGGATATAAATAATTCGTAAAACCAGGAGACTTAATTTTTTTTGCTTTCACATTAGCTTGAAATCCTAAACTTTCGCGCGAAAAAGCATCCACCGACTTACCAGTTAATTGTTTAACCGATCTGGAAAATGAGAAGGGAATAGGTGCATTTAAGGTTTTTGACCATAACTGACCAATCACATCATGGCCATACTTCTCTTGTAATCGATAGGTTAAATATTGGCCAAAAACATAGTGATTAGGAACATATTCGCGGTAGGACCGACCAAGCATTTTTGCATAGCTAGGTGCACCATACAAATCTAAATAGGCACGAAGCGGCATTTGAAATTGCGGAATGACACTTCGACCAAAACCGGTGACCCGTGTTTCCGTTTCAACCGCATCACCTTCCCAAAGCCAATTCGGAATCATCAAATTGGTATAGGCCGTCTGTCCATTGCTACCCCACAAATAATGAAGCCATTTAGAAACTCCGGTACGACCAATTTCATTCTGATACATGTGACGTGATTCATGTACCGCCAAAAGATTGATCCAATCATTTGTACCGATTAAACTAGGATCCTGTGGCGGCATCATAAAATATTCTGCCCTAGGAGCCGCTAGAGACACAAAACCATTCGATAGCATGCCTTGATTCTGCAGCACAATTTTCCATGGATGTAAGGAAACTCCCATACCTTGGCCAACTTGCGCAAGCGAACGATCTAATGAATTTGCTGTAACTTGAGCCAACGAATCCAATCCTTCAGGGTAAATTATCTGAACAGGAAATCGCTGCAATTTGAGCAATCGATGACGAACCGAAAATGGATTTTGATCTAAAATAGAATAGGTCATCTGTGCCAAACTCAATTGGCCACAAACTAATAGAATCAATAAGGTAAAAAACCTTAGAACCATTTGAGAACTTGTTCGATAAGCCACTTTGTTTTTAGCGTATAAGGCGGATAAAAATACCGTACCAAATTTGTCCGCTGTACCAAAACAGATTTGGCATGTGAAAATTCTAAGAACCCAAATTTGCCACCAGATTTACCAATACCTGAATTATTTACGCCACCAAATGGTAATTCATCATGTCCAAACTGAATCAAACAATCATTAATTAGACATGAGCCTGACGATGTATTTTGGACAATAAAGTCTGAGAAGGCCTTATTTTGGCTAAATACATATAACGCTAATGGCTTTTCTTCTTGACTTAAATAGCGCGTTATATCCGCTTCATGTTTAAAGGTCATTACCGGTAGGATAGGACCAAAAATTTCCTCCTGCATGATTTGCATATTATGGGTGCAATTAATCAAGATAGTCGGACTGATAAAACAAGATGCTTCATCAAATTCTCCACCCGTCAATACCTTAGCACCTTGAAGAATCGCATCATCAAACAATGATTTAATTCGAGCAAAATGACGCTTATTTACAATACGGGCATAATCTTTACTGCTTGCAATATCTTTACCGACACCATAGAAGTTGGCAATCGTCTGTTCCAACGCCTGCAAGAATTGGAAATTCACTTTCTCGTGAATGTATAGGTAATCCGGGGCAATACATGTTTGTCCATTATTTAGGAATTTTCCCCAAGCTATTTTTTGAGCCGAAGCAACAAGATCAGCAGATTCATCTACGATCGCGGGAGATTTTCCTCCTAATTCCAAGGTTACCGAGCAAAGGTGTTTGGCAGCAGCCTCCATAACCTTCTTTCCGATCATCGGGCTACCTGTGAAAAATATATGATCAAATTTCTGTTCCAATAAATAACTAGCCACTGAAGCATCACCTTCAAAAACTGCAACCTCAGAAGGATCGAACAACGAGCTGATCATTTTCTTGATAAAAGCAGATGTGTGCTCACTTAATTCGGAAGGCTTTAAAATTACAGCATTACCAGCTGCAATCGCATGAACTAAGGGGTTAATGGCCAAATTGAATGGGTAATTCCAAGGAGCAATAATTAAACACATGCCTTTAGGTTCAAGCTGAATATACCCCTGCGTTCCTAATAACATAAGTGGCGTGCCCACCTTCTGCGGTTTCATCCAAGCATTAACATGCTTAATCATGTTATTAATCTCTTTTTTGACACCCAACAATTCACCGATAATTACCTCTGAACTCGGCTTTTTAAAGTCGGCATACAACGCATCAAACAAATCTTGCTTGTGTGCCAACATATATGTCTCGATCGAACGAAGTTTCTCGATACGTGAAGCAGCACTTGCATTTTTTAATCGCTGCAAAGAAGCCTTTTGTAAGGCATAGGTTTCATTAATTTGCTGTTCCATACAAAGGAATTAAATAGTAAACAATGTGCGTAATTTATCTTCAATCAAATCAAAATATCCTTTATTTCCAGAGGGCCTAAACCACGTATCACCAGCTACATACCATTTTCCATCTCCCGGATAAATAGCAAATTCTGTTTTAGGTTTCAACTCTTCTACACCCTTTTCGAAGACAAATTCTCCGATAAACAAAACGGACATCAATTCTTGTAATCCTTTCCAGTCATCTGTAAACCGTAACGTCTCATTACCGTCTTTGGAATACCTAAAGCTCAAATCAAAAAAGGACAATTCTCCTTCGATACGTACCCACATGCCATCCTCGTCTGCAAATTGAAATCCTAAATATAGCGGCATTTCTTTACCAGCTGTCTCTAAAATCGCTTGCATAAACTCCTGAATCAGCGTATCATCTAATTCCAATATAACGGGTAATGCTGTGGTTGTATCCGCTGCTTCCAACGTTATAAATGGTTCCTCATCACGCGGATTACAAGAACCAGACTTAAACATACGAAATGAATCTTCTAATCGATTTCGCCAAGCAATGGGCAAGGATCCTGTCCATTCAAATCGATCCTCAATATTCAATCCCTCCGCAAGTAATTCCTCTCGGGAAAAATCATCGCGATCAATGTATTGAATGGTGCATTTAACTGTAGGCGCATCAGTTAGGAAGGAATCAAATTCAAAAGCTGCCTCTAAATGATAGGGCGGAGGTACATTATTGGGACTCTCATAGAACAACTGAAACTTCTTTTCTAATTTGGCTGGATTCATTTTTGCGCATTAAGGTACAAAGCTACGGATTTAAGTCGGTCCATTTTACCTGACCCCGTAGTTTCAAATTTAGAAAGATAAATCACATCCTTGGGAATCTCCCATGATTCAAGCGTTGGTAAACGTAAAGAACGCTCATCGATGACCGCTGAACCCTCGACAAATAAAACTGCTTTCTGACCCAACGAGTCGTCTGGTATACTACCTATAAAAAACGAACGATCAGGAAATAGATAACCCAGTTCTTTTTCAACTTTTTCAGCTTGAATCTTACGTCCAGCGGAATTAATTACACGGTCTACACGTCCGAGTAGGCTAAAACATGTGGCATCTATGGGTTCGATAAGATCATTCGTTTGTATCCATTGCTGTGATGTAGCATCAGATTTTATAGATACACACCCATGTTCACCCACTTGATGTGCCACACCGGGTAGCCAACTAAAATGAGGTGAATAAGTAGGACTAAGCTGTTGAAACGCCACATGGGATACCGTTTCTGTCATCCCAAAAGTCAAATAAACAGGGAACTTAAATTCCGTTGTTTGGGCTAATAGCGATGGACTTAAACTTGCTCCTCCCAAAAGCACGCCTTTCGCATTAGAAAAAAAAGCAGCTAAATCTAATTTATCTTTCAACATGGCATACCATTGATTAGGCACAAAAGAGGCTAATTGAATGGAGAACGGTGTTATTCCTAGCAAAGGATTGACGTTAGGCTCTACCAATACAAGGGATAACTCTAACTCTAGCGCCCGCACAAGTACCATAGCACCGGCGATGTAATGAACAGGGAGGCAAAGCAAAGCTACATCGTTGGGATGTAAATGAAGCCAATCACCCGTCAAACGGGCAGATGCAATCATAGCTTCTCTTGGAATCAGGATGGATTTAGGTAATCCGGTTGATCCAGAAGTCATGAACTCAAAATGAGTTACTCCATCTTTCCACTTTTGACAAAAGTCAAACACCTGTCTTTCGAAATCAGAAGCAGGCGTAGGGTAATCAGGAGCATGCGGGGAGAAAAGAAGCATAAATCAATAAATCATTCCAAAAATAGCCAAACATTCTCTAATTTCGTGAGTTAAATAAAGGTTAATCATTTTAACCTTGTGTACATGAGCGAAGATCCATTTGTAAATCCAATCAATCCTGATAAAGTTGCCCAAAATCCGGGCCTATTGCCCTACGCACACACAGCTGGTGGCGCGGTCATTAAACCGGAAGACACGGGCAAAACCAAAGGAAGATCCATCTTGGCGATGCGTCAGCAGACGGACCGACAAATGAATCAACTGTACGAACAAATGGAGGTTTTGGCTAAGCAGGCCAAAATGATTGCAGATCGAAAAGAAATTTCAGAGCGCATTTACGATGCCGCCATGGGTTTCGAACCCATCATTAGCGAAACATACTACATGTATGAAAAGGAGGATGGAAGTGATTTACTTTCATTAGTTGCCCCGCACGAATGGGGCCGTTCCTTTAAATATAGCCGCTATTTAGCTAAAGTGATTTTACTTGCAGACCACACGTGGGATGTAACATACAACGAAGAAACAACCAAACATGATGATTTCTAATTTTCCGTGGAAACCAATTAAAGAGTACAAAGAAATTTTATTCCAGCAATACGGCGGGATAGCTAAAATTTCCATCAACCGTCCACACAAGCACAATGCCTTTACACCATTGACTGTTCAAGAGATGTCAGAGGCCATGGAACTTGCTAGACAAGATACCTCTGTGGGAGTGATTATATTAACAGGTGAAGGCGGAAAGGCCTTTTGTTCGGGTGGAGATCAGAGTGTACGTGGGGATGGAGGATATGTAGGTGAAGATTATGTACCTCGTTTAAATGTGCTTGATTTACAACGTCAAATTCGTACCATTCCTAAACCCGTTGTAGCTATGGTGGCTGGTTGGGCTATCGGTGGTGGACATGTATTGCACGTGATTTGTGATCTATCTATAGCTGCTGAAAATGCACGATTTGGTCAAACAGGACCTAATGTAGGTTCATTTGATGGTGGATTTGGAGCTTCGTATTTAGCTCGTGTAGTGGGGCAAAAAAAAGCTCGTGAAATTTGGTTTCTATGCGATCAATATGATGCACAAGATGCCTTGCAAATGGGATTGGTCAATAAAGTTGTCCCATTAGAGGAGTTAGAAAACACCACCGTAGCTTGGTGTGAAAAAATATTAGAAAAGAGTCCATTAGCGCTCCGCATGTTAAAATCAGCCTTCAATGCGGAATTGGATGGTCAGGCAGGTATTCAAGAATTAGCTGGAAATGCGACTTTATTGTATTATTTGTCCGATGAAGCCAAAGAAGGTAAAAATGCCTTTTTGGAAAAACGTAAACCTGATTTTTCGAAATTCCCTAAATTCCCATAAACATGAATTATTGGTTAGTTAAATCAGAACCATTCAAATATTCTTGGGATGATTTCGTTAAAGAAGGGAAATCTGTTTGGGATGGTGTGCGTAATTACCAGGCGCGCAATAACCTGAAAGCAATGAAAAAGGGCGATTGGGTGTTTTTTTACCACTCAAATGAAGGTATGGAAGTAGTAGGTTTAGCGGAAATTTCAAAAGAATTTTACCAAGACCCGACCACAGAGGACCCACGGTGGGTAGTTGTCGAGTTAATACCGATCAAAAAATTGGCTAAATCGGTAACGTTAAAGGCCATGAAATCGGATGAACGATTAAGTAATTTGGCGTTAATTAAACAATCGCGTTTATCCGTTACGCCTGTTTTAAAAGCAGAATTTGACATTATCTTAAGCCTAGCCGAATAAATTATGAAAAGGTTGATCTTGCTTTTATTGATGCTTTGTGGCCAATTAAGTTTGGCTCAACGAATTGAAATTCCCCAATTAAATAGCAATATTGATAATTTTACAATTCCTATTGGGGAACAAGGGGTAATACTCCTCAGTCAATTAAACAGTCAAGATTTTAACATCCGTAAATTAGATACGAATCTAGAGCAAACGTGGTCGGCAAATGCGGCCGTGGAAGCTTCACAAGATTATGTCACGCACAGTTTCGATGGTAAAAACTTATTCTTGCTTTTCAGCCGATTTAAAAGTAATTCCTATATCATTTTTCGCGTCAATACGTTAAACGGGAAAATTGAAAAATTCCAGATTATTTCCGTTGACCGAATTGAAATATCCAATTTTAAAGCATTCAATGCCTCTTTATTCATCGGTGGTGTCGTAAATAGTCAAGCCGTCATTCTATTTACTAATCTAAATGAAAAGAAAACACGGATTCTTCCGTCCGTTGTTAAGGGTGAAGCTGAAATTCAATCTATGGATTTAGATACGGCGTTCCAACAAGTAAACGTAACTTATTCAGTAGGTAAAAAAGCAAAAGATTATCAATTGTTGATTCGTTCATTTGATGAAGATGGGAATCTATTGGGGTCTGTTCAAATGAAGCCAACCGAGGAATTTGCCATGATGAATGGAAAACTAAGTCAAATGAATGATTCATTGCAAATCGTTGTAGGCACCTACGGTCACAAAAATACCATTGGCTCATCCAAAGGACCTAGTTCTCAGGGTTTCTATTTTCAGTCATTCATCGATGGGGAATTGCAACACACTAATTTTCAATCCTTCACTAAATTCACCAATTTCTTTGAATTCTTAAGTCCTAAACAACAAGAGCGGCAGGCGAAAAAAATCAAGGAGAAAGCAGCCAAAGGAGAAGAACTACGTTTGGATTACCGTTTATTAATGCATGAAGTCATTCGAAAAGGTGATCACTACATTGTTGTGGCAGAGTCTTTTTACCCAGACTATAAATACAATAACATGGGCCTCTATGGACCAGGAATGTTGAATATGGGAGCTTTTAACAATTTCTATTCACCCTGGAGCATGATATATAATCCGTACCGCTGGGGATATGGATACTATGGTTTATATTCTCCATTTTCGAGTTACTACAGTCCGTGGGGATATCGAGGGTACAATTTTTATGGCAATAATCAGCAGTTTGATGGATGGGTGTATACGCATGCAATCGTAGCTGAATTGGATGAAAATGGACATGTACTTTGGGATCATTCCATTCCATTGAATGACACCAAAGAAGATAAGTTAACGCAGAAAATTAAAACATCGGTTGTTGGCGACCAAGTCACTCTTTCATATAGTAAGAATAACCAAATCATCAGTAAAATAATCAGTCAGTCTGGAACCGTAGAACAAGAGCGAATCATACAGATAGACACAGAAAATGAGGCAGACCGGGTGCGAAGATCATCCAAAGTAGATTTAAATTACTGG
>JACCDM010734051.1_pt1 | contig 10714 bp, 10 predicted proteins | sample 7445851 | NCBI WGS metagenome assembly JACCDM01 (sample SAMN15323438, study PRJNA562643) | freshwater metagenome | isolation source: river surface water | place: USA:Blue River Watershed | collected 2017-08-16
ATCCACCACCTGTCCATCTAAATTGGTGGGAATCCCTCCCATCATGTAATGCACAGTGGGAACAACGGGAATAGGGGATTGTGCTGGATCAACATTGGCAAATTTCATAGCGATTTTACGAATACCAGGCAAACGACTCTCAATCACTTTTTCACCCAAATGATCTAACTTGAGCAACACCGCCTGACCATCGCGACCAACTCCTCGGCCTTGTTTAATTTCTGTAGCAATGGCGCGGGAAACCACATCACGACTCGCTAAATCCTTAGCCGTAGGTGCATAGCGCTCCATAAAGCGCTCACCCTCAGAGTTGACTAAATAACCGCCTTCACCACGCACACCCTCGGTAATCAGCACACCCGCACCTGCGACACCAGTCGGGTGGAATTGCCAAAATTCCATATCTTCTAAAGGAATCCCTGCTCTTGCCGCCATGCCTAAACCATCACCGGTATTAATGAAAGCATTGGTACTGGCATGGAAAATTCGTCCTGCACCACCGGTAGCAAAAATGGTCGCCTTGGCATGCAAAGCATAAACTTCACCGGTTTCGATTTCCATGGCGGTCACACCCAACACGTCACCTTCTTGGTCACGAATTAAATCCAACGCAAACCACTCAATCAGAAAATCAGTTTTTGCAAAAACATTACGTTGATAGAGGGTATGCAACATGGCATGTCCGGTTCGGTCAGCCACAGCGCAAGTGCGCGCGACAGACTCAGCACCATAACGTTTAGACATGCCGCCAAATGGACGTTGAAAAATTTTGCCGTTATCCAAACGGTCAAATGGCATACCAAAATGCTCTAGCTCGTAAATCGCCTCAGCAGCGTTTTTGCACATAAACTCAATCGCATCTTGGTCGCCCAAATAGTCAGACCCCTTGATGGTGTCATACATGTGCCAGTGCCAGTTGTCCTCGCCGACATTTCCTAGCGAGGCTGCAATACCGCCTTGCGCAGCCACTGTATGTGAGCGGGTTGGAAATACTTTTGATAGCACCGCTACTTTGGCGCCACTCTCTGCAAGCTGAAGTGCGGCGCGCAAACCCGCACCACCCCCACCCACCACAATGGCATCATATTGTTTAATTTGCATTGCACTCATATGCGACCTATCAATTCCATCTTATGTATTTAATCAAGTATTCCAAACGATCAGCAGAATTAGTACTGCATATATCCAAGACAATATTGCACAAACGCGCTGTACTCGCTCACGCACCACAGGATGATGCAAGTAATCCATAGTAATTTCTTTCACACCTATCCATGCGTGGTAAATCAAGGCCCAGGCAAATATCAAGCTGCTTAATTTGAACCACATCGGCTGACACCAAGCACGCCAGTCGGCAAAATTCAACATGCCATCGCCGGTTGCTTGCGGTCCGTCTATGGCTACCCGCACGGTCAGCATGATGAGATAAATCAGCATCAAGCCAGCACTAATGCGTTGCCATGCCCAATCAGAAAATCCATGCCCTGCCTTTACCATATCGCCACCGTAAAACTAATCAGCAAAATACCGGTTAACAGCAACACCATCATGCTAGATGCTCGTGCATAACGCAGTCGCAGACCCAAATGGGCATCTAATGCAAGGTGACGAATACCCGCACAGGCATGATGAAAAAACGCCCACGCCAGCAGCACTAGCAACAGTTTGACCAACAGGGAATGGAGGAATACCTGTGCCAACTGATACGACTGCTCGCTGCTGACCGTGAGCCAGAAAAGCAATAACCATAAAGGCAAACTCAAGAATAACAACGCACCACTGACTCTATGCATGATGGACACCAATGCAGGCACCGGCAGGCGTATAGTCAATAAATTTAAATTTTTGGGGCGTTTTCTCACCATCACTGACCTCGTTTAGCTGCTTCAGCTACACGCCCAGACACGCGCTCTTTGAGACGTGGATCGAAAGGCTTAGGAATAATGTAGTCCTTGCCGAATACGAGACTATCTAATTGATATGCCTGCAGCACTTCGCTAGGCACTGGCTCACGTGCTATTTCCGCCAATGCTTCAGCTGCAGCGACTTGCATACCAATCGTAATTTGTTTTGCGCGAGCGTCTAATGCTCCTTTAAACAAATAAGGGAAGCACAGCGCATTATTGACCTGATTAGGAAAATCCGAACGGCCCGTCGCCATCAAAATATCATCACGCACCTGATGTGCCACGGAGGGCAAAATTTCTGGATCAGGATTAGCTAAAGCAAAAACCACAGGGTTTTTTGCCATTGTTTTTAATAGCTCGGCAGGTAAGGCATTGGCAGAAGAAACACCGATAAAAACATCGGCATCTTGCATAGCATCTGCCAAGGTATGAATATCGCGCGTGGTAGCCAGCTCGCGATTCATATCATGCAAATCATGACGGTCTGCTCTCAGCACCCCTTGCTTATCCAACATCACAATATGTTGCGCACCCATGACTTTTAACAACCGAGCACAAGCACATCCAGCCGCACCCGCGCCTAGAAAAACAATACGTGCCTCGCTTATTTTTTTACCCTGCAGATGTAAGGCATTCAATAAAGCCGCTCCAACAATCACAGCAGTGCCATGTTGGTCATCATGAAACACTGGGATATCCAAGCGTTCACGTAATTCTTTTTCGATACGGAAACAATGTGGTGCAGCGATATCTTCTAAATTGATACCACCAAAAGTAGGCGCAATATTGACGACCGTCTCAATAAATGACTCCACACTGGGTGCGGTCACTTCAATATCAAACACATCAATATCGGCAAAACGTTTAAATAAAACCGCCTTACCTTCCATCACCGGCTTACTCGCCAGCGCCCCCATATTGCCCAAGCCAAGCACTGCGGTGCCATCTGTAATCACCGCCACCAAATTGCCTTTATTGGTGTATTGATAGGCTGTAGCTGGATCCCGATTTATTTCACGCACCGGCTCGGCCACCCCCGGTGTATAAGCCAGTGACAAATCCGCCTGAGTAGCACATGGCTTAGAAGACTCGACCGATAACTTACCAGGCTTAGGAAACTGGTGATAATGTAATGCGCGTTGTTTTAAATCCGACATTGCGAACTCCCTGTTGTTATTCTGCTGGCCGATGACTTCAAGTCTGCTCTCATCACTATTCCAAATCTGCTTGGTAGTGGTAATAGTCGGTCAGACATAGCCCCAGACGCCACTCGAGTGGACGATTGCCATAGCTATAAGCAATTCTGTCTATCTGCAATAAAGGGGTGCCTTTTTTCAACTTCAAAGCAGCGGCCACCTCGGCTGGCGCCTCAACGGCACGAATTTCTTCATGCGCCCCTACCATAGGAATGCCATACAGTTCCTCATACATTCGATACAAAGAACCCTTATATTCATCGACTTGTTTACCGCTCAAGCCATTAAACTCTTGTGCTGGCAAAACGATATGGTCATAGATTAATGGGCGGCCATCGAAAATCAGTAAACGTTTAATTTCAATAATGGCGCTACCGCTTTTGATATTTAATTTCTTGGCTACTTTGGCCGTTGCTTTTGCACGCACACAGGAAATTAATTGATTTTGTGGAAGTGCTTTTTTTCCATCAGGGCCAGCCAAACGCAAGAAGCGTAATTTTTGCACCTCACCATTGTGTGAGCTGACATAAGTCCCCTTACCTTGACGGCGCGTCAAAATATTTTCTGACACTAAAGCATCAATCGCTTTACGCACCGTGCCCTGGCTCACCTGAAAGCGTGCCGCCAATTCCATTTCACTTGGAATCATCTCGCCCGCTTTCCATTCGCCATCAATCAAACTCTGCGTCAGCATACGTTTGATTTGCTCATATAGCGGCTGATAACTCAGTACATTACTTGCAGTGACATTCATCATGGTGACAAGTGTACAACAACTTTTTTACAAAAGTCTAGAGTTTTATGTCTTATATAAGATATCTTTTTATTGACATGATTTTTTTTGCTCTATAAAATCGAGACCATGCTCAAATTTTTAGGGGCTCATAATTTCAGGGAAGGGATGAGATGAGTTCGCCACAAACCAAAGATAACAGCGCAGGGCTGAACAGCTTGTTTAGACCAAGACGCTCCATGCTATATGTACCTGGTTGCAATACCCGCTACATTAATAAAGCACGTTCCTTACATGCCGATTCAGTGATTTTGGATTTGGGCAACCCTATCTTAATTGAAGCCAAAGAAGAAGCGCGCGCCAATGTGGTTGCAGCAGTTAAACAAGGTGGCTTTGGCTCTCGCGAAGTCGTAGTTCGCGTCAATGATATCGACTCCCCTTGGGGCAAGGATGATATATATGCGGTCGCCAATATTGGTGCTGACGCCATTCTTTTTCCTAATATTGATACCAAACAAGATGTTCTGACCGTGTTAGATATCCTCGCTGATGCGGGCAACGGCACAGTGCCGATCATGGTCATGATAGAGAGTCCGCTAGCTGTTTTGCATGCTGAAGAAATCGCCAGCGCATCGGATCGTATCGCATGTATGGTTATGGCGACCTCGGACTTACTTTCGCACTTACGCGGTCGCGTAACCTATGAACGTCTGCCATTACTCACCAGCTTATCGATGGTGCAATTAGCCGCTCGTGCCTACGGCCGCTCTATCGTAGATGGCATCAGCACCAATTTTAAAGATATGCATTCGTTCGAATATGCCTGTCGTATGGGTCGAGATTTAGGATTGGATGGCAAGACTTTGGTACACCCCTTGCAGTTGGATTATTGCAACGATGCTTACACCCCCAAACGCGAGGAGGTTGAATTAGCCAAAGAAATTATTTCCGCCCTCGCCGCCGCCAATGCTGCAGGTCGAGGAACGGTGGTGGTGGAAGGCCGACTCATCGAGCGTCATCAAGTTGAAGCAGCCAAACGACTATTACGTTTGAGTGAAATGATACAAACTCTGGAGACAGAAATTGAGCGCTAATAGCAAAAGTCCTACGGGCAATTTCTTTGAGGATTTCTATATTGGGCAGGTATTTCACCATGCCACACCTCGCACGATTAGCGATGGTGATAGCGCTTTATATATCGCCTTAACCGGCGCTAGGCAGGTGTTATCTAGCGCCGACACGGTTGCTCATGCAATGGGGTATCAGCGTCGCGTGGTCGATGATTTACTCGCCTTCCATATCGCCTTAGGTAAAACAGTGCCAGACATTTCTATTAATGCTGTGGCCAATTTGGGCTATGCCCAGGTGAAATTTCTACGTCCAATTTATGCGGGCGACACCCTCAGCAGCAAGTCCACCGTCATAGGCCTGAAACAGAATTCCGATGGCAAAAGCGGTGTGGTCTATGTGCAATGTGAAGCAAGCAATCAAAACCATCAAATCGTCATGACATGGATACGCTGGGTCATGGTACGCAAGCAAGATACAGCCGCGCCTGCACCAACGACAGTTATTCCTGAATTAGACAAGGTGGTGGACGTCAATCACCTGAGTGTTTCTGCGGATATCAGCTATCAATTATTTGATACGCAAATCACAGGTAGTGATTATGTCTGGGATGACTATGAGGTGAATGAGCAAATTCATCACCCTTCTGGCATGACCATTGATGAGAGCGATCACACGCTCGCTACCAAGTTATACCAAAATCCAGCACGCCTGCATTTTGATGCGACACAATCCACTTATCAAAAACGTCTAATTTTTGGTGGCCATATTATTTCCGTATGTCGCGCACTTAGCTATGAAGGTTTAGAAAACGCATTGACGATAGCTGCCATCAATGGAGGATCGCATTGCAATCCCACTTTTGCTGGTGACACGATTTATGCCCACAGCCAAGTACTCGATAAGTGGCAGCTACCCAATCGAGAGGATGTTGGGGCACTGCGTCTGCGTTTACTGGGGGTTAAAAATGAACGTCTGCAAGATGCCAGCATGGCCATGCGTGAAGAAAATGGCAAACGCATTTATCAGCCAAATGTAGTGCTGGATTTAGATTACACGGTATTAATGCCGCGCAAAACAAAATAAACCTGAAGGAAATAATCTTGAATAATCTCGTACACCCTAATGATGCGCTGTTTAAAGGCGAAAAAGCTTTTCCTGTCATCCCTAGCTGTGAACATTTTGCTGGCAGTGAAAAACTCATCCTAAAAGCGTTGCAAATTCAAGCCGAATTGGGCCCCATCTTTAATATCACCTGTGACTGTGAGGATGGTGCGGCAGCGGGTCAAGAACGCGAACATGCGGAGATGATCGTGCGTGTGCTGAACTCCGAAGCCAATGTACACAAAATGGCTGGCGTTCGAATACATGACTATACCCATGCGGCTTGGCGTCAGGATGTCGATATTTTCGTAAAAAATATTGGTGAGTTGGTGGCTTATATCACCATTCCAAAATCAACCAATGCTGCGCAAGTGCGCGAGATGATTAGTTACATCCAGAACAAATGCCGCGAATGCGGAATACAACGTGAGATTCCCATCCACGTACTGATAGAAACCCACGGCGCCTTACACGAGGTATTTGAGATAGCTGCGCTGCCGTGGATACAAGTGCTAGATTTTGGCCTCATGGACTTCGTCAGCGGACATCATGGAGCAATCCCTGCTTCCGCCATGCGCAGTCCAGGTCAATTTGAGCATCGTCTGCTGGCTCGCGCCAAGGCGGAAGTGGTTGCCGCCGCGCTTATGCACGGTATCGTGCCAGCACACAATGTCTCATTAGACCTGAAAAACGTTGAGGCCACTTTTAATGACGCAAGCCGAGCTCGAAATGAATTCGGATTTTTAAGAATGTGGAGTATCTATCCAACCCAAATTCAGGCCATCGTAGATGCCATGAAGCCTAATTTGGATGAGGTGCAAGATGCTGCCGACATTTTAATTGCCGCCCAGCAAGCTGATTGGGGACCGATACAACATAAAGGCGAGTTACACGACCGCGCAACCTATCGTTATTACTGGGAAATCCTGCAAAAAGCCAAGCTTTCTGGAATCGCTATTCCATCAGCCGCAGCGCAGGCATTCTTTTAAGCAGAGGATCACAGATGAATATGCAATCCGCCGGCGCACGCTTTCGAGCAGCCCTACGCCAAGAAAAGCCATTACAAATCATAGGTGCGATTAATGCCTACCATGCCAAGTTAGCCGAGCAAAGTGGCTTTAAAGCTATTTATTTATCGGGTGGTGGTGTAGCCGCTGGTTCTTTGGGTCTGCCGGATTTGGGTATTTCGACCATGGATGATGTATTGACCGATGTCAGACGCATTACGGATGCCACTGATACACCTCTGTTAGTGGATATTGATACTGGCTGGGGCGGTGCATTTAATATTGCCCGCGCCATCAAGTCTGTCAGCAAAATGGGGGCAGCTGCCGTACATATTGAAGACCAAGTGCAAGCCAAGCGCTGTGGTCATCGCCCAAATAAGGCCATCGTCACACAGGCAGAAATGGTGGACCGAATTAAGGCTGCAGTCGATGCTAAAACAGATCCTGATTTCGTGATTATGGCGCGCACCGATGCGCTTGCAGTCGAAGGTTTGCAATCTGCCATAGATCGCGCTTGCGCCTGCGTTGAGGCCGGAGCAGATATGATATTTCCAGAGGCCATGACTGACTTAGACATGTATAGACAATTTGCCCAAGCGGTGAAAGTGCCGGTACTGGCGAATATTACTGAGTTTGGCTCTACACCACTATTTACCGTGGATGAATTAGCCAGTGCCGAGGTTAGCATGGTGCTATATCCACTCTCTGCTTTCCGTGCCATGAATCAAGCTGCTCTCAAGGTATATCAAGCAGTTCGCCGTGATGGCACGCAAAAAAATGTACTGGATCTGATGCAAACGCGTATGGAGTTGTATGACCACCTCGGTTATCACGACTTCGAGCAAAAGCTAGATCAACTATTCCAACAATAATTATTTGCCGGGAGAGACGTATGAGTAACGCCACTGACGCCAATCAAGCAAGCACCAATAGCGCAAGCAGCGAGCCTAAACGCAAAAAGGGCGTCGCCCTGTCCGGCGTTGTTGCCGGAATTTCTGCCATTTGTACCGTCGGGCATAGTGGCAACGATTTACATTATCGCGGTTATGATATTTTGGATTTGGCTAAGCATGCTACGTTTGAAGAAGTTGCTTATTTGTTGATTTATGGTGAATTGCCAAATCAACAGCAATTAGCCGATTATCACAAAAAATTAAAAAAATTACGCGACTTACCTGCTGCTTTAAAAACCGTTCTAGAGCAAATTCCTGCCAACGCCCACCCTATGGATGTGATGCGCACAGCTTGTTCAATGTTAGGGACTTTGGAGCAAGAAGCGGAAGACCATAATATTGTCGGTGCAAAAGATATCGCTGACCGACTCATCGCTTGCTTTGGCTCAATTTTGTTGTATTGGTATCACTTTAGCCACAATCAAAAACGTATCGACTGTGTGACCGATGACGATTCTATTGCTGGACACTTTTTGCATTTATTACATGGCAAACGCCCATCACCGCTACATGAAGAATGTATGAATACTTCATTAGTGTTGTATGCGGAACATGAATTTAATGCATCGACTTTTACCGCACGCGTCATTGCGGGCACCCTGGCGGACATCTATTCCAGCATTAGCGGTGCTATCGGCGCCTTGAGTGGTCCTAAGCACGGTGGTGCTAATGAGGTAGCCATGGAGATTATTGCCCGCTATAGCAGTCCAGATGAAGCCGAAGCTGACATCATGCGTCGCATGGCGAATAAAGAAATTATTATCGGCTTTGGTCATCCGGTTTATACCATTTCTGACCCACGTAACGTGGCCATCAAAGAAGTTTCTCGTCGCCTGTGTGAAGCTGGCGGCAATATGAATTTATTTAATATCTCCGACCGCATAGAACAAACCATGTGGCGTGAGAAAAAAATGTTCCCGAATCTCGATTGGTATAGTGCATCGAGTTATCACATGATGGGGGTTCCTACTGCCATGTTTACCCCCATTTTTGTGATTTCCCGTACCACTGGATGGGCTGCGCATGTGATTGAACAGCGCATTGATAACAAGATTATCCGCCCCAATGCCGAATACAACGGGCCAGATAATCGCGCCTTTGTCCCCATGAATAAACGTTAATTTTTATCGAAAGAAAGTACCATGTCAGCCCATATCTCGAATGTAAGACCCGATCCCGATCAAGTGTTGGTCGATATCGCCGACTATGTATTGAATTATCAAATCAATAGCGATGAAGCCTATAACACGGCTCGCAATTGCTTAATGGATACCCTAGGTTGCGGCTTAGAGGCCCTTTCCTATCCAGCCTGTACCAAGTTGCTCGGGCCTATTGTGCCTGGTACGGTAGTGCCAAATGGTGCAAAAGTCCCCGGTACACAGTTCCAACTTGATCCTGTACAAGCTGCATTCAATATCGGTGCGATGATACGTTGGCTGGATTTTAATGACACTTGGTTGGCTGCAGAATGGGGGCACCCTTCTGATAATTTGGGCGGCATTCTTGCCACAGCCGATTGGATTTCTAGAACTCGCGTTAGTCAAGGCAAAGACCCATTAACCATGCGCGACGTGTTAACTGCCATGATTAAGGCGCATGAAATTCAAGGCGTGCTGGCTCTAGAAAACAGTTTCAACCGAGTCGGTATTGACCACGTGATTTTGGTCAAAGTCGCCTCGACCGCAGTGGTGGCCGGCATGCTCGGCGCTAGCCGCGATGAAATCATCAATGCTGTATCCAATGCGTGGGTGGATGGTCAAGCATTACGCACCTACCGTCATGCGCCCAATACTGGTTCGCGTAAATCTTGGGCCGCCGGCGACGCTACCAGCCGCGCTGTGCGTTTAGCCTTGATGGCGATGAAAGGCGAGATGGGTTACCCCTCTGCCCTCAGCGCTAAAGGCTGGGGGTTCTATGATGTGTTGTTCAAAGGACAGCCATTTAAATTCCAACGCCCATATGGCAGCTATGTGATGGAGCATGTGTTATTCAAGATTTCTTTCCCAGCAGAATTCCATGCACAAACTGCAGTGGAATGTGCTTTCGCTCTACATCAACAAATCGCTCATCGCGTAGATACGCTAGAGAAGATTGATCAAATCGATAAGATTGTAATCACCACGCACGAATCCGCGATTCGTATTATTGACAAGTCAGGCCCACTGGCCAATCCAGCAGATCGTGACCACTGTATCCAATATATGAGTGCTGTTGGTTTGCTCAAGGGTAATCTAACCGCAGCAGACTATGAAGACGATGTTGCTGCTGATCCGCGCATAGACGCCTTGCGCGCCAAGATGCAATGTGTGGAAAATACCCAATATACCCAAGACTATTTAGATCCAGACAAACGCTCTATCGCCAATGCAATCCAAGTATTCTTTAAGGATGGCAGCAAATCCGACAATGTCGCAGTGGAGTATCCTATTGGTCATCGTCGTCGTCGCGCAGAGGGCATTCCTGAGCTAGTGAAGAAATTCAAAGTGAATTTGGCACGTCGCTTCCCAGCCAAACAGCAACATGCGATTTGGTCTGTGTGTGAACAGCAAAAAACTCTGGAAGCTACGCCAGTACATGAGTTCGTTAACCTATTTGAGATTTAAGCACAATGTTAGCGCAATACCACACCCACATCACCGAGCGCGCAGCGCAGGGCTTGCCGCCTTTACCGCTGAATGCGGAGCAAAGCGCAGCCCTCGTTGAGCTGCTCAAGTCCCCGCCTAGCGATGCAGACAGCGCAGAATTA
>JACCDM011577928.1_pt1 | contig 10699 bp, 13 predicted proteins | sample 7445851 | NCBI WGS metagenome assembly JACCDM01 (sample SAMN15323438, study PRJNA562643) | freshwater metagenome | isolation source: river surface water | place: USA:Blue River Watershed | collected 2017-08-16
ATGGCGCTCGCCGATGTTGCCCTATACGTGGCAATTCTGGGTGAGATCGGTATCGTGCCACTTACTGTTACCACCAGCTTAAATATGAATTTCTTACGACGTCCCCAACCCAGCCATGAAATCCGTGCTCAGTCACGACTTCTAAAATTGGGCAAGAGCTTGGTAGTTGGGGAGGTCTCTATTTACGCAGGATCTGACCCGGATCCGATCGCCCATGCCACGGCGACCTACTCCATACCCCCAAAATCCTAAACTTATTCTTTGCGTTTAAAGATACCGACTACGGAGGCTAAGATCTTTGGTGAGAGTGACAAAGCAAAGAGGACATCCACAATAAAGAACCATGACCCACGGCTTAGCTCAATGATCGCGAGGATCACAAAGATCGCCATCATCACGCGGCGTAGGGTATCGCTTGGGAAATAGCCCATGGTTCTTCCTTTGATTGAATGAGTTCTTAGTTTAGAGGATTTGGGCAACATCCCCAAATGCGAAACGCGGACCCCTTGGATAAATTCCGCTTGGATTTGCAACACCAATATTCATGAGGAAATTAGCGTGGTAGCGCCCATCCGGAAAGAATGCTTGATTCACTATAACTGGATCAAATCCCGACATCGGACCACAATCCCAGCCCAAGCTTCGCGCAGCCAAGAGCAAGTAAGCGCCCTGCAATGAACTATTACGTAAGCCAGCCACTTCCGTCACCGTAGGCTTGCCCTCAAAAAATGGTTTGGCATCCATGGCTGGATAGAGGCTTGGTAAGTGTTCATAAAAATGTGTGTCGTAAGCAATAATGACGGTTACCGATGCGCTTTTCACTTGCGCCACATTCCCCGGACTAAGTGCAGGCAGCAAGCGCCCCTTTGCTGCTTCGCTACGAACAAAGACATAGCGCCCGGGTTGTCCATTAAATGCGGTCGGCCCCCACTTCATCAACTCATATAGCTCGCCAATTTGTTCATCACTAATAGGGTGTGAGTCAAAGGCATGTACGGTTCGTGCTTGAGTAAAGAGCTGCTCTTGGACAGATGTCGGTAGGGGCTGGGTCATTTTGTCTTTGTTTTACTTAAAGGATCTAAAATACAGAATTCTGATCATAATCCAAGCGCCCACCATGAGTTCATCCAAACCCTTGACCGCCACCCTCATTCCCGGAGACGGAATTGGTCCTGAGATCGTCGAGTCGACCATTCAGATCCTTGAAACCTTAGGTAGCCCATTTGCGTGGGATATTCATCAAGCCGGGGTTGCGGGAGTGGAAGCACTGGGTGATCCTTTGCCCGCCCAAACTCTCGAAAGTATTCGTCAGAATCATCTAGCCTTAAAAGGCCCTCTCACCACACCAGTGGGCGGCGGCTTTCGCTCATCCAATGTCCGATTGCGTGAAGAGTTTGAGTTGTATGCCAACGTACGCCCCGCTAAAACAATGATCCCTGGTCGCTATGAAGACATCGATATTGTGTTGATTCGGGAGAACTTAGGCGGCTTCTATGTTGCCCATGAATACTTAATTCCGGTGGGTGACAATCCCAAAGCGGTTGCCGTATCAACCGGCATGAACACCTATGAAGGGAGTAAACGGATTGCGCGCTTTGCCTTTGAATATGCACTGAAGAATGGTCGCAAAAAGATTACGGTGGTTCATAAAGCCAATATTCTGAAACTCTTGACCGGTGTCTTTCTCGATGCTGCACGGGATGTGTCTAAGGAGTATGAAGGTCGGGTTGAGATGGAAGACATGATTGTGGATGCATGTGCGATGCAATTGGTTCTCAATCCTTGGCGTTTTGACATGTTGCTGTGTACCAACCTCTTTGGTGACATTTTGTCCGACCAAATTGCAGGGCTCGTGGGCGGCTTAGGAATGGCACCGGGAGCCAATATTGGTGCGAATACGGCGATCTTTGAAGCAGTGCACGGCTCAGCACCCGATATTGCTGGCAAAGGAGTTGCTAATCCAATCTCAATTCTGCTGGCATCGGCCATGATGCTCGATCATGTGGGCAAACAGGATTTAGCAACGCGTTTACGCACTGCCATTATCGATACCCTCAATGTTGATCAAATCCGCACTGGTGATCTCAAGGGTAAGGCGACGACTAAGGAATTTACCGACGCAGTTTGTAAGCGTCTGGTTAATTAGTTACTTGCCCTTTTTACGACAAGCCTCCGAGCAATACTTCACGCTCTCCCAGTTCCTGGCCCACGACTTGCGCCAGGTCATGGTGCGACCGCAGACCGTACAGAGCTTACTGGGTAAATAGCTTTTGTTGCCTTTGAAGACCATGGAACCACTCAACTTTAGTGAATGCAAAGGTATAACTAGTTCTTGCTCGCTTTTAACGCAGCTTCTAATTCATTAATTTTATTTTGCATTGCACTCATGCGCGCATTCATTAGCCCCACGTTGAGATACGTTTCATCAGCCACTGGTGAAGACAGGTGACTAGCCCACCCCAACCAGGATGAATCATAGATCTTTACCTTCTTAAATCCGAGATTTTGCAAAACTGCAGCTGTCTCAGATGCTCTAACACCACTTTGACAATAGACCACGGTTTCTTTGTTAGGGTCTAGATTGGTATAAAGCTGATTAAGCTCCTCCCTATTCTTTAAGGACATACCTGCATTGTTCTTCACTTCTTTCTTAGCAAGCTTGGATGCTGTTTGGGGGTCTTTCCAGTTCTGTTCATAGGGAATACTGAGTGCGCCGGGGATATGTCCTCCCCGTATAGCGCGGATGTCATTCCCCTTGTATTCATTGACAGTACGAGCATCAATCACTTGCACTGATTTGTTGTTATAGAGCTTGCGCATCTCTTCATTGGTAACAACCAATTGAGGTTGCGGTACGAGTTTCACTGATACAGGTGGCAAAGTACTGGGGTTCTTCTCAATCGGCAAACCGGCGTCAACCCAGCCATCAATTCCATCATGAAATACTTTGCCCTGCTTTCCTCCAAAGTATTGGATGGTAAACAAACCAAAATAGGCATATGGATTGCCACGGGCACCATAACTAATTACCTCCTTGTTGATATCAAGGCCTGCTTTATTAAAAATGGCGTTGATTTCAGCAAGATCAATGTAATCCTCACGGTTTGGGTCACGCAGCACTGTTCCGAAATCACCGATGCTAATCGCTCCAGGAATGTGTCCTTGTAGATAGTCCTTCGTCGAGCGCACATCTAATAGGATTGCACCGCGCTGCTGGGCAGCTTTGACATACTCAAGGTCAACCATGGTGTTGGCTTGGGCATGAATAAGTTGTGCACTAAGACTTAAGAAAATGAATGTCAACAAACGTTTCATAACAAGACCCTTTTTATTAATTCATGATCAATAGTATTACTCCAATACCCAATAGTAAATAGAGAAATCCGAAGGGTTTCAGATTATGAATTAGCTCTTCTTTATTAACCTTTTTGTATTTCCACAAATAGTAACTATGGATGATAGGGGCTAACAGAATGACTGAGAATTCAATTAGAAGTTCAATCTTAACGCCGGTCATTTGATTTAAGCTTTAATTTTCCCTTGGGTGAGATAGATTTAAATAAATACCCAGGATTACACCAACGTTGATAACTGGATTGAATAGTAATGCCAATCCTATTCAAAGCATCGCAGACATTGATTTGGTGTCAATTTAATGGCGGAGACGAGATCTTAACCTGTAGACATACGCGTTTAGAGCTCGTTATACCGCAATAGACTAATTTGCAATCCTTAAGCCCTTGTTTGTCATAGACTTTCTGTATGCGTCATAAGTGGTGAATTTCCATAATGACTCTAAATCCGTAGGCTTTCGCCCAAGATGGTCCAACTCGTTATAAGGGCGAAGTTTGGTAACCCATCTTGGTAACTAACTTATGGAGAATCATATGGCTACAAACTTGACATTTAAATTCGTTGAAAACCTAAAGGCACCTGGTCGTTACACGGACGCCCTAGTGAAGGGCCTGCATTTGTGGGTTAAGGCAAATCTAACTAAGTACTGGATTTTTCGTTTTTCGTGCAATGGTAAGCAGCACAACATTAGCCTAGGCGCCTATCCTAGGGTAACGATTGCTGAAGCAAGAATCAAAGCCCAAAGAGCGCGCGACGAGTTAGATAAGGGATCAAACCCCCTTACGCAACGAAAAGAGGTGAAACTAAAAGATAAGGCAGAAAAGCCGAGTGGGATTAAAACCTTCCGAGAATTTAGCTTGGAGTGCCTCCAAAAGAAACGGCTTGAATGGACCAATAAAAAACATGCAGATCAGTGGCTTTACACCTTAAAGGAGTTTGCGTTTCCGGTTATTGGACACCTACCAGTCAATCAAGTCACGATGGAACACATATTAACTATCCTTACTCCGATTTGGGCTACCCGAACTGAAACAGCCTCGAGGCTTAGGGGGCGTCTCGAATGGATACTAGCCGCAGCGACGACCTTACGACTCAGAGAGGGGTCTAATCCTGCTTCGTGGCGGGGACACCTTCAAACTATCTTACCGGCACCTAAAAAAATTAATAAGGTAAAGCACTTTAAGGCCCTGCCCTATTCCCAAATACCTGAGTTGCTCAGAAAACTTAATGATCTTTGTTCGATTGGGGCATTGGCGCTTGAATTCACAATTCTTAATGCCTCTCGCTCTGGCGAGGTCTTTGGAGGGCTTCGATCTGAAGTAAATGGCGATATTTGGACCATTCCAGCATCTCGAATGAAGGCCAAAAAAGAGCATCGGGTCCCGCTTTGCCCAAGAGCGCTCGAAATACTTGCCATTACAAGAGCCATGGATCCGGAGAGTGGCTATTTATTTTCACGAAAAGGCAAGCCACTATCAGGCATGACTATGGCAATGGTATTGCGACGACTTGAGGCAGATGCCACAGTTCACGGATTTCGATCTGGGTTTCGCGATTGGGCGGCTGAGGAGACTAACCATTCCTCCGAGGTTATTGAGATGGCATTAGCGCATTCCATAACAAATCGGGTTGAGGCGGCCTACCGCCGCAAGGATTTACTTGAAAAGCGGCGAGCACTTCTCTTAGACTGGGAAAGATACTGTCTTGATCGCCCACTACATAACATCATTGAATTCAAAGCTGCATAGGAGAAAACATGAGAAGCCAATATATTCCCGCCACACAAGAAGCAGCTAAACAAAGTTATGAATATGTTATCGAGAAAATTGTCGAACTTGAATCGGCAACTGCAACTAGAAAGCGGCCATCACTTAGAGATAGGCTGCTACAAGAACGCCTTCAGGGGCTGCTGGTCATGCATTATCAGTTCGAAAATGAAATGCACAACTTTGATAACTTACTTAACCCAAAAATTTTTGAAAAAGAAGTACGTAAAAAAATAAAATCGCTAGCCGAAATCAAACAATCGCAACTAGCAAGAAGAGTTGCAATTGCTGAACTTAATCTCGAAATAGAAAGAGGATATGCAGGTATTGCAAACCAAACTTTGGAGTATTTATGGCATTTAACGGATGGTGATGAATACCGAAAAATCAAGTCAAGCGAAGCAAGGCAAACAAAACGGGAGAAAAATTTTGAAAGCGATACAAAAAAATTGATGGAAATAAATGCTGCTCTGAGACGAACAAAACCCATCGGGCCATTAACGTGGGATGATTTTCCGGAATTTGAAAAAAACCTGTATTCCAAATATCCTAAACCCGACTACATACCGGAACCGAGAATCGCTGGCCAAAATAAAGGGCTTACAGGCAAGGCTCTCGAGGAAGCTAAAGCAGAGCTCAAGAGTGCAAGATCCAAGGACCCTTGGGGGAAACCAAGACTCATGGATTTTTTTAAAGAGGCTAACCACCTTCCCTCCCCCAAAGAGAAGATGCATCATAAGTGATGAATTACGCGTAACTCCTTAAATCACTAAAGTCCAACTGGAACTGGTTGAAATTGACCAGATTTAATTGGACTTTAATTTTTGGAGGTTACATGAATCAAGATCTTAAGTTATTACGTATTGACGACGTTTCGAAAAAAACAACCTTAGCCAAAAGCACGATTTGGCTAAAAATTTCACAAGGTGCGTTCGTGCCGCCGGTCCGTATTGGAGGAATCTGCGTATGGAAGTCATCCGATGTTGACGCTTGGATTGAAAATCACTTTCAATCGGAGAAGGGAGCGGCAGCATGAACAATATAAGTCCAAAACAATCTCAGGCAACTGAACTGCCATCAACCTCACAAAGCACATCATCGCTCCTGAGCAGTCTTAGGCTGCCCGATACCTACAGTGCGAGTGGCGGCACTGTACTTCCACTTAAGGCAACCTATGGCAGGCTGAATAAGCACCGGTTTTGCAGAGTCCATCCAGGTGACGAATATAAATTTCGCTGTCTTGTTGTTGATGATAAAGATAGTGGCGAAACATATCTAGCGGCACCAAACATGATTAGCCACTTAGGTAATCTAGCAACCCCCAAAACCATTCGGCTTGCTGTAGATAATGCCGGTACCCCCAAATTGATTGGTGAACCGGATGTTGAGCAAACCGCGAGGAAAAACCTGTGGCATTTGTCGTTAAAAGAGGGAATTAAGCTGGGCGAAAGTAAGTGGGTACGGATTCAAGCAAATATGAATGCAGCACAGTATGAAATTATTGATTCGGCCAATGATTTAGGCGAGCCTAGGTGGCCAAACCAATCGATGGAAGAAATGATCAATGATGCATTTTCAGGTCGAATCATTAACTCCCCTGATCACCCCTATATTCGTCAAATTCAAGGGAGGATTTAATGGTCCTCCATAACTTTAGATTAAGTAATTGCATCGCTCTTGATTTTGAATTTCGTCCCCAGGCGGGGCGAGAGGGCAATCCACCTGAGGTGATCTGCATGGTGGCTCACGAAATTGGTACCGGTAAATACCACCATCTTTTCCAGGAAGATCTATACAGACTAAAAGCACCCCCTTTCCCAGTCAATGAAACTGTCGTAGTTGTTGCGTATTTTGCCAGCGCTGAAATGTCATGCTTCAAAGCTTTAGGCTGGCCAATGCCGCAGAATGTTCTGGATTTGTATGCGGAATTTCGTAACAGAACAAACGGTCTACCTTATTTACCGGGAGGGCGTTCACTACTTGGAGCCATGAAGTTTTATGGGCTGGATTCAATTGCGCCAGAGCACAAGGAAGAAATGCGCGCCCTAGCACTCAGAGGTGGTCCATATAGTCACAATGAACGGCTCTCCTTATTAGAGTACTGCCAGTCAGATGTTGACGCCTTACAACCACTATTACACGCCATGTTACCGGAGGTTGACCAACCACGCGCGCTCTTGAGGGGGCAGTACAGCATTGCTGTGGCTGCCATGGAAACCTTTGGTACGCCAATTGATATGCAGACCTATATCGACCTGTGCAATTACTGGGAAAAAATCAAGGAGGAACTTATTTTAGAGGTCGACTCAGCGTATGGGGTTTACCAAAATGGGGTATTCAAGAATCATTTATTTGAAAATTATTTGGCGCAAAAAAATATTGCTTGGCCAAGAACGGCAACGGGCAAACTCAAGCTTGAAGAAGATACATTTAAAGATATGTCTAAAGTTAATCCTGACCTTCTGCCATTGCGGAACCTGAGAGACTGTTTGGCAAAGTTAAGGTTGAGCGATCTTTACGTCGGCACCGATGGCCGCAATCGTTGCTTATTATCGCAATTTTCCTCAATAACAGGCCGTAATCAACCATCAACTTCCAAGTTTATTTTTGGGCTATCGAAGTGGTTAAGGGGACTAATTCAGCCCCCGCCAGGAATGGCTATTGCCTATATCGATTGGTCGCAACAGGAGTTTGGAATAGCGGCTGCCCTATCGCAGGATCCAAACATGATCGAAGCGTACTTATCTGGTGATCCTTATCTCGCTTTCGCTAAACAAGCAGGCGCGGTACCCCCAAATGCTACTAAATACACACACCCCGATGAGCGCAACCAATACAAGCAGTGTGTTTTAGCGACTCAGTATGGCATGGGCCCGGAGTCACTGGCGGAGCGGCTTGGAACTCCAGAACTAAGGGCTAAACAGCTTTTGGATATGCACAGGAAGGTTTATCGAACTTTTTGGGCCTGGTCAGACAATCTTTATAACGCAACGGTTACCTTTAATAAAATTTCTACTTTGTATGGCTGGCAATTGCACGTCCAACCTGATTTAAACCCTCGCAGCTTACGTAATTTTCCAATGCAAGCCAATGCTGCAGAAATGCTAAGACTTGCGTGCATTTTGATGCATGAAAAAAGAATCAATGTTTGTGCGCCTGTGCACGATGCTTTGTTAATTGAGGCCCAAGAAAACCAAATTGATGAGGCTGTCGAAGTAGCCAAAACCTGCATGGAGGAAGCTAGCGCAATTCTTCTCAATGGCTTCAAGCTTGCGAGTGATGCAAAGGTGATTCGCAACCCAGAACGGTTCCACGAGGACTCCGGACAACCGTTTTGGGATCGTGTCATGGACATCCTTCAGCGCATTAAAAGTAATGAAAAACTTAACGCAGGATGTTAGAACATTTAACACCTGTCCAATCTTATATATATCTACTCAGAAAGAATTCATATGACCGAATACATCCAACCTAAGATGTTTTCACTAAAGGATATTGACCTTGATAAGGAACTGGGGATCATCACCCCCCAAAAACCAAACCTAAGTTCGACAAAGCAGCCTGGTTTATTTATTAAAGGACCCATTCCACTGGAATGGTTAAAAAGGGCAAACAATATTGGCGGATCTACTGGACTTGTTGCCACGATGCTCTGGTTTTATTCAGGTGTTACTGGATCAAAAACGATTAAGTTGGATTCAAAGATTGATGATGTAACTGGCCTAACCCGCCAAACGCGCCAAGACATTCTTAAGAGACTAGAGTGGCACGGTTTAATCAAATTAATTCCTCAACGGGGTGGGTATCCAAGGGTAACCATACTATGAGCCTTTGCATAGGTGCAGTGATTTATTAAAAATTGAAGCTCTCAAGACCCCCTAATTAGGATGTAAACGAGCGTAAAGGACTTTACAAATGCCCCTACCAAGCGTGCAAAATGGCGCAAAACAATGTCAAGTTTTATCAAAGCGTACTAAACAGCCCTGCCAGAATCCAGCGGCTTTTGGTTGCAGGGCATGCAGGATGCACGGGGCCCACAGATCAAGAAATTCCCCACAAGGCGCAAACCATCCGCAGTATAGAAATGGTAATGAAACCAAGGCGGCAAGAACTGAAAGAAGTCGGACAAGCGCTATGTTTTTGTACCTTCGGGATATTGGCGACAGTATCAGTATGTTTGTAGGCCCAAAAACAAGGGGTAGACGCCCTAATCAATACTGTAGGCTAGATTTGAATGACCCAGCACAAATGATTCTGGCCATTTCCTTGGTCTTACAAAAACCTAGCAAATGAATTGCCAGAGAGAGCTTGTCGAACAACTGATAGCCTACAAAAATACCCGATCATTTGAGCAAAACAGTGTGCAAAGGTATGCCGATGGGACCCATTTCAAAAATAGGGGGTACCGGGTGGGTGGGGTCAGCCCATAGAAAATTCACCAAGGGGCGCCCCCTAATAACTTAAAGGGTAATCACGCTTCATAGTCAAGAATAGGATCTATTTCCAGTTTGGTAACAATCTTTGGTAACTTTACACTCATCAGGCACGAGCCCATATATATAGGACATCTTAGGCGGATGGCATCTCTGCAAATAACAGAAAACCGACAAATACAAATTGAACCCTAAAGATTCAATTATGTTATTTGTAAGACTGATAAATACTCGGCATACCTTTGTTATCAATAATCAAAACATCGTATGTGTCTTTTTTCCCTTTGTATTCAGGACCATCCATACCTGGCGAACCCAATGGCATCGCCGGAACCGTTAGGCCTAATGCCTTAGGCTTTTCAGCGAGCAAACGCCTAATTTCTTTAGCGGGTACATGACCCTCAATCACATAGCCATTAATCAAGGCTGTATGACATGATCCGAACTGAACTGGCATACCAAGCTTTTGCCGAATCTCGGTATTGCCATCATTATTGACTTTCACAATAAAACCATTTTTTTCTAAATAGGTTGCCCAGTCCTTGCAACATTTGCATTTTGGGCCGCGCCACATAGTGATCTCTAATTTCTCAGGTGCGGCAAAGCCATATGCAGGGAATAGAAGGACTCCTAAAAGTAAAGATCGACGATAAGCGTTCATTTGAACTTTAGATGTTTGTATTCTGTTTTCGATTAGCAATTGATAGCCTTTAGTTACTTTTCCGAATTTCTTTGACAAAGTACTTCTTATCTTTCATTTCAGCGACAAATTCAATGCGCTCATTGACGCTATAGCCTTGTAAAAGAGTGGCATTTTCAACTTGAAAAACCATCGACATTTCGGGCATATCCAAGCTTTTGATTTCCTGATGACGAATGGTAATTTTTTTATTGTCCATATCAATTCGTCGAATTTCACCTTTGGTCCACTCGACCGCATACGCTGAAAAACTAAGTAATAGAAGAATTGGTAATAGAAATTTTTTCATTATTTCACCTCAATTTTTCCAATCATGCCAGCCTGATAATGCCCAGCCATCAAGCATGCAAAGTCAAAGCTGCCCTTGCGATTGAACTTCCAAATAATTTCACCAGTTTTACCGGGTGCCACATGAGCCATGTACGCTTCATCGTGCTCCATATTGG
>JACCDM010204551.1_pt1 | contig 10696 bp, 9 predicted proteins | sample 7445851 | NCBI WGS metagenome assembly JACCDM01 (sample SAMN15323438, study PRJNA562643) | freshwater metagenome | isolation source: river surface water | place: USA:Blue River Watershed | collected 2017-08-16
CCTTACTGAAGATTCACTTGCTGACTTTAAGGTTGTTGCCGCCACCAGTGTTCGACCAGTTGGTGCAAAGCTAGGCGCAACATTTGATAGCGCAATTGAATTTACAACTGGACCTGCACCGCCTACGCGCAGAAATTTACTTGTTACGGCTCCTTCGGCAATATCAAAATACCAAGTCTCACTGTAATTCATTTTCGGCATGTTCAATCCGAGCAATCTGCTTGCAGTAATTGGATCGGTTGCAACAACGACTGCATCAGCTGTAATTTCACCTCGCGTTGTGGAAACTGTTCGCTCCGTAACAGATTTAACTTCAACATTAAACTCGATATCCAGACCCGCGGCGAGCGCCTCAGAAACTCGACCAACTCCACCATCAATTAGTACTGGATTGCCTTTAATAAACCAATGTATCAACTCTCGAACCACTCGATTTGAAACTGATGAGACATCAGTTAAAACAACTCCGTCTAAAAATGGCTTTAAAAGGTTTCTAAAAAGATTTGGGAAATCCCCGAGCGCTTCACCAAATGTCTTATCTTCAGTCGCCCGGCGAAGATATCCGAGAAAAGATAACTTCTCATAGGTAGAGCCGAATTTGGCGGAGAGTAGATCAGGAATGAACCGAAGATCACTTCGCGGATCGCCAACTTTATAAATTCGATTCGTTTCAACTATTTCAAGGCCTTTAGCTAATTTGAAACTTGCTAGTCCATCCATGATGGCGGTTTCACGTAATTCGGCATAAGCGGGATTTACAACCTGGAAACCGTTATCGATTGTAAAGCCGTCCACAAAATCCGATGTGATACGGCCACCAGGTCGATCACTCTTTTCTAGAACCTGGACGCTAAAACCTCTCTCTTGAAGAACGCGGGCACAATTCATTCCAGCCCATCCCGCACCACAAATCACCGCCTGCGGCATTATCTGAAGTTTTCCCACTCTCTTGCTTGGTCAATCATTCGAGCTACTGCAAGTGCAAATTCGCGATCAATAGGCATTTGTGAATTAGTTTTAAGAGCTTCTTTTACCCGTCGATAAAACTCAACGTAATTCCCGGCAACGCCTGGATGATTTATTGCCCCGTCGCCTTTCCAAATTTCAAATTCGCTCGTCGCTGCTTTTTTATCTTGCCAGCCAAATTCTTGCGGCTTCAAACCCGATCGCAACATTGCCTCTTGCGGATCTAATTCTCGACAGATTAGCGCCCCAGATCTTCCAAGAAGTCTAACCCGAGGCCCGGGTGCTCCCGATATAGAGCTGGCGCTTAAATGCGACTCTAGTCCCGATTCATGTTTAAGTATTAGAAAAACGTCATCGTCAGAAACGTTCTTCACGCTTCTTATCGAAGAATATTTAAGTTCTGCCGGGCCAAATAAGTGAAGCGCTATCGAAATCAAATGTGTCTGAAGGTCAAGGAGAATTCCACCACCTTCAGCAGAATTAAGTGACTCGCGCCAAGAATCTAGATTCGGTTCAGGTCGGAACCTTTCAAATCTAGACTCATATCTGAACAATTCGCCAATTGAATTTGCCACAATTAACTCTTTTATTGTCAAGGTGTCGCTATCAAAAAGTCGATTAAAAAATGCTGTTACTGGAACCCCTCGATTATCTGAGTAATCAAATAATTCAAGTGTTTCTAAATAATTTCGGCCTACAGGCTTATCAACAACCACTGGAATTCCGGCATCAATTGCAAGTTTGGCGTGTTCAACGTGAAATTCATTTGTAGAGGCAACTACGACTAAATCAAGATCTTCCGCGACCAGCTCTTCTGTTGATGCGAGAATGGTTGCGAGTGGAAAATCTCGATGAGCTTCACCTCGCTTTTCAAGTGAGCGTGAAGCTATAGCAGCGATAAAGAAACCAGCTGATTGTAGTAAGGGAGCGTGAAAATAACGACCGGCTAGGCCGTATCCAATTACTCCAACTCGCATCAGTTTGGCTGATGTTGCAACTTGGAAGGCCACCAGATTTTTGGACCGATAACTTTAACCAGAGCGGGCACCAAGAGTGAGCGAACCACAATTGTGTCTAACAAGACTCCGAAAGCTACTGCGAAGCCAATTTCTGCCAAGAAGACAAGAGGAAGAATTCCGAGAACTCCGAAGGTCGCTGCAAGAACCACTCCGGCTGAGGTGATAACTCCGCCGGTGACTGTTAAGCCTTTGATTACACCCGCGCGAGTTCCAATTTTCTGAGCTTCTTCTCGGACTCGAGTCATTAGGAAGATGTTGTAATCAATGCCGAGCGCCACCAGGAAGACGAATGCAAACAATGGGAACGAGGCGTCGGTTCCTGCGAATCCAAAGACGTGTTCAAAGACCAAGGCGCAAACTCCAAGAGTTGCAGCAAATGAAAGTACAACTGTTGCCAGAAGCAATCCAGCTGCCAAAATACTTCGTAAAAGTAGACCTAGAATTACTGCAATTAGAATTAGAACTGTCGGAATGATTACTCGATTATCTCGCTTTGAAGATTCGTCAATATCGTAGCCAACAGCAGTCTGACCTCCGATAAGTACGCTCTCATCTACCCCTTTAGCGGTTTCTCGCATTAAAGGAATTAATTCTTTCGCCTCTTTGGAATCAGCTGGCACATCTAAAGTTGCATAAAGAAGCGCCTTGCCGTCTACAACTTTTATCTCCGATGTTGGTTGCCTGGTGGCTGGGTCGATTTCAGTAACTGGGACCACGCTTGCCACATTTGGAACACCTTTGATTGCGGCAGAAACAGCGTCAATTTTCTCCAGAGGAACGATTAGTTCTACTGGAGAACCTTCACCACTTGGAAAATGCTCACCAAGTTTCTCTAAGCCAATTACCGAATCGGTACGGGAGGTGAATGCTTCGGTTTGAGAGAGGCCATCACTCTTTAATGTTGTCGAAAAACCAGCCAAAATAATCAAACCAACGGCTGTTGAAATCCAAATCGGCTTGGGGCGCCGATCTACAAGATTGCCAACTTTCGACCAGAAGCCCGATAACTTCTCATCAACATCATCAAATCTCGGAATCCTTGGCCAGAAAACCCAACGACCTACAACTAATAGAAGTGAAGGAAGTAATGTCAAAGCTGCGAACATGGCAGATGCAATTCCAATAGATCCCACTGGTCCAAGGCCACGATTGCTGGAGAGATCGCTTAATAGAAGGACCATTAAGCCCGCAATAACGGTTGATCCAGAGGCCAAGATCGGCTCAATCACGCCGCGCAGCGCGATTCGCATTGATTCGTATCGAGACTCGTGGTGATGTAATTCTTCTCGATATCGAGAGATTAATAAGAGTGCATAATCCGTCGCAGCGCCTAGTACAAGCACATCGAGAATTCCTTGAGTCTGGCCATTTAAATCAACAACATTAGCTTTGGCAAGATAATAAACAATCATGGTTGCAAGACCGAGGGCGGTTCCAGCGGTAAAGAGCGGGATTATCCAGAGAATTGGCGAGCGATAAACCAAAATAAGAATTATCGCTACTACGATTAATGTTGTCCTAAGCAATGTAGTATCAATTGATCCAAAAGCATCAAATAAATCAGAGAAAATTCCACCGGGGCCGGTTACGTGTGAATCTATTCCCGGTACCGATGATTTCATTTCCTCTCTTATGAATTCCACTATTAAAGGCAGTGCAGGTTCATCACCAATATTTTCGCCAGCGATGTCTGCATTTAATTGGACATTGACTAGAGCGGCTTTCCCATCCGCAGATGGAATGGCTTGTAGCGGAACTCCCGGAGCAAAGTATGTTGAGAGCGGTTTGCCTGATGCTGGCAGAACCTTTGAACCTAAGTTTGTAGCAAACTCGTTGACCTTTTGAAAGCCAGCTGGGTTATTTGAGGGGCTTAACTCGCCAACAAAAATGAGAAGTGTCGGAAGCAAGTTAGCGCTTTGATCCTGAAACTTAATAGTTATCTTGCTGGCGGCTGTAGATTCAGCGCTATTTGGCAAGAAAGCGGAATTGTCATTCTCTTGAACATTGGAGATCTTGGAGAACGCTTGGCCCGAAAACCCACCGATTGCCAGCCAGGCGATGATGGTCACAATTGCAATCCATAGGGCTTTTCTCGCCTTACTGCGTAATTTCTTCTCATCTGTGATTGTCATAACTCACAATCCTAGAGCAGCGGTAAGAGCAACCCCGCCTGCGACGACACTTCAGTATTGAAAGTAGGCTAAGGGGGTGAGCACGACCACATCGGCGCTGGCGATTCGTCAGCTAGGCGTAGTTGAGTATGAAACAGCTTGGGAATTGCAGCGAAACCTCCATCAAAAAATTGCATCCGGAGATTTGGAAAATACCTTGCTGATGTTGGAACACACTCCAGTATTTACAGCCGGTAGAAGAACTCTGGAGTCAGAGAGGCCAGTAGATGGCTCAAAGGTCATTGATGTAGATCGAGGCGGAAAAATCACATTTCACGGACCTGGGCAAATTGTTGGATATCCAATTGTGAAGTTAAGAGAGCCGGAAAATGTCGTCGGCTTTGTCCGGGAGATAGAAATGGCGTTAATTGATTTCTGTATCTCCTTAGGAATACCTGGAGAGAGATATTGTGAAAGAAGTGGCGTTTGGATTAGAGATGGAAAAGGTGACCGAAAGATTGCTGCTATTGGAATAAGAGTAGCTAAGGGCGTCACGATGCATGGATTTGCGATTAACGTAAATCCTGACCTCTCTTATTTCAATCGAATTATTCCCTGTGGAATACCAGACGCAGGAGTGACCTCGATAAGTAGAGAATTAAATAGAAATATTGAGACTGCTGAAGTCCTTCCGCTTCTAACGGAGCGCATAAGCGAAGCGCTCAAGAAAGTTGCCATTTGATGGTTGCTCCAGATGGACGAAAACTACTTCGAATCGAAGCGCGAAATGCCGAGACTCCGATTGAAAAGAAACCAGAATGGATAAAAACTCGAGCAAAAATGGGGCCCGAGTACATGTCGTTGAGATCTCTTGTTTCTCGAGAGGGGCTTCACACAGTCTGCCAAGAGGCGGCTTGTCCAAATATATTTGAATGTTGGGAAGATCGAGAAGCAACATTTTTAATTGGCGGCGAACAATGCACCCGACGATGCGATTTCTGCAATATCGATACTGGAAAGCCCGAACCTCTGGATCGCGATGAACCACGCCGAGTTGCAGAATCAGTTCAAACTATGTCACTTCGTTATGCCACGGTTACTGGCGTTGCTCGTGATGACCTCGAAGATGAAGGAGCATGGCTATATGCCGAAACCATTAGGGCGATTCATGCGCTAAATCCTGATTGCGGAGTAGAAATGTTAGCTCCGGACTTTTCTGGAAATAGTGAACTTTTAAACCTAGTGTTCGAATCTAGACCAGAGGTTTTCGCTCATAATCTTGAGACGGTACCGAGAATCTTCAAGAGGATTAGACCAGCTTTTAATTATGCTCGATCACTTGATGTAATTACAAAAGCACGGGATTTTGGATTAATCACAAAATCAAATCTCATTTTAGGTTTAGGTGAAGAACGGGCAGAAGTCTCACAGGCTCTGGTTGATCTTCGGACAGCTGGTTGCGAACTGATAACAATTACCCAATATCTTCGCCCCTCCCCTAGGCACCATCCGGTAGAGCGTTGGGTTAAGCCGCAGGAATTCGTTGAGTTAGCCGCAGAAGCAAGAGAGCTCGGATTCTTAGGTGTCATGAGTGGTCCACTCGTACGTTCCAGTTATCGCGCCGGTCGCCTTTATAAAGAGGCGATGGCCGCTCGAGCGATTAACAATGGCTAGTTATGGCTGAACTCGTTTATCCCCCAGTGATTGGGACCTTTAAAGGACTTTGGAAATCTCTCGGACTGAGATTTAGATTCGAAGGCCAATCTCATATTCCCATTAAGGGCCCAGCCTTACTCGCTATGAACCATGTTAGTTATCTTGACTTTGCAATCGCCGGAACTGCTTTGCTCTCATCAAAAAGACTTGCTCGGTTCATGGCAAAGCGCGAGATATTCGATCATCCAATCGCAGGTCCACTTATGAGAGGAATGAAACATATAAGCGTTGATCGAAACAATGGCGGACCATCTTTTGTTGCTGCGCTGAAAGCTCTCGAGAAAGGCGAAATAGTTGGTGTCTTTCCGGAAGCTACGATTTCGCAGAGTTTTGAATTAAAAGAGATGAAAACCGGAGTCGTGCGATTGGCTATGGAATCCGGGGCGCCAGTGTTGCCAACGATAATTTGGGGTAGCCAAAGAATTTGGACTAAACGTCAGCCTAGAAATTTCACTAGGTCAAATTTTCCAATAACGGTGGCAATCGGAGAGCCAATGTTTTTCGGCAAAGATCATGATCCTGAATTAGGACTGCTGGCGCTAAAGGAATCAATGGCAAAGTTGCTGAAAAATGTACAAGAAAGTTATCCCGATTCGCACATTGGACAGCGCTGGGCGCCGGCCAGCCTTGGTGGAACCGCACCGACCCTCGAGATGGTTGAATTGGAGAAGCGAAAGAGAAAGGATCCGTAACGTGTTCGGACGAAAGAAGAGAGACCCGAAAGAAAAGCGATTTAAAACTATTCGAGATGCTTACGCGCTCGCAAAGGGACAGTATTCCTTTGTACTTTTGCGTTGTCTCGCGGTCTTTGCTCCACTCTGGGCGCTTGGTATTGGTATTGGAGCAATTTGGAATCGTCCCGGTTATGCAGCATTTGTCACTTTCCCAATAGCGCTTCTTGGTGGATTCTTTTTCTTTACTCGATTGGCAAGCAATGCGGCTTACGCTTCAATTGAAGGTCAGCAAGGTGCTGGCGCTAGCGTTCTGATGTCAATTAGACGAGGCTGGACAGTAACCCCCGCCGTTAACGTAAATAAAAATCAAGATATGGTCCATCGCGCAGTTGGCCGACCCGGAATTGTTTTAGTAGCCGAAGGAGGAATGGCGGTTCGCGCCTTGCTGAATGACGAGCGTCGCAAGATGGAGAGATTCGCTCCTGGCGTACCAATTTACGAGTTAATGGTTGGTAATGACCCAGATCAAGTTTCCGTCAGAAAATTACAACGGAGAATGAAGAAATTTCCGAAGAAATTAGCTGCGATTCAATTACGAGAGTTGCGAGCGAGGTTAAAGTCCATCGGTGGAATGAATATTCCAATTCCAAAAGGCCCGATGCCTAAGAACCTGCGGATGCCAAAACCTCGGTAATTTTTATCGCACTCGTAAGACAGTCGTCTTACTAAATTTTTCGTGGTAACCCCGGCCCTCGCTATCAATCAATAGAGCAGGTATTACAAGCGCTACCAGAAATGTTCTTAAAAATGCTGAACTTGTTCTTACGTATAGATAATCCGGCCAAGTAACAACTCGTATACCGAACACCCGTTTACCGATTGATGCGCCTCCTAGCGCAGTTAATAAACCAACTTCAATTACAAATACAACCAATCGGGCTATCGATGGGGCGAGCGAACTTGCTTGGAGTGGATAGATCAAAGCCACGGTAAATGTCGCAATCGCCCAATCCACAGAAAGCGCGCCCAGACGCCTTGGAAAACTAGCTCTCTCCCCCATGGCTGAACGCTAGCCCAGCTGCGCGGAAACATAGTTGTAACAAGGCGGTCATGCCTCATTCACGGCGAACATCTACGCTTCAGCCCTAGGACATCGGGGTCCGAATAGCCGGCCGGAAAGAAAAGAGAAATTCAATGTTTAAATCTTCATCTGAGTTGATTAGTTACATCAAAAAAGAGGGCGTAGCGCTCGTTGATGTTCGCTTCATAGATTTACCAGGAATTCAACATCACTTTAATGTTCCTGCGCACGAAATGACAGAAGATGTATTCACAAATGGCTTCATGTTCGATGGGTCATCAATTCGTGGCTTCCAATCAATTCATGAATCCGATATGAAACTTCTACCTGCGGCGGAAACTGCATTCATTGATCCATTCCGAAAAGAGAAGACTCTCGTAGTTAATTTCTCAGTAGTTAATCCCGATGACAACTCACCTTATTCAAGAGATCCACGACAGGTGGTAAATAAAGCCGTCGAGTACATGCGTTCTACCGGAATCGCAGACACGGCATATTTCGCTCCTGAAGCAGAGTTCTATGTCTTTGATCGCGTCAGATATTTGACTGGTATGAATACCGGTTATTACGAAGTAGATTCATACGAAGGCGCGTGGAACACGGGAATCGTTGCTGATGCCGATGGAACACCAAATCGCGGTTATCGCACACGAATCAAAGGTGGATATTTCCCCGTATCTCCAACTGATCAATTCGCAGATCTCAGAGACCAGATGGTCATGAATCTCGAGAAGGTTGGATTGTCAGTAGAGCGAGCCCACCACGAAGTTGGCACCGCCGGACAGATGGAGGTCAACTACAGATTTAATGACATCCTTCATGCTGGCGATGATCTAATGAAATTTAAGTACATTGTTCGTAACACTGCATGGCAAGCTGGCAAAACAGTAACTTTCATGCCTAAGCCACTCTTTGGTGATAATGGTTCTGGAATGCACTGCCATCAATCACTTTGGAAAGATGGAAAACCACTCTTCTGGGGTGATGGCTACGCAAACCTTTCTGACGTAGCACGTTGGTATATCGGTGGACTTCTAAAGCATGCGCCATCGCTACTCGCCTTCACTAATCCGACCGTGAACTCTTACAAGCGTCTAGTTCCGGGTTATGAAGCTCCAGTCAATTTGGTTTACTCTGCACGAAATAGATCAGCTTGTATCCGTATTCCAATAACCGGATCCAGCCCGAAGGCAAAGCGAATCGAATTCCGTTGCCCAGATCCATCTTCTAATCCATATCTAGCATTCTCCGCAATCTTGATGGCAGGTCTAGATGGAATTACCAACAAGATCGAGCCACCGGCTCCAGTTGATAAGGATCTTTATGAATTGCATGGCGATGAAGCCAAGGCAATCCCACAAGTTCCTGGTTCGCTAGATGCCGTAATCGATAGTTTGGAAGCCGATCACGAATTCCTCACTAAGGGTGGCGTCTTCACTAAAGACTTAATCGAGACATGGATTAACTGGAAACGTCAATCAGAAATTGATTACGTTCGCCTAAGGCCGCACCCAGCTGAATTCGAACTCTATTTCGACATCTAATTCAGCCAACATTACGCAACCGCGCCACAAGTGGCGGGTGGGTGTAATTGAAGGCGACGTAGAGTGGATGTGGAGTCAAATTTGAAAGGCTGTCTGTAGATATCTTGGAGAGCGCCGAGCGCATCGGCGCTCTCTTGTAGGTTTCAGCGGCAAATGTGTCTGCGGCTAATTCATTTTTCCGAGATAACGAGTTATTCATTAGGCCAAGCAATATTTGGAGCGGCGTCAACAAGATAAAGAAAGTCAATGCCGAGAGGTGGAAACTTGGGGTTTCGGCTCCGAGCGCAACTGATAATTCTTCATATTGCAAAGCCCAGCCAAATAAGGCAAATATGGCGAAGGTTTGAAAATTAGAAGCTATAAAAGATGCCAGCGTGTGACGCTTCTTGTAATGGCCGATTTCATGTGCGAGCACGGCGACGATTTCATCTTGAGTTAATTTAGCAATCAAAGTATCAAATAGGACGATGGTTTTACTCTTACCTAGACCGCTAAAAAATGCGTTTGCCTTGGTAGAGCGTTTAGATCCATCCATCACATATAAATTCTTAAGAGAATATCCCTGGCTATCGCAATAGTTTGAGATAGCTGTCTTTAAGGCACCATTTGGTAGCGGGGTCAATTTATTAAAGAGAGGAAGAATCAATTTGGTGCCAAACATGAACATGAATAGTGAGACCGCAGCAACCAAGAACCAGGCATAAATCCAAAAGCTCTCTTGGAATTCTTGGTAGAGCCAGATCACTAGAGCCAATACTGGGCCCCCGATGACGAGGCTGACCAAAGTGCCTTTAATAGAGTCACTTATGAACAATTTTGGAGTGGTTTTATTAAATCCGTATCGCTTTTCGATTGAAAATGTGGAGTAAAGAGTGAAGGGAAGAGATATCCACCAAGAAATTACCGAGAGAAGCCCAATAAAAATTAGTGAAATTATCAACTCATTATTTATCGAGTTCGAAATGAATCTATCCAGTTCCGCAAACCACCCGAAAGTGAGAGCCAAGATCAAAAGTGAGAGTGAAAATGCTCCCGAAATTAGGCTTAACCGATTTCGCTCGGCGCCGTAACTAATAGATTTTTCCCGTCCTGACTTGTCGTATAAATCAGCAACCAAGGGATCAGGTTTTTTTAGCGCGCTTCCTTGATTCAACTGTTCAAGCGATGCTTCTAATATGAAGGCAGCAACCAAGATAAGTACGATAATTTCAATCATGCTTCCCGTCTCCTTTTACTTTCGCTAGTTACGACAACCAACACTCCTAGGATAATAATGATGCCTCCAATTGCGTAATTGAAGGTAATTATCTCTTCTAGAAATAGAACACCTAACAACACAGCAATCACTGGATTTACGTAAGCATAGGTGGCCACGAGCGAGACTGGAGCGTTGACTACGAGCCAGAGGTAAGCGGTAAAGGCGATAATCGAGCCAACAATTACTAGATAGGCAAACCAGAACCAAGATTCAAATGAACTTTCCGAAAATTCGGAAAATCTCTCACCGTATATATAGCCCGCTAAAAGTAGAGCGATTCCAGCTGCTGTCATTTCAATTGCAGTAAAGAGAAGTAGATTCTTTGGC
>JACCDM010887303.1_pt1 | contig 10696 bp, 14 predicted proteins | sample 7445851 | NCBI WGS metagenome assembly JACCDM01 (sample SAMN15323438, study PRJNA562643) | freshwater metagenome | isolation source: river surface water | place: USA:Blue River Watershed | collected 2017-08-16
AACCCCAGCAGTTACCGTGGACGCTTTCATGGCATCGGGCGATGACGAAACTCGCAACGAACACATTTGGTATGACGTTGACCAGGTAGGTGATGTGGCTGCAGTCATCGGTGCCGCACTGGAGTCGATCGACGAAAGCAAGCTCGATGTGATCGAAGCTCGAGTTGAGGTTTTCCGCGAGAAGCTTGCCGAGCGCAAAGCGCTACTGGATGAGAACAAGGCTCAATTGAAGTTTGCGTACATGCTTCCGGAGATGAAGTGCGTGTTTATGACGGAGCCTTTGGTGGCTTACCTCGTGGAAGATGCCGGGTGGACCGATTTGACTCCAGTGGAATTTAGTGAGGCCATTGAGGACGAGCGTGACGTGCCGCCGGCGGTTTTGCAAGAGGCTATTGAACTCATCAAGAACAACAAGGTCGGTTCGATTTATGTGAACGGCAGCACTCAGACCGCCCAGATTGAGACGTTGTTAGCCGCCAACAAAAACATTCGAGTCTTCGAATTCAGCGAGCTGCTGATTCAAGACCCAGACACCCTGGAGTATGACGGCGGTTACTTCGAGATGCTCGATGGTGCGATTCAGCTGGTGATCGGCCAGTGAGCAAGCCAGTACTAGAAATTGAAAACGGGACCCTTGAGATAGATGGTCGTGTGCTTTGGCAAAACCTGATCCTTGAAGTTCAACCTATCGTGTTCATCTCGGTGCTCGGTGCCAACGGTTCAGGTAAGACCAGCTTGCTCAAGGCAGTCCTTGGCCAACTTCCCTTGAAGAGCGGAAGCATTCGTCTAAATTCCAAGAAAATTCGCCGCGGCTCACGCCGCGTTGGGTACGTCCCTCAGCATCGTCAGCCAGAAACGACGATGCCACTGCGCGGTAAGGATCTACTTTGGCTTGGATTGAACGGTCACCGCTTCGGCTTCTGGATTCCAGGATCGAAGGCACGTTCCCAGTTCGACCACATCGTCGAGGCCATCGACGGCCGCGAACTGATCAAGCGAAAGATCAGCGGTATGTCTGGGGGTGAACTGCAGCGCCTGCGCGTCGGGCAGGCCGTCATTGACGAACCGGATCTAATCCTTGCCGATGAACCACTCAGTGCCTTGGACTACAACCAGCAGGCTGCGGTCGCAGAGCTACTTGGTCGCGAAAGCCGCGAGCATGGAGCTGCAGTGCTGTTCGTGACTCACGACGTGAACCCGATTTTGGGAATGGTCGATCGCGTGCTCTATCTTGCCGAGGGAAGCTTCCGCATTGGAACTCCGGATGAAGTGCTTACTTCAGAGACCCTGAGTGAACTCTATGGGACCCCAATTGATGTCGTTCGCAACCAAGGACGCATCGTGGTGCTCGGAGCACACGACGACCACGACCACCACCACGAAGAGGTCTGGAAGTGATCTTCGATTTCTCGAACTACGACCAGCTGCTTCCACTGGTGACCAACTCACTCATCGTGGGGGCTTTGCTGGCAGTGGTCGGAGGTCTCGTCGGTGTCTTCGTGATCAATCGCGATATGTCTTTCGCCGTCCACGGGATTTCGGAGCTCAGCTTTGCTGGTGCTTCGATAACGCTTCTAATTGGTGGCGACGTCGTCTTCGGTTCGGTAATTGGTTCGCTCATTGCCTCGCTGATCATCGGAGTGATGGGCGCGAAGGCCAAGGAACGTAATTCGATCACCGCAGTACTGATGCCGTTCGGTCTGGGCCTCGGCATCATGGCACTCTCACTCTATGAGGGACGAGCTTCGAACAAGTTCGGTCTATTGACCGGTCAGATTGTGGCCATCGATGAACCACAGCTGGTTTCGATCAGCATTCTTTCGGTAGTGGTTATCGCGACGCTTCTGATTATCTGGCGACCCTTGACTTTCGCATCACTCGATGTCGAGGTGGCGAGCGCTCGCGGAGTGCCAACCAGAACTCTCTCGATCGTCTTCATGCTGCTACTAGGGCTCTCGGTTGCCGCGAGCATCCAGGTGGTTGGCGCACTGCTCGTGCTGAGCCTGCTGGTTACTCCGGCGGCCGCTGCCGTTCGTGTGAGTACCTCACCGTTTGTGATCCCGATGCTCTCGGTGCTGTTCGCCGGCATTTCGGTCGTTGGCGGAATCGTCCTCGCGCTTGGTTCGAGCCTGCCGGTTAGCCCATACGTCACCAGCATCTCATTCCTGATCTACCTGGTTTGCCGAGGAATTGAGTGGGTGAAGAACCGATGACCGCAAAGCGCAACACCTGGCAGAAGGATGCCGTCAAGCATGCACTCGGGGAAGCTGCCGGATTCGTTTCGGCACAGCAGCTTCACCTGGTACTTCGCAACCACGGTTCGACCATCGGATTGGCAACCGTCTATCGAGCGCTCGCAGATCTAGCCGCCGCTGGCGATGCCGACAGCCTTCAAAGCAAGGACGGCGAACTCCTCTACCGCGCCTGCGGAACCGAACATCACCACCATCTGATTTGCCGTTCCTGCGGAAAGACCGTGGAGATCGAAGCGTCCAAGGTTGAAACCTGGGCAGACGAAGTCGCCAAGTCACACGGATTTACCCAGCCGAGTCACACCATCGACATTTTCGGTGTTTGTGCGGCGTGTAATTCCTAAACTTGGACTTGATTAAGCGGTATAAAGTCGCCTAAACTTATGAAGTTGCTTTGAGCAACAAGGTTTTTGTATTCAAGCCAAACCAACTCCCATAAATCTAGGGTGCATTCGGCTTGCCAACAAGGAGATGAAATGTCAGCTTACTGTCAGGTAACTGAAACTGGCCCACAGTTCGGCCACCACGTTTCGCACGCCCAGAACAAGACCAAGCGTCGCTTCAACCCAAACATTCAGAAGAAGACCTACTTTGTTCCTTCGCTAAAGCGCAACGTCACCCTGAACCTCAGCGCACGTGGCATCAAGGTTATCGACGCTCGTGGTATCGAGTCGGTTGTGGCTTCGCTACTTGCCCGTGGCGAGAAGATCTAAGGAGTCGTAGCTAAATGGCTAAGAAGGACAAGGACATTCGTCCAATCATCAAGATGAAGTCGACTGCCGGCACCGGTTACACCTACGTAACTCGCAAGAACCGCCGCAACGACCCAGACCGTATCGTTCTGAAGAAGTACGACCCAGTTGTACGTCAGCACGTCGAATTCCGCGAGGAGCGTTAATCCATGGCTAAGAAGAGCAAGATCGCTAAGAACGAGCAGCGCAAGGTTATTGTCGAGCGTTACGCAGAGAAGCGCCTGGCACTAAAGAAGGCTCTAGTCGACCCAAACAGCACTGACGCACAGCGCGAAGAGGCTCGTCTAGGTCTGCAGAAGCTTCCACGCGATGCTTCGCCAGTTCGTGTTCGCGGCCGCGATGCAATCGACGGACGTCCACGTGGTTTCCTAAGCAAGTTCGGTGTCTCGCGTGTTCGTTTCCGCAAGATGGCCCACAACGGCGAACTTCCAGGCATCACCAAGTCGTCCTGGTAAATCACAAATTTGCCAAAACCGCTCCCGTTTGGGGGCGGTTTTGCTTTAACCCTTGAAAATAAAGGGATGTAGACACGCCGAGCGAAATGAACGCTGAAAAATACTGGGGGTCTAGATTTATAGCGACTAAACATAGTCATTCTTTCTAGACATTGGAGGGCCAAATGGCTAACACTCTAAACAAGGGCGAGCTAGTAGCCGCCATTGCTGCACACACCGGTGAGTCGCAGGCTGCCGTCAACCGTGTTGTTGACGCTCTGTTCGAGACCATCGCAAAGACCGTAAAGAAGGGTGACAAGGTCACCATTCCTGGTTGGATCTCGGTTGAGAAGGGTCACCGTGCAGCTCGCACCGGTCGCAACCCACAGACCGGCGCAACCATCCAGATTGCTGCTTCGAACACCGTTAAGGTTTCGGCTGGTAGCAAGCTAAAGGCTGCTGTTAAGTAATTCTTGACAACTTAGAGGGCGTCGGCTTCGGCCGGCGCCTTCTCCTTTAAGATGGGTATGTGAAGCTCACCCAAAACCCTAAAGCCCTAGTGATTGCGCAGTTCGTGCTCCTGGCTTTCATTCTGTTTTGGCCTGATGACCACATCGGCTTCGGGCTTCCAGATTTCCTCTTTGAATTCATCGGTGTGATCTTCTTCTTCATCGGTGGAACCTACATCTTTTTGGCGCTAAGTTCGATCTACCGAAATTCTCTTCCTCGCTTCGAGATCAAAGACCTTCCTTCGCTAAAGCGTGCTCTTAAGGTGGTTTGGCCAGAGCCTGCCGAGGAAGCCAAGCTGGTAACTACCGGCGTATTCAAGCGTGCGCGTCACCCGATTTACTCGGGCCTGCTCTGGCTCGGTTACGGCCTTGGCCTAGCCAGCGGACCATGGCCGCACCTGTTCTTCGCAATCGCGCTGCACGTCGTCCTCTTTTACAAGGCGAACTATGAAGAGGCACTGCTTCTAAAGAAGTTCAAGGAATACAAGAAGTACATGACAGTGACCGGGCGCTTCCTGCCTAAGGGTGACGAGTGATCAAACGCCTGGGCGGCGTTTTTGCTGTTTTAGTTTCGGCTGCAATCGCGGTCTGGCTTTCGCTAAGTTTCACCAAAGGTAATGCACCGATAGAACTAGGCGACCCTGGCGAGTTGGTTCGCTGGGTACAGCCGATCGTGCAGAGTGCAAAAAACCTTGCTATCGCTATGACGGTTGGGGCGCTTGCATTGGGAGCCTGGGCTTACCCACAGGGCTCGAACGAATTACAAAAGATGCTTCGACGTGCGTCTGCCGCAAGTACCGCTTGGGTGGTTCTGGGTGCTGCTCACCTGCTACTCACCTTCCTCTGGGTGACCGGAGCTCCGCTTTCCGGTTCGGATGCATTTGGTCAGTCGTTGCTGCAGTTCGCCACCGAGATTGAGCTGGGGCAGGCGCTCACCGTGAACGTTGCATTTGGTTTGGTAATCAGCCTGTTCACGCTAATGGTTTCTTCACTTCGTTCCACATTCTTCCTAGCGGCTCTATCGGTTGCTGGCCTAGTTCCTTTGGCTCTGATCGGGCATGCTGCCGGAACTGCCGGCCACGACGCAGCGGTCAACTCGATGGGGATGCACCTGGTAGCCGTGACCATCTGGGTAGGTGGCTTGATCGAGCTGGCATTCGTTCGCAATTCAGAAAATTTCTTGGCTTACGCCAAGAGGTATTCAACGCTCGCGCTGCTCGCGTTCTTAGTGACGGCGGCCAGTGGTGTTGCTGCGGCAGCTCTGCGTATTGCAGACCCGAAGTACCTGTTTAGCGAGTGGGGAATCTTGGCCATTGCCAAGATCGTGATTTTGGCCGTCCTAGGTTTGTTCGGTGCTCGCTATCGTATGAGTCTTTTGAAGTCGTCCGCCTTCAAGGCGTCCGCGTTTGTGAGATTGGCAATTGGTGAACTGGCGCTTATGGGCCTTGCCTTCGGAATCGGTGCTGGCATGAGTCGCTCGGCAACTCCGAGCAGCCTGCTTCCCGTTCAAGATGCGAACAGTCCTGCTGTGATCCTGACCGGTTCGGTGCTGCCTCCGGAACTAACTCCCGAGCGCTGGTTTACCTCATACAAGATAGACCTGGTGTGGCTGACCATCGCGGTCGGTGCGACCGTGCTCTACCTCTGGGGTGTTCGCAAGCTTCGGGCGCGCGGCGACAACTGGCCGGTTGGCCGCACTGTCTCTTGGGTTCTGGGTATGGCGCTGTTGATTTGGATTACCTGTGGTCCGCTGAACGTCTACGAGCAGTACCTGTTCAGTGCACACATGCTCTCCCACATGATTCTGACCATGGGAGTTCCGGTGCTTTTGGTACCTGGCGCTCCAGTCACGCTTCTGCTTCGTGCCAGTGAAGTTCGCCACGACGAATCTAGGGGGCTTCGCGAGTGGGTGCTCTGGGCGGTTCACACCCCTTGGGCCAAGCTGGTCACCAACCCGATCTTCGCCGGAATCAACTTTGCGGCATCTCTGGTCATCTTCTACTTCACTCCGCTGTTCGCCTGGTCAACCAAAGATCACCTCGGCCACCAGTGGATGATCGTCCACTTCCTAATCACCGGCTACCTGTTCGTTCAAGCTCTGGTTGGTATCGACCCTGGACCTGCCAAGATTTCATTCGTGCTTCGCCTGCTGCTGTTGATCGGTACCCTAGCGTTCCACGCCTTCTTCGGTTTGTCGCTGATGAGTGGCGAGGCGCTGCTCCTGCCCGAATGGTATGGAGCGATGGGGCGTCCATGGGGTGAATCTCCACTCGAAGACCAACACACCGGTGGTGCAATTGCGTGGGGCATCGGAGAAATGCCAGCCGCTGTGCTTACGATTATTGTCTCCATCCAGTGGTTCAGATCGGACGTTCGCGAGGCTAGACGTCTAGACCGAGCGTCGGACCGTACTGGTAATAAGGATGTGCAGGATTACAACGCCATGCTCCAACGCTTGGCAGAACGCGACGGGGATAAGTAAGTGAGTGTAGACATTTCGCTATCGAAAGAGCAGCTGGCTCTATTCGAGTTTTTGGAGAAAGAGTCTGACCACGTTTTCGTTACCGGTCGTGCCGGAACCGGTAAGTCCACCCTGCTCAGCTATTTCGTAGACAACACCCAGAAGAACGTTGCGGTCGTTGCCCCAACCGGTGTTGCCGCTTACAACGTGGGCGGCCAGACCATCCACTCGTTCTTCAACGTTCCGTTCAACGTGGTTTATGGTGTGACCCCGCTGGCTAAACACCTGCACGGACGCACCCGTGACATCCTGCGCTCGATTGACACCCTGGTTATCGACGAAGTTTCGATGGTAGACGCCGACCTAATGGACGCAATCGACACGATGTTCCAGATCGCCCGCGGACGCACCAAGGGTCCGTTCGGTGGCGTGCAGATCGTTCTGTTCGGTGACCCTTACCAGCTCTCGCCGGTTCCGATCAAAAAGGACATCGAAGGCTACGACTACTACATGGAGACCTATCGCTCGCCATGGTTCTTCGATGCCAAGGTTTGGCGTGAGGCAAAGCTGCTTCGCTACGAGCTTCACGAGAACTTCCGTCAGCATGACGAAGAGTTCATCGGAATCCTAAACGCAATCCGCGATGGCAGTGTCACCCAGTCGATGCTTGACCGCTTAAACGCTGCTGGTAATCGCTACCCGGAGAACCCTGACGTTATCCGTCTCTCTGGCGTGAACAACCGCGTGAACAACCACAACGCCAGCCGTCTAGCTAACATCGCCGGCATCACCAAGACCTTTGAGGCTTCGATTCCAATCGGTGAGCTAAAAAACTTTGGCGCTAACCCGCCTGCCGATGTTGCTCTGCAACTGAAGGTTGGAGCCCAGGTTATGTTCATCAAGAACGACGACCAGAGCACCACCAAAACCGACGCCGGTATGACTCGTCGCTGGGTGAACGGAACCATTGGTCACGTCACCGAGATCGTGAGCCACAACCACGTCAAGGTTGAAGTTGATGGGGAAGTGCTTGACGTTCATCCGTCGTCTTGGGAAAAGATTCGCTACTCGATTGAAGAGAACTTCGACGAAGCGACCAACCGCTTCAAAGAGGTGTTGGTTCCGGAGACCATGGCCGAGTTCCGCCAGATTCCGCTTCGCTTGGCCTGGGCCATTACGGTTCACAAGTCGCAGGGCATGACCTACGACGAAGTCGTGGTTGAGCTCGGTGGTGGCGCATTCGCAGCCGGCCAGACCTATGTTGCACTTAGCCGTGTGCGAACCCTTGAGGGTCTTTACCTAACCGCACCAATTACTCTGCGCGATGTGATGGTTGATGCCAACGTGAAGCGCTTCATGGAAGAAGCCGAGAGCCCTCGATACGAGGGACTATTTTAGAGTTTTGGCACGGGCGCTTTCTAAAGCGGCTTTTCCAACCTTGGCGATAGCAATTCGATCCGCAACCAACTCCATGAGTTCGTCGGTCTCGCTCTGAAGCAAACGCGAGGCTCGAAGTTTTGGCGTTAGAGCCAGGATGAAGCGTCCCAGAGCCTTCAGGGCAAAGTGGTTCTTCTTGATGTGAGTCCATTCATGCCAGAGCGCGGCACTCAGCTCGTCCTTAGAAAAAATTTCAAGCGCTCCCGCGCTTATATAGATGCCGCTTCGCGGCTTGGCCGGAGCGGCGAAGGCCAGAGTAACCGGCAACTCCATTCGAACCAAAGGCACGCCTTCGAATTCACCCATCGGGGATCCAGCCATTCCGAGCTGTGGCTTCGCCTCCTTAGCGATTGCGAAGTAGTTTTCGGTGCGCTGGTTTACCAGTGCCAGGGCAACCCCACCGAGACCAAGCGCTAACCACAACCCAATCTGACTTAGAACCTCGGAAACCATCACCTTGCCGCGAATCGACTCCTGGAGCAATTCGATTAGAGACCAAATGGTGACCACTACGGCACCTATTGCGGTCAGTAAGCCGAAGGCAAAGGTGCCGAACCAGACGCAGAGACCGAGACCGGGTTTACGGCGGAAGCGTCCTCGGTAGCTCTGGGGAGCGAGCGCGGTGATCAGCACCAGCATCTCGATCGCCAGTGGCACCAGAACGATTGGCGCGCGCAAGTTACTTTTCTAGGCTCTTACGAAGTGCCTGGAGCTGTTTTGGGGTTAGCGACTTTGTGAACTGAGCGAATGCTAGAGCAGGGTTGCCAGCCTCGCCAAGGAGTTTCAGCATCAGAGCCGCGTTGTGGGTCTCGCGACTCTGCGCTGCCGAGAACAAGAGACTGCGACCACCGGCGCTTTCACGCACGACCATGTCCTTGTCGGTTAGCCTCGAGAGCACGGTCAGAATCGTGGTGAGAGCCAGGTCATTACCGCTCTCGTTGACGCGGTCGAGGATCTGCTGCGAAGTCATCGGGTCTTTGGCGCTCCAAAGTGCATCCATGACCTGCGATTCCAGCTCGCCCTGCGCTCGTTCTCTTTTGCTCATGTACTTATTCTACAAAGTGTCGACCAATTACCTCCTGCTGGTTTAGGTAACCTAGACACATGCTTATGTCAGACCGCGATATCCGCGCAAGTATCGAAGCCGGCGAGATTGGCCTAGAGCCACTAGAGATGGGGCTGCTGCAGCCTTCCAGCTTCGATGTGCGCCTAGACCGTTTCTTCCGACTCTTTGATAACCACAAGTACGCCTACATCGACCCAGCCGAGGACCAGAGCGATTTGACTCACCTTGTCGAGGTCGCAGCCGACGAAGCATTCATTCTGCACCCTGGCGAATTCGTTCTAGGTTCGACCTACGAGTTCGTCACCCTGCCAGACAACATCGCCGCTCGCCTTGAGGGTAAGAGCTCACTCGGACGTCTCGGCTTGCTAACCCACTCAACCGCCGGCTTCGTTGATCCAGGCTTCAAGGGTCACGTCACCCTGGAACTTGCAAACGTATCCAACCTGCCGATCAAACTCTGGCCCGGAATGAAGGTTGGACAGCTCTGCTTCTTCCAGCTTTCAAGCCCGAGCGAAACACCTTACGGTAGCGAGAAGTACAACAATCGCTACCAGGGTCAGCGCGGCCCTACCGCTTCGCGCAGCTTTCAGAACTTCTATCGCACCGACGTGGGAAACGAGCCTCTAGAGCAATAGTTGCTTGTTCTACAACTCGTAGAGTAGTATTTCTACGAGTTGTAAAACAATTAAAGGAAAATTATGAAAAAACTAATTGCAGCCGTAATTGCACTTTTTGCGGTACTCGCTTTCAGTGGTTGCACTACCACCACCCCACAGGAAACCACCCCAACCATCACCATCACCGACGCCTGGGTTCGCGCTAGCGAGTACTCGGCAGAGGCTGGCGGCATGACTGGCATCTTCGGGAAGTTCACCAACAACTCGGATAAGACCGTAATTATCACCGGCGGCGAGACCGACATGGCGATGATGGTTCAGACCCACGAAGTTGTGAACGGCATGATGCAGGAGAAGAAGGGCGGCATCGAGATCGCTCCGGGTGAGACTGTGACGCTAGAGCCAGGCGGCCTTCACATCATGATCATGAACATCGCTAAGCCAATCGTGGCTGGCGACAAGTTCAACTTCACGTTCAAGTTTGATGGTGCCGAATCACAAACCCTTGAGCTAACCGCAAAGGTCAGCGAAGGTGGAGACGAAGAATACAACGATTGATTTCACGAAGAACCCTCCTTACGGCATCTACCGCGGTCGCAACGGCCGCGGTGGGTGCCGTTACCGGTTCCAAGCTTCAGGCCGATGCGTCTGCACTGGCTGCCGAAACTGCAGTAGGTGCCCAGAGCGTTACTCCATTTGGAAAACACCAGGCCGGCATCGAGCTCGAACTGCAATCTTTCTCACGCTTCATGGCATTCGATATGCTTCCAAAGGTTGGCAAACAAGAACTTGCCAAGTGGGCGGAACTTATCACCGACGACATCGCGAAACTAACCAGCGGTGAACCGGTACTTGCCGATCCGGCGGCCCAGTTCGCGGGTAAGCCTGCCAGACTAACCATCACCATCGGCTTCGGACCCTCGCTTCTAGATCGTCTAAAAATCGAAACCCCTTCGGGGTTTGAACAACTGCCGGCTTTCGCCGTCGATGAGTTGAATCCCGCCTACTGCGACGGCGACATCCTGATTCAGGTCAGTGCCGATGACCTCCTAACGCTTTCGCATGCAGCCAGAGCACTGACACGAGACACCGAGACCTTCGCAACCCATCGCTGGTCTCAGGCTGGCTTCACCAATTCCCAAGGCGTACAGAAGCCAGGGCACACTCA
>JACCDM010681449.1_pt1 | contig 10695 bp, 9 predicted proteins | sample 7445851 | NCBI WGS metagenome assembly JACCDM01 (sample SAMN15323438, study PRJNA562643) | freshwater metagenome | isolation source: river surface water | place: USA:Blue River Watershed | collected 2017-08-16
GTTTCCGGATCTGCACCTGCACCGGTTGCACCTGCACCTGCGGCTCCAGTTGCTCCAGTTGCTCCGCCTGTTACACCTGCTGCGCCAGTTACACCTGTTGCTCCAGTTGTTTCAGCGCCAGCATCAGTTACGCAACCTGCAGATGCATATGTAACTCCGATTGTTAGAAAATTGGCATCAGAACTTGGCGTAAACCTCGCAAATATTAAAGGCACCGGTGTTGGTGGTCGTATCCGCAAAGAAGATATTGAAGCGGCAGCTAGACCTGCGGCTCCAGCTGCAGTTACCACCTCTGCTCCGGCAGCTTCTTCGACATCAACTGCACCAAAAACTCCAGTTGCTGCATCTCCACTTCGTGGCACAACTGTTCCGATGTCTCGTTTACGTAAAGTTATTGCAGCGCGAATGGTTGAATCTCTACAAGTCTCAGCACAATTAACAACTGTTGTTGAAGTAGATGTTACAAAGATTGCTCGACTACGAGATAAAGCAAAAGCGAATTTTGAAGCTCGAGAAGGCGTAAAGCTTTCATTCCTTCCATTCTTTGCAGTTGCTGTATGCGAAGCTTTAAAGCAACACCCAGTGGTTAACGCATCTATTGATGGCGAAAATATTGTTTACCACGGCGCAGAGCACCTTGGTGTTGCCGTTGATACCGAACGTGGTTTATTGGTGCCGGTAATTCATAATGCTGGTGATTTAAATATGGGTGGCATCGCGAGAAAGATTTCAGATTTAGCAGCACGCACTCGTGATAACAAAGTTACTCCAGATGAATTAGGCGGCGGCACATTTACTTTGACAAATACTGGTTCACGTGGCGCGCTATTTGATACTCCAATTATTAATCAACCACAGGTTGCAATTCTTGGTCTTGGTTCAGTAGTTAAGCGACCAATGGTTGTTAAAGGCGCTGATGGCGGCGAGACTATTGCGATTAGATCAATGGTTTATCTTGCACTTTCATACGATCATCGAATCGTAGATGGCGCAGATGCGGCACGATTCTTAGTTACTCTTAAAGATCGCCTTGAATCTGGCAACTTTGAAGCAGAACTAGGACTATAAGTCTTGCAACGCATAGCTATCACCGGTGCCTCCGGGTTAATCGGAACCGCTTTAGTCGGAAAGTTAAAGAGCGATGGCTATACCGTGCAACGACTTGTTCGTCGTCCTACTGTTTCTCCAGAGGAAATTTTCTGGAACCCTGCCCAATCTGAAATTGATTTAGATTCCCTAGCTGGTGTTGATGCAGTTATCCACTTAGCTGGAGCTGGAGTTGGCGATAAGCGATGGACCAAGAAATATAAATCTGAAATTTTAAATTCGCGTCTACTTGGTACCACAACTATTGCAAATGCGGTTTCACAAGTAAAACCAAAAGTATTTATCTCATCCTCTGCTATCGGTTGGTATGGAGAAACCGGAAATCGCGCAGTAGTCGAAAGCGATCGCGGAGGCGATGATTTTCTAGCTGCAGTTTGTCGTGAATGGGAAGCCGCTGCAGATTTAGCCGGAGATGTTCGTACTTTAAAAATTCGCACCGGTTTAGTTTTAGATCCTACCGGTGGCGCTCTCGGCAGAATGCTTCCGCTATTTCGTTTTGGTTTGGGCGGAAAACTTGGAAATGGCAAGCAATGGTGGTCTTGGATAACACTTCACGATCACCTTCGTGCTATTGAATTCTTAATGGAAAATAACCAGATCTCTGGTGCCGTTAATTTAACCTCACCAAATCCAGTCACTAATCAAGAATTTACCTCAGCCCTGGCTCGCGCATTACGTCGTCCAGCGCTATTTCCCGCACCTGCATTTGCTCTAAAAGCTGCCTTGGGTGGATTTAGTACTGAAATTCTGGGATCAAAGAAAGTTTTACCTGGTGTATTGCAAGATGCGGGATTTAATTTTGATTTCCCACATATTGGTCCCGCGCTAGATGCGTTGGCTAATTAAAGTTTCAGCAGCTCTTCTTCCAGATTTAAGCGCTCCATTTTGTGAAGGCGATTCACGCCAATCACCTGCAACGAAAATATTTTTATCAATTCGAACATTATTTGCCAATCGCTTACCAACTCTTGCAAGCGGTAGCGCTGCTGGAATTTCGTATTTAGCAAGTAATTCCCAGCGTTGGGTACTAGTTCCCCACATTGCAGATAAATGGCGACGGACTTCTGATTCTGATGCGCGTTGAATTGTCGTAGTCGAAATTAAGTGGCGGCCTACCGGAGCATAACTTTCAACCATATTGCTAATTACTATCGAGTTAACTACTGGACCTGCCTGCATTCCATCTAAGAGTAAGTATGGGTTATCTGATGGTGAAGAATCAGGTACGTGGTACCAGGTTGTACATCCAACCATTGGCGGTACTTCCTCAATATCCAGTAGTTGCGCTGCAATATTTGCATCGGTAGCAACAATCAACGATTCAAACTCAATTTTTCCGGCGCTTGTTTTTAGATATCCATCTTTTATTGCATCTACTCGTACATCAAATCTAATATCTGAAATTTCGGCTGCTAATGTTGCCGCTAATGCACCTGCACCATTTGCAGGCAAACCCGGTCGGCCAGTTACAAAGGAATTGATTAACTCTTTGCCAACCGAAGCTTCAACCTCTGCAGGATCACATAGAAAAACTCCGGTTAAAAATGGCCTAAGTACCCGATCGTATGTTTTTCCGAGAGACTGAAGTTGCGCTGCAACAGAAATTCCCGACTTTGGAGATTTAGTCAGGTAGCTGATCAAACCAATCTTTTCTTTTATTGAACCAGTACTGGAATTTAAGGCGCTGCCTAAATGATGACGTGGATCTCCTAAGAAACTCTCTTTTCCTTCAATAGTGATAGCGACAGCTCTTGGGGCTTCAACAAAATCTATTTTTTCAATAACTTCTAATTGCTTCAACTCTGGATAATTTGCATTTATTAATTGAAAACCTCTATCAAGTAGAAAGCCATCAACTACATCTGTTGCAACTCTGCCACCTGCTCGATCTGATGCTTCAAGCAATGTAACTTCTTTGCCCGCTTTTTCTAAAGTCAGCGCCGCATTTAGACCGGCCAAGCCAGCGCCAATAACCACCGTGCTCACTTGAAATTCCTTGCTTGATCAATAATTTCAGCTACTTGCAGGACTAATGTTTTTGAAACTGGAAGCTGGCCGTTTCCTTGGAGGAAATTACTCATCTGTTCGTAGAAAGATTGATAATTACCAGGCACAGCTAGAACTTCTGTAATTTCGGAGCCCCTGTGTAGCTCAACTTTTGAACGTTTATCTCCATCAACATAATTACCAGAGCGCAGCAAAGCTTCTTGCGGATCTAATTCATTGACCACTAATGCGCCTTTATCGCCTAACAACCTAATCCTTGGACCAGGCGCCCCAGAAATAGCGCTAGCTGCAAGAGAGGACACGCAACCATTGTCATGCTCTAAAACTAAAAGCACATCATCATCGGATGCACCGCGAACTGATTGAATTTTGGCATATTTTAATTTTGCTGGTCCGAAGCAATCTATTGCAGTTGAAACTAAGTGGGATTGAAGATCTAAAAGTAAACCCCCACCTTGGGCTGACGAAGTCTGCTCTCGCCAAGATTGAGCAGCTAAATCTGGACGCCATCTTTCAAATCTTCCATCAAAACGATGTGGGGTACCAATTAACTCTAAATTACTCTTAATTGTTAAGGTGTCGCTATCCCAAAGTCGATTATAGAAAACAGTAATTGGAACATTCTTACTCTCTGCATAATTAAAAAGCTCTCGAGTTCCGGCCAATGTAGTTGCCATTGGTTTATCAACCACCACCGCTACACCAGCATCAATTGCTGCCTTTGCATTTACCTCATGAGCTGTGTTGACAGATGCAACAACAGCTAGATCCAACTTCTGTGACAAAAGTTCGTTTGAATCTGAACATATAAGTGCATTTGGAAAATCGGCTCTGGCTTGTGACGCACGTTCAGGATTTGTAGTTTGGATAGCCACAATTTCCATGCCGGCAAGATTGATAAGGGGTGCATGAAATACTCTTCCAGCAAGCCCATAACCAAAAATGCCGACGCGCATAATTAATCAGCTAATTTAGCTGGCCACCAAATTCGTTTTCCGAGAATGTGAACTAACGCAGGCACTAATAGCGATCGGACAACCAATGTATCTAGTAATACACCGAACGCAACTGCAAAGGCGATTTGAGCAAGAGCAACAAGAGGCAAAACGCCAAGCACTGTGAAAGTTGCAGCTAAGACCACACCAGCAGAAGTGATAACTCCACCTGTGACAGTCACACCTTTAATTGTTCCTGCCTTAGTGCCTAGTTTTAACGCCTCTTCACGTACGCGCGTCATCAAGAAGATGTTGTAGTCGATACCAAGCGCTACCAAGAATACGAATGTAAATAAAGGGAACGAGGTATCTGCGCCTGGGAAATTGAAGATGTTATTAAAGACGAATGCCGATACACCTAATGTTGCAGCGAATGAGAGCACTACTGTAACCAGCAGGATTAGCGCTGCCACGATGCTTCGAAGTAGCAACGCGAGAATCACGGCAATGATCAACAAAACAATTGGAATAATCAAATTACGATCACGTTCTGATGCAACATCAACATCGTAGAAAGTTGCACTGATACCGCCAACTAAAGCAGCACCATCAATTGCATGAGCTGCGTCGCGAATCTGCGGTACTAACGCTCTACCAGCATTTGAATCGGCAGGAACTTCTAAAGTTGCATCCAAAACGATACGACCGCCATTTTCAATTACTGTCGGGTTGGCAGGATCTAATATTTCTGGCGTAACAGATGCAACTCCATCTATCTTGCTCACTGCAGCGATTATCTCTTCAGATTTATCTTTAGCAACAATTAATTGGGTAGGTTGATTCTGTCCTCCTGGAAAGTGCTCAAGTAAGAGCTCTTGTCCAATCAAAGATTTAGGTTTCTTGGTAAACCCTTCTAAAGTCGAAATACCTGAAGCTTTTAGGGTGGTGATGAAACCAGCCATAACCAAAAGAATTATTGAAGTAACTAGCGCGTACTTGCGAGGATTACGAGCGGTTGCGTTAGCAACCTTTGCCCACGCTCCAGTCAACTTCTCATCAATATCATCATGACGTGGAATGCGTGGCCAGAAAATCCAGCGACCGAACAAAATTAATAACGCTGGCAACAAGGTCAAAATGGTAATCATTGAAGCAACAATTCCAATTGCACCCACTGGGCCAAGTGAACGGTTGTTCTTTAATTCGCTAAGTATTAAAACTAATAGTCCAATTGTCACAGTCATGCCAGATGCGATGATCGGTTCAACCACTCCACGAAGCGCAATGCGCATTGCATCGTATTTAGACTCATGGTGATGTAACTCTTCTCGATATCTTGCAATTAACAGCAAGGCGTAATCAGTTGCAGCACCAATCACTAGTACAGAGAGAATTCCTTGTGATTGCCCATCTAAAGTCAAAATATCATTCTTTGCAAGAGTATAGATAACTGCGCCAGCTAAAGATTCAGCCATCAAAGCGCTAAATAGCGGCAGGATCCAGAGAATTGGTGAGCGATAAACAACAATCAAAATTAAAGCCACAATGCCTAAAGTCCAATAAAGAAGTGTTGAATCAATTCCACCAAAAGCTTTGAATAAATCGGCAAAGATTGCCGCAAATCCAGTCACGTGTGATTCGAATCCACCTTGACTTGAAAATTCGTCCGTGTAATTTCTAATTGATTCGATTACCAGAGGAAGCGCTGGTTCGTTTCCAATTTGATCGGCTATTTTGGCTGAGTCAAATGAGAGTGATCCAAGTAAAGCTTGATTATCTTGTGACGGGAAAGCGAAAATTGGAGAACCTGGAACTAGGTAATCGCCAATCTTTTTATCGGTTCCTTCTACGCTCTTAGCTGGCAAGGTCTGCAAAAAACCATTTGCCGCAGCAATCTTGGTTTCATCAATTTCGCCAAGGAAGAGAACTAATGCTGGTATTGCGCGGTCTGATGTTGGAGCAAATTTTTCATACTCTTTTGTGAATTTGTATGACTCTGCATTTGTTGGCAAAAAGTCAGAATTATCATTCTTTTGAACCGTTGATAATTTTCCGAACATTGGCCCTGCCACGCCAGATATTCCGAGCCAAGCAACAACTGTAATAATTGCAATCCAAAGTGCTTTACGACCGCGTACGCGCATTTATCTCTCCTAAATTTAACTCTCGAAGTCTACCTAACAGGATGGAATACAATGGACATGTGCCAGTTGCGCTCTCAGATATCAACGTAATTCATAGCGGACTGCTTGATTATGAAAAATCCTGGCAGAAGCAGCGAGATATTCATGAGCAAGTGGCTACTGGTCAAATACAGAACACTTTGATACTAATCGAACATCCTTCTGTATACACCGCTGGCAGACGAACAGACATTTTAGAGCGGCCGCAAGATGGCACTCCAGTTATTGATGTAGATCGCGGCGGAAGAATCACTTGGCATGGACCCGGTCAAATTGTTGGATATCCAATTGTTCGACTTGAAAAGCGAAATGAAGTTGTTGGTTTTGTACGAACTTTAGAAGAAGCGCTAATTAAAACTATTGGTCAGTTTGGAATTAAAGGAATCTCAATCGCCGGTAAAACTGGGGTCTGGATAAAAGATGATAAAGGCGAGAGAAAAATTTCAGCAATTGGCGTAAGAGTTGCCAAGGGCGTAACGATGCATGGCTTTGCATTAAACGTCTCCCCTGATTTGAGTAAATTTGATGCCATTGTTCCCTGCGGAATGCCAGAAGCTCAGACCACTAGCATGGAGCAAGAGTTAAATCGCAAAATTTCGATTACAGAAGTCACGCCTACGCTTGAAAAAGAGATGGTTTCGGCTCTCGCGCAAGTAAGTAAACTAGAACCATGAGCAGCGATTCAAAGGTAGCGCCTGATGGCCGCAAATTGCTTCGCATCGAAGCTCGCAATGCGCAAACTCCTATCGAACGTAAACCTGAATGGATTAAAACTCGCGCAAAGATGGGCCCTGAATACACTCAACTTAGATCTCTAGTTGTCAATGAAGGTCTACATACTGTCTGCCAAGAAGCAGCTTGTCCGAATATTTTTGAATGCTGGGAAGATCGCGAAGCTACATTTTTAATTGGTGGCGACCGTTGTACAAGACGTTGCGACTTCTGCAATATAGATACTGGAAAACCACTTCCACTTGATCGTGACGAACCGCGAAGAGTTGCAGAATCTGTAAAACAGATGCAACTTCGTTACGCCACAATCACAGGTGTTACTAGAGATGATTTAGAAGATGAGGGTGCTTGGCTTTATGCCGAAACTATTCGTAAAGTTCATGAATTAAATCCTGAAACTGGCGTTGAAATGTTGGCACCTGATTTCAGTGGCAATCCAGAATTGCTCAACCGAGTTTTCGAATCTCGACCTGAAGTCTTCGCTCACAATCTGGAGACTGTTCCACGCATTTTCAAGCGAATTCGACCAGCATTCCGCTATGACCTTTCATTAGATGTCATCACCCAGGCACGTAACTTTGGCCTAATCACCAAATCAAACTTAATTCTTGGAATGGGTGAAGAGCGTGACGAAGTAACTCAAGCACTCAAAGACTTACATAACGCAGGTTGTGACATCATCACAATTACTCAATATTTAAGACCAACTCCAATGCACCACCCAATCTCTCGTTGGGTAAAGCCAAATGAATTCGTCGAATTAGCAGATGAAGCAAAAGCAATTGGTTTCTCAGGAGTAATGAGTGGACCGCTTGTTCGATCAAGTTATCGGGCTGGCCGACTTTATAAAGAGGCAATGGCAGCTCGTGGCTGAATTGGTTTATCCCCCAGTAATTGGCCTTTTTAAGGCGCTCTGGAAAGGCCTTGATATTCAATTTGAATTTGAAGGTCAAGATAATTTGCCACGTAAAGGTGGTGCGGTGATTGCTTGCAATCATGTGAGTTATTTAGATTTTGCATTTATCGGAACTGGTGCGCTTCATCTAAAGCGCTATATCCGTTTTATGGCAAAGAAAGGCGCATTCGATAATAAAATCGCAGGACCACTCTTACGCGGTATGAAACATATTTCAGTTGATAGAGAAAATGGCGGCGCTTCTTTTGTAACGGCACTTCGCGCGCTTCGTGATGGCGAAATTGTTGGAATTTTCCCAGAGGCAACAATCAGCCAATCTTTTGAAATTAAAGCGATGAAATCTGGCGCAGTACGACTTGCAATGGGAGCTGGAGTTCCAGTAATCCCTGTAGTTATATGGGGATCACAGAGAGTTTGGACTAAAGGACAACCCAGAAACTTTTCCCGCAAATCTATTCCAGTTCATATTGTTTACGGAACACCGATGCACTTTGCAAAGGATGGAAATCTTGAAGAGGCAGAGGCGCTGCTTCGAAAAACCATGATTCAAATGCTCCATAAATTGCAGGAGAAATACCCGGATAGCCATGTTGGTGAACCTTGGGCGCCACAAAGACTTGGTGGCACGGCACCTGCGCCTGTAATTGAATAACTCTTGAAAGGGTAAACTCACCAACTATGTTCGGACAGATTCGCGAAGCTTATAAAGTAACTAAAAAAGAGAAGCCATGGATTGGCGCAGCGATGGCATTTACCTTTGTCGCCATTGTTTCTATCGGAGTTCTTATCGGTAGTTTAAATAATCGCCCAATCTATGCTGCTTTCATTACCTTACCTTTGGCACTTTTGGGAGCAATGTTCCTATTTAGCTTTGTTGCAAATCGAGCTGCATACTCTTCAATCGAAGGAGTTATGGGTGCTGGCGCATCTGTCATGATGGCTATACGCCGTGGTTATACAACTACTCCTATGGTTGCGGTTAATAAGCAACAAGATATGGTCCATCGCGCAGTCGGACGTGCAGGAATTGTTTTAGTTGGCGAAGGATCAAATGGCGTTCGCACTATGTTGGCTGAAGAGACTAAGAAAGTTGAAAGATTCGTTCCTGGTGTTCCAGTTACGACTTTAATTGTTGGGGATGGAGAAGGTCGGGTTGCAATAAATAAATTGCAGCGCACCATGAAGAAACTTCCTAAAGAACTCTCAAATAATCAGGTTCGTGAAGTTAGAAATCGCTTAAAGGCTGTTGGTGGATTTAATATGCCAATTCCAAAAGGACCAATGCCAAAGAATTTGCGAGTACCAAAAGTTTAATTAGGTTTAATTAGTTTTTACTAAGAAGGTACCACTTAGACGTTCGTGAATTCCTCTACCATTTTCATCATAAGTTATTGCAAAGATAACGGTGCAAATTAATAACGTTCTAACAATTGCTTGAATTGGTGATGGCGCTCCACCATCATTAAACCGAACTACTTTTATCCCGACAATTCGATGACCAAATGAAGCTCCGCCAAATGCAGTCAAAAAGGTCACTTCAAGAAAGAAAACCAAAAGGGTCGCAAATTGGCCATCTAAATCAAATCCTCTGACGATCACCAAGCACGCTAGCCAGTCACAACCAATACCTGCCATACGGCGAAAAAGTGTGACTTGCGGCCCATTGAACATAGCGGGAAGCCTACCTCCTGCCCTCATGAAACAAGACTGTAACAAAGAGAGTATGCCCAATTAACAAGTTCGCTCTAAGGTTCTGCCAGGCTAAAAAACCTGTAAGACTGCAAAAAGGCTAGAACCCTCAACGTTGATGGGTTATTAGAAAATATAAATCTATTGGGAGATTTAATGTTTAAGAACTCGAAAGAAATTCTTGATTACATCAAGAAAGAAGATGTGAAGTTAATTGATATTCGCTTCATCGATCTTCCAGGTATTCAACACCACTTCAACGTTCCAGCAGGTTCGTTTGATGAAAGCGTGTTTACAGATGGTTTGATGTTCGATGGTTCATCAATCCGCGGATTCCAGTCAATCCATGAATCAGATATGAAGTTGCTGCCAATTCCAAGCTCTGCATATCTTGATCCCTATCGAAAAGAGAAGACTTTAATCATTCTCTTCTCTGTTCATAATCCGATTGATAACTCACCTTACTCACGCGATCCACGCGGAGTTTTGACAAAGGCAGTTGGTTACCTAAAGTCAACCGGAATTGCAGATCAAGCATTCTTCGCTCCAGAAGCAGAGTTTTACATCTTTGATGCGATTCGTTTTAAGACTGATATGCACGAGTCGTATCACCATATTGATTCTTATGAAGGCTGGTGGAATCGCGGCGAAGAGTTTGATGCAGATGGCACACCATCTCGCGGCTATCGCACACGAATCAAGGGTGGATATTTCCGAGTTTCACCAACTGATCAATGCGCAGACCTTCGCGATGAAATCGTTATGAAGCTTGAAGAAGTTGGTCTTGAGGTTGAACGCTCTCACCACGAAGTTGGAACTGCCGGTCAGATGGAAATTAATTACAAGTTCAGCGATGTCGAAAATGCAGGTGATGACATCATGAAGTTCAAATATGTAGTTAAGAACACTGCTTGGCAGAATGGCAAGAGTGCAACTTTCATGCCAAAGCCACTTTATGGTGACAATGGTTCAGGTATGCACGTTCACCAATCTCTTTGGAAAGATGGCAAGCCGCTATTCTTTGAAGCTGGTAACTACGGCGATCTTTCAGATATAGCGCGTTGGTATATCGGTGGTCTTTTAAAGCATGCACCATCGCTTCTTGCTTTCACTAACCCAACCGTTA
>JACCDM010968563.1_pt1 | contig 10695 bp, 20 predicted proteins | sample 7445851 | NCBI WGS metagenome assembly JACCDM01 (sample SAMN15323438, study PRJNA562643) | freshwater metagenome | isolation source: river surface water | place: USA:Blue River Watershed | collected 2017-08-16
GCAAGGCGCTGCGGGCGGGGGTTACCGTGTGGGACCTGTGCAACGGGATCACCGACCTGGCCAGCCACGACTACGGCTTCCAAGCCATCGACAACGTGGGCCGCGAGACGCTGCGTCAGACGGCCGGGCGCATGCTCATGCAGGCGTTCGACCACGAGAACGCGGGCGTACGTCAAGCGTTCCCTCTGAAATGAACAACGGCGGGCCCCTTCGGGTCCGTGTTTTGACAGGCGAGGGGCGCGTCGAGAGGCGCGCCCCGAGCTGTTTTTAACGGCCAGGACGGCCCCAATACTCTCCGACAGCGTGGAAGCTATCGAAAGGATCAAGAACGCGGTGAAGGCAGCCCTGCGCGCCGACGTAAACACGGCACCGGGCAGGGACGTGGAAAGGGCGGCTGCGCGGGCCGCGCTGGTGGCAATGAACGCCATGGGCACGGAGCGATCGCCTTCCGCGAAGTACGTCGCCCTCACACTGTGGCAGGCGGCGGACGAGACCCTCAGGTGTCACGACTGCCGCGCCCTGCCCGGCGCTGAGCACGCTGGCGGATGCGACGTCCAACTCTGCACCGTCTGCGGACTGCAGCGCATCAGCTGTCCGTGCGGCGGCTCCCCGCACGGATGGGGCCAGGTGTGGTCGGGGCGGTGGCCCGGCGACGCGGAGTGTCGCGTGCGCGGGCTGGTGTCCTACGACCAACAGTCCGGTTGGAGGTTCGACCTGAACGCTCTCAGCCAGCGCCCGGGCTCCGCGTTCCCCGCGTTCTGGCTGGAGACCAACGCCGTATTCCGTGAGGTGCGGTCGTACGAGGACCTCTGTCTGGTCGAGGACGTGCTGTTGAGCCACGGCTACGACATGATGCGGGACGCGCGGCAGTCGACGGCCCGAACGGCGGAGGGGCTGTTGCCGAACTACGGCACCCGCAGGGAGCACACGGGAAGGACACTTAGGGAGATGCTTGAGGAGGCTGGCGCAGTGTGAGCGGACACGCGGCGTACGCAAGCTCCCTGACTGGCAAACGGCACTTAAAATTGCCACAGCGATGGATACGAACTACGCCAGGGAGCTGCTGATAAGGAACGTCATGGCACACGGCATGTTCGCCGTGGACACCCACTCCAAGGCTACCATCGAGTTCCCGCCGGGCGAGGACGGCCAGCGTGGTGCCGTCCTCCGCGCTCTGAGGCCGCTGCTGAGGCTGTCGGGCATGGCGAGCGCCGTGATCGCCGGTGGGGCGTCGCCCGCGCTGCGGTACGTGGTCTTCGGCGACGGCTGGGTCGACGTGAGGGAGGACGCGGACGGTGCCCACGTAGTGCTACCCTCCGACGGGCTCTGCCACGTGCTGCAGCCGGCATCTAAGCTGAGGCCGTCGATCGTGGGCAGCGCCGACGAAAACTCTGGGAATTGGGTTTCCGGTCGCCACGTGTATGCCGGCCCTTTCAGGGTGAGCGTGGGCTGTACGACCTGGCAGCACGGCGACGTCAAGCGACTTCTTGAGGACGTGGTCGAGCCGGCCAGCAGGGCGGGGTTCACCAACGTCGTCGCCAGGTTGCTCGGCCTGCGCATAGGGGCGTTCACCGTGCCTGCCGCGAAGGAGTACCCATCCGTGCTCTGCGACGTGTCCCTCGACGCGTACTTGAGCTTCTTTGTGGACGGCTACAGATACGGGATATCATCCGAGGTCGTGCGCAAGGCCGAGGTGGCGAGCCGCCCGCCGGAACCGTTCCACGTGGACGGGCTGTACGATGCGACCTGAAGCCAAGCCTGCCATGGAACAGAAAGAAGTGATAGAGACGATATTCCGCAACCTTGCCGGAGAGGCCGCCGTGATAAGCGTGCAACGTTCCCTCGTCCACCACCTAACGGAGGCCTTCGTCGACATGGGCTGCTCGCCCACGTGGGCCGCCCGTGCGTTTGTCAGCTCTCACGCGGACTGGCGCTACGTCGAGTGCATGCCGAGCTACGTGTGCCTCATGCCGCAGGACGGCGGCGCGTTGACGGTGCACGTCAGCGACTCCTGTCACGTCGACGGCATGAAGAGCTTCAGACTGCCACTGCGGCACCTGTGCCACTTGACCAGGGGGACGGGGGTCCTCGACATGGCGGTCGTGGGGCAGGCCACGTGCGGCCCAGACAGCTGGAACGTCCACGCTGGGATGTTCAGGGTGACGGTGGGCTGCCAGCAATGGGGGTACGAGGACGTGCATAGGTTGTGGGACCTGAACGTGCGCCACGCCACGGGGGCGTCGCTGCTCAGCAGGGTGAAGAAGCTGGTCGGAGTGTCGGACCCCTTCTTCCGTGTGGACAACGGCTCCAGCTACCCAACCCCCGTTTCGGGGCTCTGCCTGGACGGCAGCGTGCTGCTCAGTTACGGTCGGTCGCAGTTCAGGGTCGTTCCTGCCGTGGTGAAGGCTGCAATAGCGAGGTCGCACCCGCCGGAGCCCTTCCCCCTCGACTGGATCACGGAGTGAACACGCAACCGCACGACAACCCATGAAGACACCGATCAAGCACGCTTTCGTGATCTGCGGGATGCCCACGGAAGGCGACCGAGCGGTCCTACTGAAGCGAAGGTTTTCTTTCGTCTGGCAATACGCGGAGGGCCTTCCAGCTCCGTTTGGCCGGTCTTGGGTGGCTCTTGTGGACCCAGCGAATTCGAGGGTCGTCGTTTGGCTAGAGCGCAGTGCAGGCGAAGGCCGCTCGTCGTACGCCAGTTTGGCCAGCAAGCGGTACTGCAGCCCCGGGGAGGTGGCCGCAGCGGCCAAGGCGGGACGCCCGTTACGACTGTCCGCGGGGTTTGGGCCGTGGTCGATGCGGCGCTCGTTCTTCGGCGATGTCAGCATCGGCTGCCAGCGCATAAACGTCGACGAACTGCGGCGCGTCCTGCGCCGCAGCGACAGAACGGTCCGCACGGCCAGGGCGGCCAGGTCACTCTACAGGGTGCCGTTAGGCGATGACTTCGTTACCGTGCGCAAGGACGGCAGCGTGCGTGGGTTTGGAGTGACCATGAGTCGCGTGGAGGTCAGGACGGCCGGCAAGGCGTTAATCAACGAAGCAATACGACTGAGATGAACACAAAAGATGCACACGACGCTATTGCGTGGAACGTCGGCCACAAGACAGTAAACATGGTGGCTGACGACGCCAAGCAGGCCATGTCGGTCGTCAGCGCGCTGGTAGCCGTGGGCGTTAACCCGACCTGGGGCGCCCGCGCGGCGTTGGAGCGCGGAGGGGTGCTGGAAGGATGCCCGCAAAGCCACCTGTACGTCCAGCTGTACGCGCTCCAGCGCAGCTACGGGACATCCTCGCTGTGGGTGCACGTGAGTCAAGAGTCGACGATGCGGGTATACAACGACAGTCTGGAGATGCCGGCAGAGGCGTTGTGCTTGCTGGCCAGACCGCATTCCATGATTATGCGCGAGGTAGGCCGAGTGCGCCCGGTGAAAGACTACTGCAGGTCGTGGCCGGTCCAGGCGTGCCCCTTCCAGATAACCGTGGGCTGTCAGGTATGGGGCAGGCGCGAAGCGAGGCGGCTGCTACTGGACGTGTGCTCGGCCCCGAGGTTGGGTTCGCCGGTCATAGTGCGAGCGGTGGGCTTACGGCGGTTCAGGTACACCGGCGGCGAGTTCCCCACGAAGGTTGTGGACGTGCTGCGCAACGGGGACGCCGTCATCCACTGCCTGGGGAACGACTACGTCGTGCCAGTGGACGTGGTGCGCACGGCGATCGAGCGGTCCGAGCAGCCAAACGACATACACGTGCCAGGCGAGTGCCTGTGCGGCGTGGTCGAACGCACCAAGGAATGAAACTCCCGGGTTTCAAATTCGTGGTCTCGGGCCCCATGACCGACCAGGACGAACGGATCCTGCGCAGGGCGGGCTTCACAGGCGAGCCGCGCCCCGCTTCCGCCAGGCCAGGCTACGTGACGGTCACCGTGGTTATACCGTTCGACAAGAGGTTCGTGTGCCAAGAGGACCACCCGTCCGACGGCAGGTCATCCTACTTCCTGGACCATGGTGTGTACAGGCACTGCGTGCCCGGCGAGATAGCTGCGGCGGCGAAGGCCGGGAGGAAGCCGCGACTGTCCGCAGGGTTCGGGCCGTGGGGGCTGCGGAAGGACGAGATCGGTCTCCGGGTTGGCTGCCAGAGGGTGAAGCCGGATCAGTTGGTCGCCGCGCTGCGATGCAGCGACCGCATGGTGCGCACCGCGAAGAGCCGGAGGCGCGCCATGAGGGTGCTGTTAGGTACCCGCTACGTGACTGTGCGCAGGGACGGCAGCGTGCTGGCGTTCGGCGTGCTCATGAGCCGCGGGGAGGTGAACGCCGTCGGCAGGTCCATGGTCGCCGAGTACGCCGGGCGACGGACGGACGGTCTACGCGGGGGCTCGTCGGCCTCGGCGCGAGGTACATTCGAGGCATGAGCAACGCAGAGTCGAAGAAGGACGGGCCGGCCACCACCTGGTGGGTCGAGCGCGGCAACCCCGACAACAGGGGTAGGGGGCAGGACTACCAGACGAGGGGTGACGCCGCGAGGGCCTCCAGGGAGGCTGACAGGCTGTTCCCCCTCTACCGGCACTGGCACACCCCGCTCGCAGCGCCCGAACAGGAAACGTCGCCACTCCCGAGGGAGCGCAGCTACCACTGAGCAAGACCACCAAAAAACCAAACCTTACGACATGATCGCATCAATCCTTTTCGTCGCGCTTGCGGCGACGGTGCTCGACTGGCACTTCAATGACTCGCGCATCCTCAAGAGGATCTTCAAGGGCCGCAGCGAATGAGGTTCTTCTGCGACGCATCGCAGGTCTTCCCGCTGGTCGCCTGCAGGAGAGTCATCTGCGTGATAAGGGGGGGCACACCAGGACAAGTGGAGCATCGTGTTCAGCCTCAAGGGCCGGGACAGTGTGCAGTGGTTGTACCCTAGCGCGGAAGACCGCGACGCCGCCATGCTGCGGATCATCAGCGGTTCCTCCATCATGTCCATCAAATAACCCGTTTTTTTCGCCATGAGACTGAAGACAAAATTGAAAGTGCTGGTGGCCAGCACGGTGGCCGCAGCGTCCCGCACCGCATCGAAGCTCCGGCCGTTCTCCAACCGCGGGGACAAGCTCAGGCGCGCTCTGCTCAGGGCGGCGGACTCCATAGAGTCGAACAGCGTGCGGTACAACTGGGCGGACGGCAGCTCGTGTGCCGTCGGGCACCTTCGTAGGGAGCTGGGGGTGCGCAGCCTGTCGAAACACTGGTCGTCCGCCCCGCGGGCGGACCTGCTCGACATGGAGAGGGCGGGGATGCCGGCGGCCGAGATCAGGCTGTTGGAGATCGCAGCACGCCCGCCCATCCCCAAGGGGCACCGAATGTCGGCGATCGAGTGCCTCAATATCTGCACCAATCCTGAAGCAAGGTCGCTGGCGACATCCGCTCTGCGCGCGGCGGCTGACAGGATAGAACGCGGAACGCTGCGTGCCGGCGACCTGCGCACGGAGATGGTGGAGTTCGCCAATGGCGACGTGAGGTGTTTGGTGCACGACTCCGAGCTGGAGCCCCTCGGGCTGATCAGCGACGTTGACGCCAGATGAAAACTCACGCCGTGAACGATAGGTTTGACCTACAGAGTAGGCGAACGGTTCTTTTCCGCGGCGGAGGTTGGCCGTGGGCGGTAGACGCGAACGCAATCAAACTTGGATAGCCATGCCAAACAAGAAGAACGCGCCGGCCGGCGCCACGACGGAGGGCCACTTCGGCCGCCTGCGGTCAGAGATGCGGGAGTTCGCGCTCTCGTCAGTCGACCTCCCGAGCACGGGGAGGCTGCTCGTGCAGTTCGAGGGCATGCCGTGGCTCGGCGTGCTGGAGGTGAGGACGGTGAACGGCGTGCGCGAGGGCACGTGGCGCAACGTCAGCACGGTCCGACCGTTCTGAGGCCGCAGGGTCTGCGTCCATCTCTCCGAGGCCGAACGGGCTACGTTCGTCTCACGAGAAACACAGTTCTCGTGATCCCATGCGTGGGAGCAGGCAAGGAAGGGGGCCGGCTGGTGAGCCGAGGCGATCAACATGACGGTAAGCATAGGAGCCAGCATGACCAAACACCAACACCTACACCAGATGTGCACTGCATTGATCCGCGCTGCTGCGGGCATCTGTATCCTGGCGTTGCTCCTTGCGGGCGGCTGTCGGAATGCGGAGCGTCCGCGAAACGCGCCGAACCTCGGTGACGGGGACCTCTCCCAGCACACCGGGGAATTCAAGTTGGACCTCGGATATGGCTCCTTCGTGCGTTTTGAGGTGGTCGAGATGGACTCGTGCGAGTACGTCGCGTACGGCATAAACGACTCGTTCAGGGGCGTGGTGCACCGAGGCAGGTGCAGGATGTGCGCGGCCAGGTCCGCACGACAGACGGAGGAGGACGAAGAGGGGCGAGGGTGGTGACGCTAGACGGACACGCTAATACGGACACGCTAATACGGATTCTGCATGACGGAACAAAACGAGAAAAAGCGGTGGCAGGACCTGCCGGCCGCGGACAGGAACGCTGCTTTCAGGGAGCTAAGTCCCGCCCAACGGCGCGTGGCGATAGCCGAGGACGCGATACTCCAGCTGGAGAAGCGGCGGTACGTGCCAGAGGACGGCGTTTACCTCTTGTCCGGCGGCACCGGCTTGCCCTTCGGCGACCTGCAGGCCTACATCGAAGGCGGGGGCGAGTGCCGCGTGTGCGCCATAGGCGCGCTCCTTGCCTCCAGGGCAAGGCTGGGGAACGACATCGAGGTGGACGACTGCAACGTCACTAACTGGTTCGTCCTCCAGGAGCTGGAGGACACGTTTTCGGAGAGCATGTTGGACGCCATGGAGGCGCTCTACGAGCGCGGGGGAGCCTTCCTTTCGTACCTGCAGAACCTGGCTGGCGAGAAAGCCATGCACGACGCCATGGGGAGGTGGAGGATCGAGGAGCCGCGCTGGTGGTGGTCGAGGCAAAGGAGGGCCGACGCGGCCGCTCGGGCCTCCGCATACAGGGCGGCGTGCAAGGCGGCGTGCCTGGACAAACTGCAGGTAACCGCGACGTGGAACGCGCTGGGCGAGATGGGCGACCTCGAACGGATGTCCTGGGTCCTGCGCAACGTGGTGGACAACGGCGGGTCCCTGCGCGTGGACGAGGTGAACATCGAGGAGTAGCGTCGGTCGTCCGCGTTGCCTACATTCGTAGACACAGACACGCAACGCTATGAAGATCGAGACAGAGAGGAGGTTCCTCCTCACAAGGGAACCTTCTGCGCAACCCGGACAGAGGGTGCTGCGCATAGAGCAGGCCTATTCGTCCGACGGGGACGGCCCGGTCAGGGGGAGGATGACGATGTCCGACGAGGGGGTGTCGTACCACGAGAACAGGAAGCGGCGCGTGAGCGACATGTCCTGCGAGGAGCGCGAGACAGAGATCGACGCGGCCAGGTACGCCGAGCTGCTGCGCTCAGCGACGGCGATGCTCCGCAAGACCAGGATCGTGGTGGGCCACGGAGAGCTAGTGTGGGAGATCGACGTCTACGACCACCCGCTAAGGCTCGCGGTCGCCGAGGTGGAGCTGCCTTCGGAGGACCACCCTGTGGAGCTGCCGCCGTTCCTGGCCCCCTGCGTGGCCATGGAAGTGACCGGGGTGCAGGGACTGTCCAACGCGGCCATAGCGCTGCCGCCGGCGGTGTTCGGCATTGGTTAAAAGCGCTAAAGCGCCTCCGCCGCGTCGTTGCCCCCGATACATTCACGGCATGAAAAGCACGGTACAGTTCTGGGCGGTGGTGCGGGCCGGCGTCACGTCGACCGGCGCGAAAGTCCTGCAATACTTCGGCCACGACGGGTCGTTCAAAACGGACCCCGCGCACACGGAGATCATGAGCGAGAGCGACGCTAAGATGGTGGTGGACGCCCGCAGCATCCCAGGCTGGGAGTTCGCCGCGGTGCCGTGCACGGTGATCTTCGACATCCCTGACTCGATGAAAGCAGCGGGCACGGAGCGCAAGATGAAGGTGACGGCGGAGCTGGTGGAGGCCGCGCTGCACATCGCGAAGCGTGACATAAGCGACGGGATCACGCGAGCCGAGCTCGGGGTGCGAGTGCAGCCGCTCTGCAAGCCATACATCAACCGACTCACCCAGCACGACAAGAAGCTCGGCGACCTACACGAGACCCTGGCCGACGCGGTAGGCGTGGAGTTCGACACGGTGGACGGGAGGGCCGTCCTCGACTTCTACATGTACGCGCCGGACGGGCTCTGCACCAATCTCCTCCTGGAGGTGGACGCCGACGGGCCGGTCGCGGCGTTCGAGCACGGGCACTCCCTGTCGCACCTGCGTTGGGTGCGCGAGGGCGGCAAATCCATATTGCAATGAAGGCCGAGGACCACGATGCCGCCACGGCGATCCACTTCAAGTCTGCTTTCGACGCGTTGACCGCGTTGGAGGCCGGCGGGAAGCTATCGAAAGCCGACGCTATCATGGCGGCCGGCATGCTGGAGAGCCTGTGCAGGATGGATGGGGGAGGGCCTGACGCGGTGTGCGGTGCCCACTCACACGGAGGTCGGTTCGTGCTGTTCGGCGTGCGACTATTCGCAACTTGCCCGATATGCGGTCAGCGGTGATGGAGTGGCGCAAGGTCTTCGGCGCGCTCTGCGTGGCAGCCAGCGTGCTGTTCTGCACGGCCGAGACCGCCTACTTCGGGAACAACCTGTTTCCCTCCTCGAGCGAGGAGCTTGCGTGCGACGCAATGTCGCTGATGCTGGCCGTCGCCGGGTTGGTGATTATGCGAACCAAACGGGACCAAAAGGATGGCCAACTACGCTAGCGACCAGCACGCGAAGAGGAGGGCGGCGTTCCTGTGGAAGGAGCACCTGTCCGTCTCCGGGATGAGAGGGGAAGAGCGGTGGGCGGTGGCGTCGGCGCTGCGGGACAACATGCGCGACCTGGTGACGGACAGTGCGTTCCTGGGGAGCCTGTCGTCGAAGGACCTCCTCAGGGTGGCTCACCTGGTGAGCCGGTACAGGCCGGTGACGCCGCACGCCTTCGTGCTGGCCATGGCTATGACGGTAGACGACCACGAGAAACAAACCAAACAGGGATGAGCAAGAAGGCTGCCGCAGCGGAGTGGGCCTCCAGGTACATGCCGAGGCACAACTTCCAGATACACGAGCCCACCCGCGGCGACGTTGACGCTATGAGAGCTGCCGGGTTCAAGCCGTACCCCGACATGCCGTACCGTCGTGTGCCCCGCGGGGGCAGGCTCCACCTCATGGTGTACGGCGCGGGCTTACGGCGGTACGGGTATTCTAAGTGCCGGTTCTACGACACGAGGGAGTGCGCGCCCGGGGAGCTGGAGGCTGCGTTCCTGGGCAGGCGCGCGCCCGTCCTGGCCCCCGGGTTCGGCCCCTGGCCCGCGACCAAGCAGAAGGACGGGCTGGTCAAGGTGGGCTGCAAGGTCATAACCCACGAGCAGGCGCAGAGGATAGTGCTGAACTCGCTGGCCGGACGCTTCTGCAGCGTAGCGGTGCTCGACGGCGGCTCGGTCCGCGTGTCCAAGCTCGGCACGGGCGACGGCATACGCTACCGAGGCGGGGCGGAGGAGGTGCTGGAGACCGCCCGGTGGGCCATCGGGCGGCGCCTCGTGACCAAGCTGTTGAAGCAGTTCAACGACCGGAAGGCATCCAACACGAAAAAACAAACGGACAGTGGGGCACGTTAAACAGACGAAGAAGGGGGCGGAGTGGCGTGAAGCCGGGCTGCCAAGGCACAGGTTCGCCGTGCGCCGCGTCACCGCAGGAGACATCCTCGCGCTGAGCAAGGCCGGCTTCACGGACCTTTTCGGCATGTGCGAGCCCGGGCGCAACGTGGTGGTGCACCCAGAGTCAAGCTGGATGGGCCGCGCTATGGAGTTTGTCGACTCCACCAGCTCCTACCGCGTAGCGAAAGGGGGTCCGTCGAGGACTCGTACAGGACGGGATCCCCGGTGCGGCTGAGCCTTGGCGTCTACATGTGGCCGGCGAAAATGGTAGGCAAGAGCCTCTGGCTGGGTTGCAACAGGATATCGCCGGCAGAGGCGCGCAAGGTCGGCCGGCTGGTAGCCGGCCGCAGGGCAGGGGTGGTCAGCTTCAAGCAGGGGGACAGCTGCACGGTGATGCCCGACGGCAGCGTGACCGCCACGGTCACGTTGCACGGGGCCGCGAGAGCCGTGCCCGTGAGCGACCCCATGGGGATAGTGCGCATGGTGATCGGCGCGGCCGGGGCGCGTGCCATTGTAGCCGACGCCAAGCGAAAGCAAAACCGCAAGCGATGACGAAGATCACCGAGAAGGGCCGCAGGTGGCTCGCTGGGGACGCCTTCCCCAGGCACAGGTTCACGGTGCATCGCCCGACGGCCGGCGACATCCTGGCCCTCCGGAAGTCTGGCGTGCTGGGGAGCAGGCTGTTGACCGAGGGCCACGGGCTGATGTTCATGCCGAGCAGGCTGGTTTACAGATTCAGCGACGAGGACACGTTCTTCCGCACCGCCAAGGGCGGGTCGCTGGCGGAGTCCTACAGAACGGGGGAGCCGGTCCGCCTCGACCCAGGCGTGGCTGGCTGGGGCGTCAAGCGCGATAAAACGTCGGTGCGGGTCGGCTGCAACACGCTGAGCCGTGCCGAGGTGCTGAGGATCGTGCGGATGCTGGCCAGCGGCCGCGGCGGCCATGTGGA
>JACCDM010978740.1_pt1 | contig 10692 bp, 10 predicted proteins | sample 7445851 | NCBI WGS metagenome assembly JACCDM01 (sample SAMN15323438, study PRJNA562643) | freshwater metagenome | isolation source: river surface water | place: USA:Blue River Watershed | collected 2017-08-16
CGGTCAGTTTCGGTTCGGGACTCCATCGCTTTGTTTTTGTGTTTTAAGGAGTCCCTTTCATGGGCAACAAACTGTACGTCGGCAATTTGCCGTATTCGGTACGCGACAGCGATCTTGAGCAGTCTTTTGGACAGTTCGGTGCTGTGACTAGCGCCAAGGTCATGATGGAACGCGACACCGGTCGCTCCAAAGGTTTTGGTTTCGTAGAAATGGGCAGCGATGCCGAAGCGCAAGCTGCCATCGAAGGCATGAACGGTTCACCTTTGGGTGGCCGTAGCTTGGTTGTGAACGAAGCGCGTCCGATGGAACCACGTCCCCCCCGTAGCGGTGGTTTCGGTGGTGGTCGCGAAGGCGGTTTCGGCGGCGGTCGTGAAGGTGGCGGCGGTGGTTTCCGTAGCCCCTACGGCGGCGGCGGTGCTGGCGGTGGTCGTCGCGAAGGCGGCGGCGGCGGCGGCCGTGGCGGTTTCGGTGGTGGCAACAGCTACTGATCGATCTGCTTCATTGCACACCAAGGGCTCCTTCGGGAGCCCTTTATTTTTTGTCTTTCGGCGGCAGCAGGGTGCCGCGGACGCGTCCTTTCAGTTGCATCACGCGACCTAGGTTGTCGTAATCAAGTCCGTCAGCGGCAAACTGATCCCCTGCCGTACCGCGCACCAACACAACGGGTAAATGTGAGCGAACTTGTTCAGTGTTTGCAAACAGATGCAAAAAGTCGCTGCGCAACTCTGTCCGAGGTATGACCACTCCTTGTGGGGAAGTCGAAGCCTCACGCGCAACCACCGCGTTGTCAAACAATTGAGCCTCTGACCCGTCGGCGTTGATCGTGCCTCGATTAGCCGTTGCCGTGGTAATGCGCCCTTCAGCACCAACCATTCGAATCCTGATGTGGTCTACCTCTAACGTGTCTGTGTCAGGAAAGTGCCGGCCTTCAACCCCCGTCATCTCGGTTTTCAATTTGCCATCGCTACCAAAAACACGAACCGAAAAATCACGCATGAAATAGTCAGGCACATGCCTCGGCGCTGACTCCAGCTCAAGTGCTGTCACAACGGGCGTATTTCGGACCAGCCAATAAGTGGTCATGGCCATCAAGCCCATCAGCACCAAGGGCAAATAAACTGAAACTCGATCCCACGTGCGCCGTGCGCGCAACCACGGTGAGATATTCATCTCCGCGCTCATGCAGAATATTCGCGCAAAAGATCAGCATAACAACCGCCCGCAATTAACAACAAGTCGCAGAATTCACGCGCGGCCCCGTTACCGCCTTCTCGTTGTGTCACGTAATGGGCAATCGCCTGAACCTCGGTGTGCGCATTTTTGGGTGCGCATGCAAATGCAACCCGCATCATCACGGGCAAATCAGGCCAATCGTCGCCCATATAAGCGGCCTGCGACCAGTCAAGTCCGAGCTCATGCAACATGGCTTGTGCGGCGGGTGCTTTGTCTTCGGTGCCATAGCGAACCTTCGTGATGCCGAGGGCCTGCAATCTCGCACGCAAAGGCGCGCTGTCTCGCCCAGTGATTACCGCAGGGGTAATGCCGGCTTTTTGCAACATTTTGAGACCATGGCCATCTAAGGTGGAGAAGCGTTTTATGGTTTCTCCGCTCTCCGTGAAGAGCAATCCACCATCGGTCAAAACGCCATCGACATCAAAAAAGGCAACGCGCACACCCTGTGCACGCAACAACAACGCAGGTTCAAAATTCAAAGCGGGATGTGTCATCAGATGACCTTTGCGCGCATCAAGTCGTTGGCGTTCAATGCCCCACACAGCTTGCCCTGGGCATCAACAACCAAGACGCCCGTGATGCGGTGCAACTCCATCAGCTCAGCGGCTTCTGCTGCAAGGGCGTCTGAGCGAACGGTGCGTGGATTGGCATTCATCACTTCTGCCGCGGTCAGTTGGCGCATATCTGCGCCCTTTTCAATCAGGCGTCGCAAGTCACCGTCCGTGAATATGCCCAATATGTGGTGTTCCTGATTCACAACCGCGGAAGCGCCCAACCCCTTGGCACTCATTTCACGCATCAGTTCGCTGAAACTTGCATCTGGGGGCACATGTGGCACAGCCTCACCGCTACGCATCACGTCGCTGACATGCGTCAACAAGCGGCGCCCCAAAGAACCACCGGGATGTGAGCGTGCAAAGTCTTCTGCTTTGAAACCACGGGCATCAAGAAGTGCCACAGCCAATGCGTCGCCCATCGCCATCTGTGCAGTCGTACTCGCAGTTGGGGCTAAGTTCAAAGGGCAAGCCTCCTTGAGCACGCCCGTATTCAAAACCATGTCGGCATGTTGTGCGAGCGTAGAGTCCATGCCTCCCGTCAGTGCCACCAAGGGAACCCCCTGGCGTTTGAGGACTGGGAGGATGGCTGCGAGCTCTTCGCTTTCACCGCTGTTTGAGATAGCGATCACTAAATCTGTATCTTTGACCATGCCCAAGTCACCGTGGCTGGCCTCAGCAGGGTGCACAAACATGGCGGGGGTTCCGGTCGAGGCCAAGGTCGCGGAAATTTTGCGCCCAACATGGCCACTTTTGCCCATACCCATCACTACGACACGTCCCCGAACTTTCAATATTGCTCGGACGGCTTGCACAAACGTTGGCGAGAGATGCGCGCGCAGATGCCGCACAGCATCTGCTTCAATGTCCAACGTATCACGTGCCAACTGCAGAATACGTTGGTCATCCAACAGCTTTTCAGCCTCAGTCGGTGCTTGAAAATAGTTCATGCTCAGATTTTAGGCGGGGCTTATTTGCCGATGCAAAAGCTGGAAAAGATGACCCCCAGCAAATCATCTGGCGTAAATTCGCCAGTGATGGTGTTGAGCGCATTCTGACTCAAGCGCAACTCTTCGGCCAACAAGTCCAATGCAGGCACACGTGCTTGGAGACTCGCGTTGGCTTGCATCAAATGGGCGTCGACTTCGTGAAGTGCCTGAACATGCCTCTCGCGTGCCATGAACATGCCTTCAGAACCCCCGCCTTGCCAGCCCACCACGCGCAGCAGCGCCTGACGCAGGGCAGGTAAGCCATCCCCTGTCTTCGCAGACAAGATCAAATGGAATGATGAGGTGTCATCGCCGATGTTTGTTGCTGGGCTTGTTGATGTGTCTTGGGTATCGGCCTTGTTCCAGACGTGCAACACGGGAACGTGGGTTGCCAACTCCGTTTGCAGGCTTTGTTCGATCTGCGCGTCTGCTTCGATGTAGGCAGCATCACCTTGCCGCGTGAGGTCGTGTAAAAAAAGAACGGCATCGGCTTGTGCAATTTGCTCCCAGGCGCGTGCAATGCCAATGCGCTCAACCTCATCAACTTCTGGATGATCACGCAGCCCCGCAGTGTCGATCACGTGCAGTGGCACGCCCTCAATTTGAATCGTTTGCTGCACCACATCTCGGGTTGTCCCTGCAATGGACGTCACGATGGCCAATTCAGCTCCTGCCAAAGCATTTAGCAAAGAACTTTTGCCGGCATTGGGTTGCCCCGCTATCACCACACGGATGCCTTCACGCAGCAAAGCCCCCTGTTTGGTTTGTGCCATCACGCGCGCCAGGTTGTGTTGCAAGCGTGTCAATTGGCCTTGCGCATCGGCTTGCTTCAAGAAGTCAATGTCTTCCTCTGGAAAATCCAAGGTCGCCTCGACCAGCATGCGCAGATGGATCAGCGCCTCTCGTAACGCAAGAATCTCCTTGGAAAACGCACCCGCCAAAGAGCGGCTTGCACCCCGCGCAGCAGCTTCCGTGCTGGCATCAATCAAATCCGCCACCGCCTCCGCTTGAGCCAAATCGAGCTTATGGTTGAGGAAAGCACGCTGGGTGAATTCGCCCGGTTGGGCCAAGCGCAACGCGCTGAGCACGGGCTTGTGATCTCTGCCTAACGTGGCTGCAACCTGCATGCATCGTGCCACCAACAATTGCAACACGACAGGCCCGCCATGCGCCTGCAATTCAAGAACGTCTTCGCCGGTGTAACTGTTCGGCCCAATGAAGTACAAGCCTAAAACATGGTCAATCGGCTCACCCGCCTCGTCCATCAAAGGCAAATACGTTGCTTCACGGGGTTTCAGTACGCGGCCGCAGAGCGCATGCACCCACGCGCTCAAATTTTTTCCGCTGACACGGACGATGCCCACCGCACCACGACCCGGGGCTGTGGCGATGGCAATGATGGGGGCGTCTTGTGAGGCGAGCATTTTGTGATTGTCCAGAAAAAAAACCCGCCAACCGATCAAGGGGGCGGGCTTTTATCCTCTACGACCCGAGGTTAGAACTTGGGTAAATTGAATTGTGGCGGAACACCCATGCGGACATTGATGACCCATTGCTGAGCGATCGAAAGCACGTTGTTCGTGATCCAGTACAACACCAAACCCGCGGGAAAGAAAAAGAACATCACACTGAAGGCCAGCGGCATGATCCACATCATCTTCGCTTGCATGGGGTCTGGCGGCGCTGGGTTCAATGCGGTTTGCAGCAGCGTGGTGAGCGTCATCACCAACGGCAAGATGAAGTAAGGATCGGGCGCCGACAGGTCGTGAATCCAGCCCACCCAAGGTGCGTTGCGAATTTCAACTGTCGACAACAGCACCCAATAAAGCGCAATGAAGACCGGGATTTGAATGGCGATCGGCAAGCATCCGCCCATGGGATTGACTTTTTCTTCACGGTAAATTTTCATCATCTCCATTTGCATTTGTTGCGGGTTGTCTTTGAGACGCTCGCGCATGTCCATGATGCGTGGATTGATCGCTTTCATTTTGGCCATGCTTTGGTAAGCATGTGCATTCAACCAATAGAAACCCGCTTTCAACAACACAACGAGCGCCACGATCGACCAGCCCCAGTTTTTCAAGATGTTGTTGAGTTGATCCAGCAGCCAAAACAACGGCTTGGCCAGAATGGTCAACCACCCGTAGTCTTTGACCAACTCCAGCCCAGGATAGAGTGCTTCAAGCGTCTTTTCTTCCTGAGGTCCGGCAAATAAGGTGGCCTTGACGCTCTGTGTTTGGCCGGGTTTGATGGACTCAAGGGGTGCAATGAGTGTGACGCGATAACAGCAATCGGCCATGCTGGATCCGATGTCCACGGCGTCCATTGAAATATTGCGATTCAAACCATCCGGCAAGATCCAAGCACTTGCGAAATAGTGCTGCACCATGGCGATGTATCCCGACGATGATTGTTTTTCTATGTCAAACTTTTTCTTTTTGATATCGGCAAACTCCACCTTTTGGTATTTTTTGGCTTCGGTGTAGATCGCCGGTCCAGTGAAGGTGGAATAAAAAGATGACTCCCCTGCTAACTTGTTGCCATCGCGCACCAATTGGAAATACAACTGGGGGGTCACCTCTTGTGTTCCCGTGTTCACTATGTCGTGTTGGACGTCCATGTTGTAAGCGCCGCGACGAATGGTGTAGGTTTTGACCATCTTCACGCCGTTTTGTGGTGCCGACTCAAACGTGAGGGTCAACTGATGGGTTCCTTCTTTGAGCTTGCGTACACCCGGACGAACTGTCATGGGTGTCTTGTGTGTCGGCAAGCTCACGCCGGCAATGCTCGAAATCAACCCCGTTTGTGCGGTGTAAACACGGTCTTTGCTGTCATCCAGTAAAACCACATTGCTGCCGGGTTTGTGCTCGTCAACGTGCTTCAAAAATTCCACGCGAGACAACGTGCCACCTTCTGTGTCAAAACTCAGTTTCAACACATCGGTCTCAACCTCAACCCACTCCTTGTTGGCGGAGCGAGATTCGACCACCGGCACGGTGGCTGGTCCTTGTGGCGCAATCGCCGCCGGCACGCCCGCGGCTTGTGGTGCTGACGATGCGCCATCTGCCGTCGCTTTGGCTTGCTGAACTGGGGTCGGGAAAAATGTGGCTTTGTTTCCGTTGTGAACCTGCCATTGGTCCCACAACAGAACCATAGAGAATCCAAAGATCACCCACAAGATGGTGCGGCGAATGTCATTCATGAAGTTTTCTTTCCAGCGTTGGAAGCAGTCAAAGGAGTAAAGAGGGCAGGCGGCACAGGGTCGTGTCCCCCGGCGCACCAAGGATGGCATCTTGCCAATCGCCGCAACGTCAAGTAGCCCCCGTGAGTCGCGCCATGTTGCGCGATCGCCTCTAAGGCGAACTTCGAACATGTCGGCTCAAAGCGACACGATGAGCCCAGCCACGGGCTGAGTAGCAGTCGATAGCCTCGAATCAAGGAGATCAAGAATGACTGCATCACACGGTGCCCACTTGAGCGAACAATTGTTGCAATTCGGCGCGAACGGTTTGTTTCAAAGCTGCGGACGCTGCACTGACAAATTTCTGTGCATTGAATGAGGCTCGCAAACGCACCACGTAGGGTGTTGGTTTCAATGTTGTCTTAAATTCATCCGCGACTGCGTGAATCTGGCGGCGAATTAGATTGCGAGTGACCGCGCGTTTCGCCCATCGCTTAGGTGTCAACGCTCCCATTTTCAAAACACCGTCAGCAAACAGGGCCGGGGTTTCTTCAAACCCAGACCCTGTTTCGTTTTTGGATGGTGCTTGCCATTGGTGCAGCACAAAGTGTGCTGTACGAGAAACCGATCCGGCCGTCATCACGGCCTGATATTCCGACCACTGTTTCAGACGTTCCACGGCTCGACGCTCGCGGGCCTGTGCAGCAGCCAAGAATTAAACGGCCAGACGCTTGCGGCCTTTGGCACGACGTGCATTGATCACCGCGCGACCACCGCGGGTTTTCATGCGAACCAAGAAGCCATGGGTACGGGCACGACGGGTTTTAGAAGGTTGATATGTGCGTTTCATGATTTTTCCAATAAGCTTAGCCCTGCGTGATCAGGGAAACCGGCAATTATCGCAAATTTTTGTGCCTTCTGCTGACTTTTATCCACACTCTTTGATGCGCGGTGCTTTAAAAAGTATTTCAGATTTCTCTACCCTGTGGATAAATTTTTGATAAAGTGCTTCTTTGCCTCCCTTTTTTAGGCAACTATCCACAGAATTAATCTCATGTTTCAGGGGCTTCCTCCTTCCGCGACCGACAGCCAATTACCCGCTTCTGGCGATGGGTTGTGGCAAGCTTGCGTCGACCAATTGGCGCAGGAACTCCCTGAGCAACAGTTCAATACCTGGATCAAACCCCTGGTTGCCAACGTGTCAGAAGACCTGACCAAGGTTGTTATTTTGGTTGGCAATCGGTTCAAATTGGACTGGATTCGAGCCCAATATGCCAATCGAATCGCCGCCCTATTGCAACAACTTCAAGGCCACCTCATTCAAGTCGAGTTAGCGATCACTCCCAAAGAAAGCCCTGTAAAAATTATGCCTGTCTCTTTTTCGCAAGAACTTGAGTCCTTGCCTGAGAGCTTTGTTGGCTTGGAAGAAGGGATCCCCAGTGGTCCTCGCACACGCTTGAACACGGCATTGACGTTTGACACCTTGGTCGAAGGTACGGCTAACAGAATGGCACGTGCAGCCGCTATGCATGTCGCGACCATGCCTGGTCACCTCTACAACCCATTGTTCATCTACGGCGGCGTTGGGCTGGGTAAGACACATTTGATGCACGCGGTTGGAAACAAGCTACTGGCTGACCGTCCTGACGCCAAAGTTCTCTACATCCATGCTGAACAATTTGTCTCAGATGTGGTTAAAGCCTATCAGCGCAAAACCTTTGACGAATTCAAAGAGCGTTATCACTCGCTTGACTTGCTCTTAATTGATGACGTCCAGTTTTTTGCTAACAAGGAAAGAACCCAAGAAGAGTTTTTCAATGCATTCGAGGCATTGCTTGCCAAAAAGTCACACATCGTGATGACCAGCGATACCTACCCAAAAGGACTGACAGACATCCATGAACGCTTGGTATCGCGTTTCGATGCAGGTTTGACCGTCGCAATTGAACCGCCCGAATTAGAGATGCGGGTTGCGATTTTGATCAGCAAATCGCGCTCCGAAGGGTCAGAAATGCCGGAAGAAGTTGCTTTCTTTGTGGCTAAAAACGTGCGTTCTAACGTACGTGAGCTTGAAGGTGCACTGCGCAAAATATTGGCCTATTCCAGGTTCAATCAAAAAGAAATCTCCATTCAATTGGCGCGCGATGCGCTGCGCGATTTGCTGTCTATCCAAAACAGGCAGATTTCAGTAGAAAACATCCAGAAAACGGTTGCTGACTATTACAAGATCAAAGTGGCGGATATGTACTCTAAGAAGCGTCCTGCTTCTATTGCCAGACCTCGCCAAATTGCCATGTACCTAGCAAAAGAATTGACCCAAAAAAGTCTGCCTGAAATAGGCGAACTGTTTGGAGGGCGTGATCACACAACGGTGCTTCATGCCGTAAGAAAAATCACAGCAGAGCGCCAACAAATGGCAGATCTCAATCAACAACTCCACGTCCTTGAGCAAACACTTAAAGGCTGATCAACAAAACATAACAACCTTGTGGGTAGTTTCTGAATAACGTCAGAGTTATCCACAGAAAAGTATGAAAAGGAAAGTTATTCAGTTCGCTGAGACACCAAAAAAGCACATTTGCCAACACGTTTCAAGATGACTCAAGTACTTGAAAAAAAAGAGGAAAATGTGGTTGTCCACAGAAAACAGCTTTGCTTAACTACTACTACTAATTTAAATAAAGAAAACAAGAGGAAGAGATGATCGTACTGAAGGCCACCCAAGACAAAGTTTTGTCGGTTCTGCAATCTGTTGCAGGCATCGTTGAACGTCGTCACACATTACCCATTTTGGCCAATGTGTTGATTCGTAAAACAGGGAGTGCTTTACAGTTAACGACCAGTGATTTAGAAATTCAGATTCGCACCACAGCAGAGTTGGATGGCGATGCTGGCAATTTCACGACCACGGTGGGTGCCCGCAAATTGATTGATATTTTGCGGACCATGCCTTCCGACCAAACGGTGAGTTTGGAATCGAATCAGAACAAACTGATTTTGAAAGGCGGCAAGAGCCGATTTACTTTGCAGAGCTTGCCTGCAGAAGATTTCCCCTTGGTGCAAGAAGCAGCCAACTTTGGTCCCTCTTTCAGCGTGCCTCAAAAAACACTGAAAGAGTTGTTGCACCAAGTGTCGTTTGCGATGGCTGTGCATGACATCCGCTATTACCTGAATGGCATTTTGTTTGTGGCAGAAGGTAAGCAGCTGAGCTTGGTGGCGACCGATGGTCACCGTTTGGCTTTTGCATCATCCACGCTAGATGTGGAAGTGCCTCGCCAAGAAGTGATCTTGCCCCGTAAAACCGTGCTCGAAATGCAGCGCTTGCTGAGTGACAAAGAAGGCGCGATTGAAATGCAATTTGCTGGCAATCAAGCCAAGTTCACATTTGACGGGATGGAGTTCGTCACCAAGTTGGTCGAAGGTAAATTCCCAGATTACAACCGTGTGATTCCCAAGAATCACAAAAACACCATCACCATGGGGCGCACGGCTTTGTTAGCTACCTTGCAGCGCACAGCAATTTTGACCAGCGAAAAATTCAAAGGCGTGCGTTTGAATTTAGAGCCGGGTGTGTTGCGCGTGGCATCCAGCAATGCCGAACAAGAAGAGGCTGTGGATGAGCTTGAAATTGACTACAACGGCGACGCCATCGAAATTGGTTTCAATGTGACCTATTTGATTGATGCATTGACCAACATGGATCAAGACATGGTGCAAGTGGACCTGGCTGATTCCAACAGTTCCGCACTCATCACGATCCCTGACAACACGACATTCAAATATGTCGTGATGCCAATGCGTATCTAACGCGTTGTTTTTTCCTTTTTATCGATTGAACTCGTGAGGTGCTTGTGCCTCACGCACGAAGACTTGCTATGACCGAACCCACTCAAACTCCTGAAACCCCAGTGACGCCTCCAGCCGGTGAGGGCTATGGTGAAGGGTCCATCCAAATTCTGGAAGGCCTTGAAGCGGTTCGCAAGCGTCCCGGGATGTACATCGGTGACACCTCTGATGGCACGGGTTTGCACCATCTGGTGTTTGAGGTGGTGGACAACTCCATCGACGAAGCGTTAGCCGGACATTGCGATGACATCGTGGTCACGATTCATAGTGATAACTCCATCAGTGTGACGGACAACGGTCGTGGTATCCCAACCGGTGTGAAGATGGATGACAAGCACGAGCCCAAGCGCAGTGCTGCTGAAATTGCGTTAACCGAACTGCATGCAGGTGGCAAGTTCAACCAGAACAGCTACAAAGTGTCCGGTGGCTTGCACGGCGTGGGTGTGTCTTGCGTGAATGCTTTGTCTAAATCGCTGCGTTTGATTGTGCGTCGTGATGGCAAAGTGCACACCTTGGAGTTTTCTAAAGGTTTCGTACAGAACCGTTTGATTGAAGTCGTCGATGGTGTCGAAGTGTCACCCATGCGTGTGACTGGCGAAACAGAAAAGCGTGGCACGGAAGTGCATTTTTTGCCTGACACAGAAATCTTCCAACAGAACAACGATTTCCATTACGAGATTTTGAGCAAGCGTTTGCGTGAGCTCAGCTTCCTGAACAATGGTGTGCGCATCCGTTTGAAAGATGAGCGCACGGGCAAAGAAGACGATTTTTCAGGCGCGGGTGGCGTCAAAGGTTTTGTGGACTTCATCAACTCGGGCAAGAAAGTGTTGCACCCCAACGCGTTCTATGCAGAGGGCGAGCGCCCTGCAGATACCTATGGTGGTATCCC
>JACCDM011341675.1_pt1 | contig 10691 bp, 12 predicted proteins | sample 7445851 | NCBI WGS metagenome assembly JACCDM01 (sample SAMN15323438, study PRJNA562643) | freshwater metagenome | isolation source: river surface water | place: USA:Blue River Watershed | collected 2017-08-16
CCAAAAGATTTCAATGTGCTGGTCAAGACTTTGGAGAAGTATTCGTAATTTTACAGCCCTGGCTCCGTAGTTCAATGGATAGAATGTAGGTTTCCGGTACCTAATATGATGGTTCGATTCCATCCGGGGCTACTTAACTCCAACTTAAACCCTTCTAAATCAATTAATTAGAAGGGTTTTTTATTTTTAGGCACAACATAGGTACAACAAATTCAATTTTTCCTCTACTTTCATCCAGTTACTTTCAATTACACAATACAGCTTCCATACCAAATAAAACTTGATTATGTGGATGAGAGAAGAGGTGTACACACCCCCCTACTAAATATGTCCTTTTAGTGTCTAATTTGTTTTGCTTACAGTTAATTATATATAGCATTAAATAGAAAAAAGGAGTAGACTAAGTCTTTCTCCTTTTCTAAATAGTTATCAGTAACTAATTTTAAAACATATTTTGTATTCAATTTTTTAAACGCAAAAACATAGCTTTAACATCCACGTTAACCAAATGTTTTAGTTATTCCTAACTTAAATTTAACGGATAATATTATAACGATCCTAAAAAATCATTTGCACATTTTCTAGAACAATAAGATCCGTTGGGACTAGGTTGAACTATTCTCATTACAGTGGACCATCCATCTTTTTTGTCATATTCCTTTCCACAATAACCGCATTTTGATGTTCCACTTGAATAGCTAGAACTTGAGCTAGAATATGTAGATGAAGAATATTTAGATTTATCAGATGAATTACCAACTCCAATAAGAACAATTACACATAAGGTAGCAATTACCTTATTTCTCATAGTCCAATCAGATTTTTTCCAAACTAAATACAACCCAATTGGGAAAAACAATACACACAATAAAATTATTCCCCAATCTTTTTCATACCATTTTTTCATAATTATAAATTTTTAAAGGTTTAAAATTGTTAACATAATTGAATTCTATTTATCAAGGTATATAATCAAAACCTTGAGATAAAAGCACAAGATTTTATAAATATGTAATTCATTTGTGAAATTATATAATTATTTCAACCTACAAAAAGCTAATTATTTAATGGTAATGTTTCTTCGGGATCTAATAGCTTGATTTTTGTAGATACCCCACCTCCTTTACATATCCTAACTATATTTCCTTCCTAAAAAAGTAAAAGTAGAAATGCTTCCAGTTATTAATATATAGCATTAAATCAGCTTAACATTTATGAAATTAAGAAATCATAAAAAGCCTCTCGAAATTCAAGAGGCTATAAAGAAATTTGATTCTCATTATTTTGTTCCAAACTTATGTTTTACAACCGTACGAAAGGATTCAATATATTTGGATTACTTAACCTAGAAGTCTATCAAGAAGCTGATTGAGTAGATGAAAATGGGATAACGAGTATATATGCTAACATTAGTAGCAAAGTGGGTAGCACAAGAGGGGGATTCAGACCAGAGAGAGACTTTGTTTAATTTTAAATGGAATGTTTATTAGGGACACTTACATTTTTCAATACTTTATTAAAAAAAATTAATATTAAATTATAAACTGTATTCAATAATTCACTTATTTTTAATAAAAAAAAGCATATGAAAACTCATTTATTTGTTAAAACTTTATTTTTTGTAAATCTAAGTATTTTAATATTTAGTTGCGGAAATAGCAAACTCGATAAAGTGCATGATGCATATAATTCAATTTTGAAATTAGAACCTCGTGAACAGTGTATAGACTGTACTACATATTCTGATATGGAAGGAAAAACGAGAAATGATTTTACAACTACGGGTGGCACAACTAGTGGGAAAGTAAGAGGTCAGTCATTTGTTCGTTTAGAATTAGATTCCGTAGAAAAAAAAGCAAATTTATACACACATTATGGTAACTATATTATTACTATTGACGATATGGTAACTGGCGGAAATGGTAAAATGGTTGAAGATAATTACCCAATTGAATTTGATAATAATCCCTTTACATATGATGAAAGAAATGACCCGGAGGAAAATTCTTACGGGATAGGATTTAAAGGTAAAGTTTCAGCTAAAGGAACTACTGATTACACTATGAATATGGAATTAGATTTAAAAGATAGCTCAATGGTAGTAAGGGTTTTTAATAATGAAGCCAAATACACAATATGGGGGAGGTATTATTTTAAAGATTTTGAAAAGTTTAAAAAAAGATTTGACAAATTAGTTGAAGCAGTTAATGAATTAAAAAAATAATATAGTCGGAAATTGTTGAAGTAGTAACAACTGGTGTAGTTGAAGTTGTAGATTCCCAGCCCGAAACCGAATCTGATTTTGAAAAACCAAATTGAAACAATACTATTGAAACTAAGAGGATTCTTTTCATAAATTAATATTTAAAAAGTTTAATCTTTTTTTTGAACTTCCTGTGCGTAAGAAACAAACACCAATGAGAGAATGAATAATTTTTTCATGTTTTTATTTCTTAATAATTAAAGGTGTTAATTCAGCTTTAAGTTTTTCAAAATCTTCTTTACTCATCATTCCTAAATCAACTAAATCTTTTGCTTCTTTTAATTTAGCAATCGTGTAAGTGTCCCTAAAAAACACTACTTCTTAACAAATTTCATATCTCTAAATGAAAATAGGAGTATTGCTAAAGAGCATGCCAGAAAGATAAATAATCCATATTGAGGAGTAATTTTAAATTCAGCTGTTGATTGAATACTATACTCACCAAGTTCTCCCATTGAAGTTGATCCACTAAATGAACCTTTAGATTTATAGTTACCTAAAGTAAAGAGATATATTAACGAATCAACAGTCATAATAACTCCAATAATAAAGACGTATTTTTTTTGAGTAAGGCTTAGTATTAATGCCGTTATACTCAAAGCTAAACCTACAATACCATATCCAATTTGAATTCCATTTATACCTGTTTCAAAATGAGATGAATAATCTATGTTACCTGTTGCACGCCCCTCCATTTTGGCAATATACCAAGGAAGAAATACTGATATTGCCGCTCCAATCGCAAAGATTGATGTAATTAAATTGAACTTTGATTTTATGCCTTTAAATATGTTTTTAAAATAATCAATTTGTTTGAACCCCCATATAATCAAACCAAATGAAATTATTTTCAATAAGAGATGAATAATAAACCTGTTATCACTAATAAAACCATAGTTAGGATTATCATACCAATTTTCCCCAAAAAATAAATTGTAGATAATAAAATCCCTCCGTAAAATCGCAAATAAGAGTAATCCAGTTCCTATAAAAATGAAAGGTTTAGACTTTAATGACATCCCATAAGGAAGAAATGATTGAAGAGAAGTTAATATAACATATATAGATAACCCTTCTGCGAAATACGAAATGAATGAAGATGTAAATTTGTGAGCAACTTCAGAGTTAATTTCAATTAATAAAAGATTAAGGAATGCCACCAAAAATATGTAGGACACTATGCCTAATACTAAGCAGAATAAAATTATTTTATTTTTTTGAAAGTAACTTGGTGATTCATCTTTTGTAATTGAAGTTTGTGCATTCCGAAATCCAGAAACGATTTCTGTTCCACAGGCTGAGCAGAATTTTGCTGAATTCAAATTTGCTTCCCCACAATTTGTGCAATAGGTTTTATTCTGTATTTCCATTTTTAATTATTTTTGATTTTTTCTGTGCTGGAGTCTACCAACTCCACAATTTTGCCATTTGTATCAAATTTAACATACCCTCTTATTTTATAATTAAACTCCTTATTGTCTTTATTTCGAGTTATAGTGTATGTTTTACTATAGTTGTATTTATATTCAGATACTTCTTCAATTGATTCAAAAGTTTCGGACACAATAGTCCATTTCTTCAGATAGTTTTTAGCCTCATTGGTAATATCATTAACTGAAATATTGTTTACGCTATGAAACCTCACAATATGATCCGAAAATATACTATTCAATTGTTCAAACTCTCCAGAGGAAATTATTTTAGTATAGTCATTTAACCTTTGAAGAACATATTCATTATTAACAATAGACTCACTTGAACTTTCCTCTATATTGGTATCTTCAGAATCAATTTTTGAATCTTCAATATTATTTGATTGCTGTTCTATTTGGTTAATCGTGCTATCAGTACCCGATGATCCTGATGAATTAGAATATCTGTTTTCTACTTCAGGTTCCGGCAAGAAAAAAAATGGTAATGTAATCAATATGGATCCTATTATTAACACCAATACCGATTTAACCAATAATTGAATTTTAGATTTAGTATCTATTTCAACATTATTTAATACATCAGAAATAGCTTGTGTATCCTCTAATATATACTCATTTTCGGGTAATTCTAATTCTCCAAGCTTATTCCCACATTTTGAGCAAAAAAAACTTTCAATCTCGATTTTGCTACCACAAGTACTACAGTATTTCATAAAATGATGTTTTTGAATATAACTATTATATGAAATTATGTAATAATTTTAATTTATTTAAAATTATTTATTTAACGGTTAATACCTTAAAATTTTTCAGCTACCACATCTCCATTACATATCCTCCTCTACTCACTCCACATTAATTTACAAATTAAAGTGTAAACATATAATTGCTGACAGCTATTTATATTTAGCATTGAATCAGCTTAACATTTATGAAATGAAGAAAGCACAAAAAAAGCCTCTTGAAATTCAAGAGGCTTTAAAACGCAATAAAGTTTTTAATAGCCAGTTGAGAGAATCGAAATTCAATCAAAGTGGAATAGGTTATTAAACTACTTTAACAAAGAAATTTTAACAACTTAACTCTGATTATTTAAAACAAATTTTTAACATTTAGAATTGAATTTCGAATTTCTGCTCTTTCTGAATTATTAAACTTTCGTTTAAAATTAAAAGCAAGATTCAAGGTGGCTTGCACTGTCAGGTAATTTTTAGTATTCAAATCAGAGATTAATTTAGCATTTAGATTCAACATGACATTTCCGACACGAGGACGAATCCCTAAGGTGAATGTATAATAATCGCTTTGAGTATTAATAACTTGATTCGATTTCACGTCAATTATATTACCTATAATCTTGCCAAAATTCAAATTGCACATTCTTAATGTATAAAAAGAAAGTTGTGGTTCATATACATTCGACTTAAAGAATAATCCAGCATCAAATTGTGATGCCCCTGGGACTGCTGATACAAACACTTGATTTGGATACCATACAGCTAATCGAAGTCCTACTGCGTTTGCAGTGTATGTTGGTTTACCGTCGATTCCCTCTTCTTTTTTAATATTTGTTTTTCTGTATAACCCAATTTCTACTACGCTTGAAGCCGTAGCAATCTTGTAGTTATTGATATCTGAAGCTGGTAAACTATAAAAATTAGATATTAGTCCTCCACCGATTTGCAATTGCCAAGTCATTGGACGTTGCCCCTTTATTTCATTCACTTTCAGTTCTGTCAATTTATCTACTACAAATTGCTCTTTATTATTAACCTCACTCATATTGCGCAGTGGATATTCTTTTTTGACTGATAAAATTAAATTATATGCATCCACAAAATTTTTATTCGAAATCTTGTGGTTAATTTCAACTACTTTATCTTTAAATATATTGTCGTTCACACTTCTTTCAATAATATCGAAACGATTGCTATCGAAATACCGAAAATCACGAATTTTATCAATCAAATATTTAGCCTCCTTGTAATCCTTGCTATATACACTTGATTCAGCTTTAGACAAGTAAGATTCAAAAGCATTTTTGATTAAAATATTTTTCCTGTCAAAATACTTAACAACAAAGCTTTTATCCAATGATTCTAATACTTTAATAGACTCCAAAGCATACAAATAATCGTTTGAACTTACTTTGTCTTTAAAATCTTCAGAAATGACATTTAATGTTGCTTCTCTTTCAGCGGCAATGGATGCATTCCCTGGGTATTTAATGGCTAATATTTCGAAATCTGCAAGTGCACCTCGAAAGTTTTTACTGTAAAGCTTATCTTTTGCTTCTAGTAAATCTTTCTGCATTTGCCCCGATTCTAATACATCAAGAATACTATTCAGTTTATTACTTAAAGTATAAATCTTAGTTGTTAAATCTGCATCATCTCCTACTCTCCCTGGTGCTAAAACATTTTGAATTTCAATCAAAGAATAAATGTCATTTTTTTCTTTCAAAAATTCATTAAACTTTAACTGCAATGGCCTTCCCTCCTTCAAAGATATCGAACTAACCTCATTGACCAGCTTGTTGATTTCATACTTGATTTTACCAAAATTTTGCTCTAAAAACTTAGCTTTATCTACATAAATCAAGCCAAACAAAAGATTATTTTTATTATCTTCTTTAAAAACTAACTTCGCTTCACTAAATGTCAAATCAGACGTTATATTACTGTTAAACTCAAAATTGATTTCTTCTTTTGAACTGTTATTTCTAGAATCATAGTTGTCATTGATATTCAGCTGAACAGACTTTGACTTATTTTCTACTTTAACATTAGAAATAATTTTATTAGCCAAAGAAGTTTTAAGGTCTATTTCTAATTTTTTCTTTAATTCTTCTATGGTGAATTTACTATCACTGATAGGAAGCATGGATCTAAAGAAATAATTATCTTCACCTATAATTCGCTCAACTTCTGTTTCATTTCGTAAATCAACTTCTTGACTCAAGCCCATAAAACTGATTGAAAAGAATGACAAACATGTTAAAAATACTTTCATTCTATCGATCAATTTTATTCATCTCTCTTTCAAAAATTTCACGAAATTTGATTTTATCAGCTTCCAATTGAAGTTTTTTGTTATTAGACATTGATTTATTAGCCCCATCAAGCAAACTTTTTTTAGAAACTTCAATAACCACCCAAATATCGTAGATATTATTAGGCTTCAGTAATACTTTTTTATCTAAAACATTAATCATAGATAAAGTTTCATTAGTAATAACACGACCTTGCGTTTCAAACAAAGTAGTAAAACCATTTGAATTAGCATCTGAAATGTTTTTACTATAATCTTCTGAAACATTTTTCACTAAACAATTTATTTTAGAAGCCAAATTTGTTTGTGCATTTTGCATCGCAATTTTCTCTGCTAAAGTAGAGGATACGCTTTCTCCATGTGCCACTACACGCAAAAAATCCGAATTGGATTTAAATTCCTTTTCTGAGAAAGGCATTTTTATTTCTATTGATTCTTATACTTTAGCTAGCTGCACACTATGTGAACAAGATGAAAAAATAAAACAATTAACGAACAATATCTGGGCAATAACAGAAAATTTAGATGCTTTCATAGCCTATTAGATTAGATTAAGTTAAACTAAAATAAAGTTAAAAATTTTTAGACTAAACCACGAACTATATTTATCAAATGCCATAAACTAGAACTTTAGAAACAATTAGCAATAACATCTAAATCGAATCAATCCTAACTATTAATTAAGTTCACTTGCTTTATTGAATTCTTTTAATTTTAATAAGGCAGAATAAATGTTCATTTTCAATACTTTATACCGTTTAATAAATTGTTTTTTGAATTCACTTGTAAACATTTTAAGTTCGGTTTTATTAAACCATCTATTACACTAACTTTTAATTTAATATTTAACATTTTATTATTAAGAGTTTCAATAGAATTGTTAAAACTTCAAAAAAACATGAAAAATATTTTTATAGTTTTATTCATTTTGTTGTCATTTAATATCACGGCACAAGATAATATTGTTTCATTTATAGTTGGTGGAACAGGAGCAAATAAAGAAATCGCTACAAAAAATGCGTTGAAAAGTGCATTGAAACAAACTTATGAAATGTTTGTTTCATCTGACTCTAATTTGTTTAATGATACTTTGTTAACAGAAAGTTTAGTAGATCAAAAAAATGGGTATTTTGTTAAAGTAGATAAACTTTCAATGTTAAACATACCCAATGGTGAAGGAAATTTTGTCATTTTAAAGCCAATAATAGCAGTTGATAAATTATTAACGCTTGCACAAAGCAAAAAAGTTGCGATCGAACAAAAAGGAGGGCTTTTTTCTTATAATATCAATCAGCAAACACTAAATGAAAAAAATGAACTAGATATAGTGAGCACACTCTATGAAATTGTAAAATACTTTTATAAAAACAGCTTTAATTATAAATTAAGTATCACAAATCCTAAAGTGAATAATGAAGATAAAACTTTATGGGACATTGGACTTTTAATTAAATTATTCCCCAAAAAAGAAGTAGTTGATTTAGTTAATTTTATTTACTCTTCATATTCAGATATTGCCTTACCAATGTCAGAATTGGAAAATTACTCATCGATTGGAAAGGATGTTTATCCCGTAAGTATTTCTTTAAATAAAGATCATTTTAATTACATTTTGATGCGTAATAAAGAGACAAGAGTAAAAATTGATGAGATTATTGAATTATTAATTATGAGCGCAACTGATTTTAATCTAAATCTTGGTTTTGATGAAATCAACTTAGCTCAAGAAGAAAAAGACAATATTTATTTCCCAATTAAAAATAAACTTACAGGAGGAAATCAAGAGCATAATACTTATACTTATGAAATTACTGAATCTGGCGAAAAAGTAGATGCTAGCTATATAGGTACCCATGCTGAGCCCTTTTTTGAAAAAAATCAATATTTTAAAGAAAATTTTCCATTTGTCTTAAAACTTTCAAACAGGTTCATAGGATCAATTAAAAAAACCAGATACTGGAAAAATCCAACTTATATTGATATAAATTTATTTGAAGCAAATCCTGGATTAATTGTGTCTCTAGATCAATTTAATGTAGATTCACTTTTTACTCAGATCAACTTTGTTGACACAAGAACATTGAATGAAATGAATAAAATTAAAGGTTACAATATTATTACACCAGATATTGTTGCAGCAAATTATTCATTAAGAGGAGAATTAATCAAAGGTGCATGGCAAAATATAGCAGACACATCAGATGTGAAATGGTTTGATGATAAAAAAATGGCATCACTTTATTTTGATGGTAAAAATTGGAGCATTAAATCTGACGAAAATAATATTTTAGATGAGTCAGAATATTATATCGGTGAAGAATGTAAAAACAGTTTTACTATTCAAATCGAAGATGAAAATGAAAATAAAAATGAGACTGAAAATAACTTTAACCCTAAGTACTTGTCATCAATAAATGAGTCAAAATGCTGGCAAATAATTAATCTAAATAAAGAATTATTAAAACTTAAAAATACTGATGATGGAGGTGTATTAATTAAATATAGAAGAGTGCCATATAAACCTATTTCAAAAACGATAAATACTATTTCAAAATAAATTCAGAAAGATTTAGTAATTCAAGTTTAATAATTAATAAAAAAATATTATACTTATATTCATTTGTTAGACCTTAAATATTTACATTACGTATGCTGAATTAACTTTTGAAGAATTATTAAAAGAATCAAGAAGAATAAGAAATTTTGTTGTCGCTCCTGGAATTTCAGATCAAGAATTAATTGACTTGTCTGAAAATCTTAAAGCAAACAAAAAGAATATCGAATTCATATATGTTATTGACGCTGCCGATCAGCAGAATTACACTTCACTCAAATCCATAAGGAAAAATCCTAGGTTTGTTATCAAGGATGGAAAAATATGGTCGCAAACAGATGGATTAATATTTCCTCAATCAGAGCCAATAATTTTAATAATTGCTAACTTTTATAAATTAAATGAAGAGGATCAAAAATTTTACATCGGAGGAATTTGTAGAAAGGAAGACCATGACTATTCTCCACATCTGTATCTACATCCAGAAAGTATTGTTATAATAGGTATTAGTAATGAAGATGAGATGCCAAAATTCAGTTATAAATTTCAGGTTAGAAAAATTATAAAATAGTTTACTTTGATTTACTAAATTGACTTAAAGACTTTTCCTAAGATTTTGAATTGATATTTAATAGTTCAAAATACCATTATAAATTGCAACATCAAGTTGTAAGCATATTATATTTCGCACATATCTGTGATTTTACAGTTCAAAAACTTTAAAATCACAAAAAACATCATATTCCCCCACTCTCTAGGTACTCCACACTGCAACCCCTCATACGCTCTGGGCAGGCAGGTGTCTCCCCCTAGGTTTATTCTGGCCTAGCAATTTTCACATTCGAACATTTTAACGTTATGGTAATTGTATCAAATTACATGGAAAAGGTCAATGCAACAAGTGGCTAACTATTTGTTCTTCTTGAGCTTTCGGGAGGATTAGAACTCGTTCAATCGCAGGCTACAGGGAGGTTCTATGCTACCAGCAGGAAGTGCAGGATTCCTTCCTGGGCTACTCCATTAAAAAGAGTTTAGGATGCACCTCTTCGTGCCCCGTATGATCCTGGTAAAATTGTGCGATGCGCAACAAGGTCCCTTCATCGTATAATTTTCCTACGAACGAAATACCCGTTGGTAAACCACTTTTCGCATCCAATCCCGTGGGGACACAAACGACCGGATGGCCGGTTAAATTCGTGATCGCTGATTGATTTCCGCCTCCGCGTGATGGGCAAATAATGGCATCAAATTGCGAAACGACCTTGTTCACTTCTTGCATTAACAGGTAGCGATGGCGTTGCGCATTAATGTATTCGACAGCTGGCACGAAACGAGCGGTTCTGAATTGATTAGGCCAGTCGTATTTGGTTTGGCGAGTCAGTTGATCATC
>JACCDM010376457.1_pt1 | contig 10690 bp, 12 predicted proteins | sample 7445851 | NCBI WGS metagenome assembly JACCDM01 (sample SAMN15323438, study PRJNA562643) | freshwater metagenome | isolation source: river surface water | place: USA:Blue River Watershed | collected 2017-08-16
CAACCAAGCGGTGGTCAACGTGGACGTCACCCAATCGGCCATCAAGGAACGCGATCCAAATTTCGTCACCAAACTTTGGGAGGGCTCCCTGAAGCTCCCTCGCGGCTGCCCGGCGGGCTACCCGATCAAGGTGACGTTTTCTTGTGACATCAACGGGATAACCTCGGTCGATGTGGTGACGGGAGGAGATCAAGACGGCCCAGCGGTGACGGCTAAGCTCATTCGCCCCGGACCGACTCCCCTGGAGCAGTAACGAATTTCGGCTTTTGCCGTCCGGCCTTCTTCAGCAAGCGCCCGTTTGGGCCCCCGATTAATCGGGAGCGACAAGGTGGGCGTTAAGGGGAAACCGATTTAGGATACGTCAGAGAGGCGGAAGGTGCCTTTCCGAGCGGGCTCCTCGTAAGCATCAAAGACCAAGTAACCAAAAACGAGCGAGGCCGCCCCGGAAAAGAACATGCCGCCCAAAAATTCGTGGACGCAGAGCGCGTCGTAGATGCCATGGATCGCGGCGACGGGGAGGATGAGCCACAGCAAGGTGAAGAACTTCGTCGAGCAGAGCTCGGAGAAGGTCGGGGTCTCCTTGAATTCCCTGAGAATCGACCTACCCACGATCATGGTCCAGGAGACGTGCAGCAATACGCACCAAAACGCCCGAACCAGGTAGATGGAGAGTCCGCAACCTGCGCGGAGATAATCCTGAAAATAGATGAACGATTCGGCCACCCCGAAAGCCAAGCCGGCCAGGATGTACGGCAACAGGCTCTTGCGGTGGCTGAATATGCCGATGAGCGGATGCAGGAGCAGGATGGCCACCGCAACCTTGCACAATTCCTCAGTGAACCCAACCCCCAGGGTGAAAGCCAGCATATGCCCCCACAGAGGCAAATCCACGCTGGTGAAGGCGTAGCCACCACCCAGGATGAAAAGCAAGCAGGCAACCACGAAGGAGCCGATGACGATCTTCGACCTATTCCTACCGCCTCCTGCCAGTGAGGACAGCCCCTTTCCGACGTTCCGACCGCTTATCTTCGACTTTTCCGACGAATCCGCAGCGTCGGCGACGAGCTTGAAGGTCTGGCGTCCTACTGCCTGAGTACCCAGGCACAGGCCGAGGCACAATAGCATGCCCGCCGCCATCGGCTTGATGGCGTTGAGTTGGTGGATGCCGTTGCACTTAGCCTCCACCCGCTTGAGCACCAACACCATCACGACGAGCAAGGCGGCGAAACCAATGTAGGCGTCCGGAGTGATCTCCTCAGACCAACCCTGTTCTGCCAAGAAGGATGTGAAGCGCCAGAGGTCCACCTCGCGTTTATCGGGAAGAACACCCCTATTGTAAATTACTAAAAACCGATGGGAGACCAAGAGCCCCGTCCGCTTGGCCCAAGCGGAACGGAATAAACCATGGACCGTCCCCCACCCCGCGCCCCTATCGCTTGGGCGTCCGCTGGTTAGGCCCCATCCAATATTCAACCCGGTCGAAGCCGATGAATCCGGCCACCTTGAAACGAATGAAGAAGAAATCCGACTGCTGGGCCGAGTAGTACCAGTAGATGATGTCGTCCCCGGCCACGACACGGTTCGGTTCGCCCAGCAGATCCGTCACCTCGGATTTCGTCATACCGACCTTCAACGAGTCCCAGGCGGAGGCGGGCTTGGTCTGGTTGATGTTCCCCTGACCCTGCGGCGTTGGGGCGGGGACCTGGACCTCACGGATGACGATTTTCTCGACCGGCACCTCGACGCGCTTTTCGACTTCCTTGATCACCACCCGTTCGACGATGCGCTCAACCGGCATCTCGAAGCGCTTCTCGACCTCCACGCGGCGCTCCACCAGCTCGACCTTCACCTCAGGGAAGAGATACCGACCGGCAAGCGCGCCGATGACAAGCCATAGCAGGCACGCAAAGAGAAAGCGGGCAAATACGCCGAGTCTCCGTTCGCTTGGATAAACTGGGGGCGGTTGCTGCGCGGACATGGTGCTCTGCCAAGGAGTGTGCAAAAGTGATTCAAATAAGGAAAACTCAAGGCTCCCGCCATGAATCCAAATGAGATCTGATGAACATCAGACTTCCACTGGAAAAATTTTGGTTGTAATACCAAAACTCAACATCTCCGCCTGAAATTCTGCTTGGCTCACCAAGAAGTGAGCGCACCTGCTCGCGGGATAACCCTTTTGAAAGTTGCCGCCAGGATGAGAGCCCTGGCGGAACGCTCGGAACGGACTTCTCTACAACTCGATCGCGATAAACAATTTTCTCGACCGGCACCATCACGGTTTTTTCGACGATCTTCTCTACGGGGACCTCGACACGCTTCTCGACGATTTTCTCGACCGGGACCTCCACCCGTTTCTCCACGACGCGATCGACGTATTTGACGACCTCAAACGGTACCTGCTTCTCGACAATCCGGTCGACCGGCACCTCCACCCGTCTTTCTTTCTCGACGACGAATGGCTTGGGTATTTCGAGGGGGAAGAAAGCTCGCCCGGCCAGGAGCCCCACGAAAAGCAAGCCAGCGCCAACGCCAAAATGTGGGGCTTTCCACTGCGTCTTGGTCATCCTGTCTTCATTCGTCTCACGCATGATTCTTTTGGGGCTTGTTGAGATTGGAGGTGAAATTACCGAGGAGCCAGCCCGAGATCGCCAAGCCAAGGGAGATGATGGGATTGGAAAGGGCGAACTGCCACGGACTAGGCTGGCCCAACGCGACATTGGTTAGGCCAAACAGCCAACAGAGGGTGCCGGCGACCAAGACGCGCCAAAGGGCCTCTCGTGCCGAAATCTTCTGCCCGGCGACGAAACCGACCAAGGCGAGGCAGGAAACGTTCGCGCACCCTCCGACGAAGACGCCCGTCTCGAGGGAGATCGGCGAAAGTCCCAGGCATAAACCGACGACGGCTCCCGCCAGCAAAGCCAAGAGGATGCCAACCGCTTGGTTGGGAAAGGGCTTTGCTTCAGGTGAGGCTAGGGGGGCCTCAGTTGTTGGGACGATTTCTCTCATCAATATCTAATGGACTAGTACGGCCACCATCCCGGGGAAACCCAAATCCGTCCGGTAACGTGCGCACAGCAACCTAGCCTAGCGCTGGATGTTTTCAGCGCCCAAAGCCTAGAACACCCCCAAGGAGGACTGAAAGTGGATGGCGAGAAGGCCCACGAGAAGCAGCACCCCGCCAACCACATGGCGCGACGTCTACCATGCCAGCCAGATGGATGGGTAAAGGAGCTACCATCGCTCATCCAGGCTGGGATGGCATACCTTTGGCAGGGTGGGGCTGGCGATTGCTAAAGATGACTTTGCCCCTAGCCGCATCACTTCCCGGCCGGGGCTTGGACCTCGACGACACGATAAGACGAGAGCAAGCCCCCTCCGCCAAAAACAACACATCCGACGACCTCGCCTCTACGTTCAAAAAACCAGTATAACCTCTCGTTATCCTGACGCGAAGCCTGCGGCGGACCAAGCAGGGTCTCCACCTCGGACTTTGACATGCCGTTCGTCACTGCAGCCCAGGCCCTTGCTACCAGCTTATCGGCGGGGTCTTGGTCGCGCGGGAGTTCACCCCCGCGGGATTTGGCTAATTTCTCCTGATTGATGGTTTCCAACGTGCCCTCCGCCCGCCTCACCGGAGACTTATCGGCTACCGCAGGCACTTCGACGCGCTTCTCGACCACGCGATCGACATACTTGGTGACCTCTATCGGAATCTCGACTCGCTTCTCGACGATGCGGACAACCGGTACCTCGACGCGCCTCTCGACCTCCACGCGGCGCTCCACCACTTCAATCTTCACCTCGGGGAAGAGATACCGACCCGCTAGGACGCCAACGGCCAACCATAACAAACCTGCGAAAAGGAAGCGCCCAAAACCTAAACTTGCCCTATCGGATTGAGGCGGGGCCTTAGATTGAGAGACGGCCATGACAGAAAGAATAGCACATTACCGGCTATACAAAATGGCGGCGCGCGAGGTGAGCGATCTGCATCTATCCGGCATAGGGCTCAAATATACTCAGGTATATCGACCTCGACCACAGGACCACTGTTTCGCTCAAACCATACGCCCCCCCTGCCCCAACTATAGTAGACCTCACGACGATAGGTCGCAATTTGAGGCGGGCCATCGGGCTGACCGAGGATGGCCACCACTTCATGGCGATCCATCCCTTTCTTGATGCTTCGCCAACGGCGTAGATCCTCCGGCGAGAGGACATAAGACACCGAATCTTTCGAGGGAGGAACACCCGTGACGTCCGAGGGAGGAATACCCGTAATGTCCGAGGCACTAATCATTTCAATCGTGCCGAGGACCATCAGGACGACGCAGGTCGGAATGCTTACCCAATAAAGGATAAACTTACCGAGCGTACTCAGGTAGTCGGGTGCTAATCCCATTAACCAGCCGGCGATAAACGCCAATGAAAGGGCCGAGACAAAAACGGCCGGGGCGACCTTAATGGGTCGAGAGCTTTTAGTTATTTCTTGCATCGGTTAATCACTTCCTACGGACGCCGTAGATGATGGCGCCCACGATCAGCCCGGACAAGGGCGCCAAGATCAACGCCGCGCCGAAGGCCACCGCCAGCCCTTGAGGCCCGGCGCTCAGGAAGCCGAGGGCGCACCGCACCAGGAAGATGATCCAGGTGGCCTTCCACCAGCATTGCCAGTAGGTAACTTGGGAGCCGTCGGGGTTTTCGCTCATGCCCAAGCCTACCCAAGCCCCCCGGGGGTGAGGCAAGCCCGAGTTAAACTACAATAAAGGCATAGATAGCCGGCCTGTGGGTAAGTTTCACTGGCGACGACCCGCGGCCCGGGCAAAGTCCGTCCATGCCCACTCGCTTCCTGCACACCGCCGACTGGCAGCTCGGTAAACCCTACGAGCGCATCGACAACGATGACGACAAACGCAGCTTGGCTTCCCAGGCCCGGTTCGACGTCCTCAACACGATCGGGGAAAGGATCAAGGCCCACCGGGCCGAGTTCGTCCTGGTGGCGGGGGACCTTTTCGACTCGATCAAGCCATCTAACGCCAACGTATCGAAAGCCTTTGAGCGCATGGGGCGCTGGAACGTCCCCGTCTTCATCATCCCGGGAAACCATGACCACGGCGGTCCCGGAAGCCTCTGGGAAAACGACTACCTCGTCGCGGAGCAAAGGAAGCTAGCCCCCCTGGTTCAGGTCCTTCTCGAGAGGAAACCCGTCGTCCATGGTGACGTCGTGATCTACCCCTGCCCCCTCCTCCGGCGAACCGACACCGCGGATCTAACGGCCTGGCTTCGCGACCCCTCGGTACACCCTGCGGAACACCTCTCCAAGACGCGCATCGTCCTGGCCCACGGTACGGTCCAAGGTTTCGGGTCTTCCGCCGACGAGGAGGAGGACGCGCCGGGCGAAGCCAACCTCATCGACGTCAAGCGCCTGCCCGCCGGGGAGTACGACTACATCGCGCTCGGCGATTGGCATGGCACCACCGAGATCACCCCGAAGGCTTGGTACGCGGGCACGCCGGAAACAGACCGCTTCCCCAAGGGGGCCGACAACGACCCAGGGAACATCCTGGAGGTGGTCGCCGGCCGCGGACTCGCCCCCGAAGTCACCAAGACCCGCACGTCCTACCTCAACTGGGTCTCCCTGGAACATCGGTTCACGACCGATGAGCAAGTCTCGGAACTGGAGTCCAAACTTCTCACGGAAACCCTGGCCAAGGCCGACCAGACGCTTATCAAGCTGCACCTGACCGGCTCCCTCGGGATCAAGGCATCCGGGGACCTCCAGAAGCTGTATGCCGTGATCCGCGCCCGCAGCATCCGCCTGAAGCTTAAGGATGAAGTCGGCATCGCCCCGACCGACGAGGAAATCGGTAAACTTTGCCAAGACAGCCAGAACCCCCTCATCGCCCGGGTGGCCGCCAAACTCGTCGAGCTCGCCAAAGGCAACTCGACCGAGTCGGCGAAAGCCGCGCTCGCCCTCCGCGAACTCTTCTCCGCCGTCTGAACCGACCCATGCGACTCCTCGAAATCAACCTGAAGAACTACCGTGTCCATCGTGACACGACGGTGCGGTTCTCCCCGACGATCCATGTCGTCGGCGGGCGCAACGAGGTCGGCAAATCGACCCTCGCGGAAGCCATCCACCGGGTGCTGTTCCTGAAGGCGGACGGCACGACCGAATACCACAAGAAGATGAAGTCGAACTTCGGCGGCGAGCCCGAGATCCGGCTCCGCTTCGAGCAGGACGGCACGACCTACGTGCTCTTCAAGCGTTTCCTCAAGAACCAGGTGACCAAGTTCGGCGTCGAAGGCAAAGCCGAGCTGTCCGACGCCCAGGCGGACACCGAGCTATCGAACGTCATTCACGCCGTGACCGGTCTTGGCAAATCGGGCCTCACCACCCAGTGGGCGCACCTCTGGGCCTGGCAGGAACAGAGCATGGACAGTCCTCTGGGCAAGGACCTCTATCCGCACCAAGACCTCATCCTTCAGGTCCAGAAACTAGGGGGAGGAGGCGCGATGCAGTCCGGCATGGACCGCCAAGTCGCCGACAAGTTGATCGCGCGACGCGACGTCTTCTTCACGACCAAGACCTCGGCGCTCAAGGCCGACAGTCCGGCGGCCAAGGCCGCAGCCCGGGTCGAAGGGCACGCGGCCGAAGCCGACGAGGCCCGGAAAATCCTCGGGGAGATCCAAGCCTCGCTGGAACAGATCCGGTCTTCGGAGGAGCAGATCGCCTCGGAAAAAGCCTCCCAGCTCAACCTCCAAAACGAGCTGGATCGGCATGCGCTGGAATTGGCGGAAATCGAGAAGTTGGAAAAAGTCTTGGCCGACATCTCCCGCCAGATCATCTCCGCCGACGGCAGCCTGAAGGCCCTCCAGGAGATCAAGTCCAAGATCGACCGACAGCTTTCCAAGATCGACGAGACCAAGCAGGTCCTCGCCGAGGACACCAAGGAACTCGCGCCCCTTGCCCAGGCCTCGGCCGACGCCAAGGCCGACGCCGAAGCCTGCCGTCAGGCCTCCTTCGCAGCCTACGCCGAGCGGGACGCCCTGCAGAGGAGCGCGACCCTCGTCCAACAGGCCATCGACCGAATCGAGGTGCTCGAGAAACAGTCCGAGGCCAAGGCTGCGCTCAGCAAAGCGGAGGACTCGGATATCCTGATCGACAAGCTCAAGAAAGAGCTCGCCGCGATCCCCGGGATCACGCGCAAGGACATCACGGCACTGGCCAAGCTCGGTGACGTCGCCAGCAACGCCAAGGCGGCACTCGAGGCCATGGGCGTCAGCGTCACCGTCCAGAAAGCCGGACGGCAGGTCGACCTCGACGGCTCGAACGTCCCGGAAGGACAGAGTAAGGTCGTGACGGACGCCGCGGTCATCCGCATCGGCGACGACGTCACGCTCGCCCTCGCCCCCAAGAACGGGGATATCGCCACCCAGCGCAGGACGCTCGAGCAGGCCAGCCAGAATTTCGCCGCTGGACTCAGGCAATTCGGCGTAGACTCGCTGGCCACGGCCGAAAATAACCTCTCCGCCCGCGACGCCCTCCAGACCCAGATCGACCGCGCCGAGGCCGGCCGCGGATCGGCCACGGCCGCCGATCTCCGTGATAAGCTGAATGAACTTGAGAACGAAATCATCCAGCTGGACGCCAAGCACCCTGAATCGAAGAAAGCCGAGCTGCATGAAAAGACGTCGAATTTGTCCGAAAAGCGCCGGCTCGGCCCGCTCGTTAGCGCCGCCACCGCCAACGCTGACACGAAGGGCGCCCTCAGGGAAGCCGCGGACAGGAAACTGGCGGCGGCGCTTGAGGATGAACGCGAGCTCGCGTCCCGCGTCGAGAAGCTGAAATCGGAGCTCAACAACCTAGAGAACCAGCTCGCCGGAATGCTCGCCAACACCGGCAGCATGGACAAACTGGCGGAAGCCATCGATCAGGCCGAGCAAGAACGGCGAGCGCTGGACCTTAAACGGACGGGCACGCAAGCGGACCTGGACAAGCTCACCCCAGAACTCGTTCGATCGGCTATCAAGATGAAACGTGCCGGCATGGAGAAATCCAACGGTCGCATCAGCGAAGCGGAGAAGAACTCCAACACCCACCGAGGCATCATCAAGGGACAGACCAGCGGCGACCCTAAACTCAACTTGGCCGCGGCCGTCGCCAAGCTGGAAGCCGCCCAAGCGGACTACGACCGCGAGAACACCCTGGCCGAGGCCCTGAAACTGCTCGGCGACACGTTCGAGTCGATCCAAACGGAGATGAACAAGGAGTTCACCGGCCCGCTGGTCGCCAAGATCGACGAATATGCCAAGATTCTCTTCGGCCACGATGCTTGCGTCGAAATGATCGATAACAAGGGGGTATTCAGCGAACCCCTGCTCATCCGCCCCCAGCGGGGGCTGAACTCCACCGCTTCCTTCGACAAACTGAGCGGAGGCGCGAAGGAACAGTTTTCGGCCGCCATCCGCCTCGCGATGGCCGAGGTCCTCAGCCAGGCCCACGATGGGCACCTCCCCGTGCTCTTCGACGACACTTTCAGCTACACCGACAGCGAGAACTTGAATAAGGTGCATCTCATGCTGAACCATGCCGCGGAGAAGGGACTACAAGTCATCCTCTTCACCCACTCCCCGACCCTTTTCAAGGCCATGGGCGCGGACGAGACCAACCTATGAGACTACCCTTGGACTGGATCAGCACCCCGGAGTCGTCGAGCATCGCGGCTTTCGCCTATTCGGCCGCCGACAACCAGCTGTTCGTACGCTTCAAGAACGGACGGAGCTACCGGTACGCCGGCGTGCCCGAGGCCGTCTACGCCGCCTTCATGCGGGCCGACTCCAAGGGCACCTTCTTCAACGCCCAGATCCTGGGGCGTTACGCCTATAGCCCCCTCTGACCATGCACGAACAAAGTTCCCTGGCCCCCCGCAACCCCACTGGCCCGGGGACTTCCCCGGACAACCCTTTCCGGACGTTGTCGATCATGCATGCGTACAACCTGGTGGACCGGCTGCATTTCCGCTCACCGGCTGGCGGGTGCAAGGTCCGGTACGATCGCGTCCGCTCGATGACGCCCCCGGGCTTCCCCAACCCGGTCGACCACTACGTGCTCTTCGAAGGGGACATGGATTCCAAGCAGCCCAAGGGCAAGCTGATGGACTTCTATGTCTACAGCTACTCCGATAGCCCCCACACCGACGATGAACTGCCCGCCGGGTTGACGGTCATCAAGTTCGATGCGCAGACGCGCAAAAAGATGGACGACCTGATCGAGAGCGACCCCGAGATGAAACGGCTCTTCGAACAACAGGCCCTCCTGCGGATCAACATGGCCCGTCTCCAGCGGGGCCTGCCCCCTTTGGATCGTCTTCCCCAGAAAGGAGCCTGCCTGCTCGTCCTGCTGGCGCTGGCCGCCTCAGTTAGCGCCCTCGGGTGGACGCTGAGCCAGCTCACCGCCTGACCATGGGCCTCTTTGACTCCCTCTTCGGACCCTCTTGGGCGGAACGCTTGGCGGCGCATATGGACAACCGGTGGCTGACCGTCCCGGAGCGGATCCGAAGGTGCATCAACGACCTGAGCCCTAAGGCCGACCTGAAAGCCATCACCCAGGGGCTGCCGGTTACGGAGATCAGGAAAAGCCTGCGTCACCTCGCTGATGGCGAGGAACTTGGCCACCTCGCCGCGGCGATGCATCTGCGCAAGAAAATGCGCATCCCGGTCGTGGCCATGTGGAAGAAGACGGAGACCCAGTGGACTATCTCCATGATCACCGACCAGCCCCGGCTACCTGTCGACGACGGCAATCACTATCGGCGGTTTGAGAACGATGGCTTCGTCATCTGGAATCCGGTCGACGACCAAGGCGACGATCTGGCCCCCTGCCCAAAATAATTTACCCGGGTAGGGGCAGCACCGCGTGCTGCCCTAGCCCCAGCCCCCCTGCTCACATCCCTATCAGCCTAAGCACTCCCCTTTCAGGGCTAGAGAGTCTTTCACTCCGACAACACCCCTGATCGTGCAACCAAGGCCCTGGGATCTACCGTCAAATCCACACCATCGCCTGGGCGAGGGTTTCCTTGGCCAAGGGGAGGCAGTGGGCCTGTGAGAGCGATCGGGCCAGCAAACCCCGGCGCATCAGGCGGAGGTTACTGACCTTGGCGGCCCGGCGGAAGACCGGGTCGGCGAGCAGTTTCCAGGCATCGGCAAGGTTGTTCACGATGAACTGGACCTGACGTCCGCCGGTGGCGGTGTAATTACCCGGGTTAGCCTTCAGGCTCCAGTCAGCCCAATAGCGAGCGAGGTCCTCCTTGGTGAACTGATCCTTCGCCACATGGAAGTTGAAGCTCAGGCGGGGAGCCCCCTCGTAGTGCTCGTTCAGGATGGCCGTGAACACCTCGGGCATGTGGATGTTTATGCGCATGAACGCCGTCAGCTTCTCATAGGGCTTGGAGTAACCGCCCGGGGTGAGACAGGTCAGGTTCCAGAACATCTGATCGGTCTTGGTGGGAAACAGCACGAAATGCCGAATGTAATGGTTCAGGAGCTCCAGGATTTCCTCGGAGAAATCAGGGTGCGCACGCAGTTCCGCGAAGCGCTTGGCGTAATTGGCCTCCAGTTCCTTGTCCGTCTTCGTGTAAGGCGTCAGGTCCGGGCTTGGATCTTCCAGCCAGCGCTCGCCGTGGCCGCC
>JACCDM010468599.1_pt1 | contig 10689 bp, 10 predicted proteins | sample 7445851 | NCBI WGS metagenome assembly JACCDM01 (sample SAMN15323438, study PRJNA562643) | freshwater metagenome | isolation source: river surface water | place: USA:Blue River Watershed | collected 2017-08-16
AACTTGCGCAATTTCCATGCGACCGATGGCTTGAAAAACCTGAGGGAAAAATTGTCCTGATGCGATACCCACCAGGATGCAAAGGAAAACCCAAACCGTCAGGTATCTCTCAAACACGCTCATGGGTGCAACTGCTTTGTCTGACGTCATGGTTAGATCTTCAATCTTGAGCTAAATCACGGGCCGTCTGTTCAATGGACAAGCGGGACAAACTGCGCTCGGGCAAGTTCACAAATATCTCCAAACGCTTGCGAATCAAATGCAAAGTTTGGAAAAAAGCTGCTCTTTTTTGATCATCACCGCCCTGCACTTCTGATGGATCTGCGTAACCCCAATGCGCAGTGGCCGGTTGTCCGGGCCAATAAGGACAAACTTCGCCGGCTGCGTTGTCACACACGGTAATGACCAAGTCCATTTTGGGCGCATCAGCTTGGGCAAACACATCCCAACTTTTGCTGCGCAAGCCGTCAATCGGTAAGCCAGCATGACGAAGTGTTTCAAGGGCGAGCGGATTGGGTTTTTGGTTTTCACGCGGGCTGCTGCCTGCGGAATAAGCTTTGAATCGCCCTTTTCCCAAATGATTCAACATCGCCTCTGCCAAGATGCTCCGGGCAGAGTTGTGTGTACAAAGAAAGAGGACGTTCAGCGGATGGGTATCTGATGACATGGGAATCTACAGTTTGAGGAAAAAATCACCGCTGCATCGATGTTGGAATCGGCTGGACGCGCGACAGCGAATAATTTACTTAATATTGATGACAGAAAGATGACATCCCCAGACTATCTACAACCTCCCTTAGATAGCAACCACCTCAAAGTCAGCCTTGGTAACGCCGCAATCGGGACATGTCCAGTTTTCTGGCACATCGGCCCACAAAGTACCGGGGGCAATGCCATCTTCGGTGCGACCTTCTGCTTCGTCATACACAAAGCCACAAACGATGCAAATATAGGTTTTGAAATGATTGTTTGTCATGATTTTTGAATGTTGAGGTTCTCAATTGACCTGAATTGTCACATGTATGCAGATCAAAAGTATCCAGTCACAGAAATGTACTTGCTGACGATCGTTGGATCGGTGCTGGCTCTGCAACCAGTGTTGGCATGTGCTGCCATGACATCAAATCGGCCGCGTGATCTGTTGAGGAGGCTAACCAAGTACTGTGCAGTTCCGGTGCAATGATCACAGGCGTTCTCTTTTCATCACCCTGCTTGTGAAATTGCTTCATCACGGGGTGTGCATCAGCGTTGACCGTCAGCATCGAAAAACTCACCACCAATTCGCCGGAGCTTGGATCCGTCCATCGATCCCACAAGCATGCAATGCCAAACGGATCGCCAGAGGCCAATCCAATTTTCCAACGAACAGCCCTGCCAGACTCGTAACTCGGCTCATAGAAGTTTTCAACCAACACCAAGCCGTATTGACGATTTCGCCAAGCTGCCCGATAACTGGGCTTTTCAGCTGCCGTTTCGCTTCGTGCGTTGTAAGTATGTCGACTGATTTTGTCGTCTTTAGCCCAGGTGGGTATCAAACCGAATCTGGCCAAACCACAAGCGACTCTCGATGTCTGATGACTCTGCACAACCAAGGGAGCTGCAAAGCCTGGATAGGCTTCTCCAGGGTACCCATTTGGCAAATCTAAGCCGAAAGCATCTTTGACCCACTGGGGTTTCTGAATGGGTGTGAAATTGGTACACATGGGACAGTATGAAGGCTCTGTAAACTTTTCTAAATGCAAAAAATGATGAGAAACTATTTTCAGGCGCATTTTGCACCATCTACAACCTAAGTTTCATTGAAAATCACAGGGCTAAAGCTAAGATCAATTGAGTTATGACGAATCAACACACCAATGCGCTTCTGATCATCGACGATCACCCAGTCTACCGGGAAGCATTAGGCGAGATCCTCTCCAGAGAATTCAGCAACTTGGGCATCGGAGTCCATACAGCCAGCAACGCCAGTGAAGGGCTGGATTTGGTTGATGCCATGGACAAGACTTGGGTGGTGTTGCTCGATGTCAAAATGCCAGGCTTGAGCGGCCTTGCGGGTATCAAGGTTTTCAAACAAAAATCCAATGTAGAGCATGTCGTGTCCATTTCAGGGCTTGAATCGCCTACTTGGGAACCCCGAGCTGTGGCTGCCGGTGCAACGCTGTTTGTATCGAAGAACAACACTTCGATGAGCATCTACAACAAATTGCAGAAACTTTTTGAAGTGAACAGCGTGCCAAGCATTGTTCATGCAACAGAAGAGCAACCCGATTTTCGACTGACCCAAAGACAATTGGAGGTTTTGCATTTAATTTCACTGGGCCATCCGAACAAAATCATTGCCGACTATCTGGAAATCAAAGAACAGACAGTCAAAATTCACATCAACCAAATATTCAAAGAACTGCGCGTTTTCAATCGCACGCAGGCGGTTCTTAAAGCCCAAAAATACCAATTGCTGAGCAGCTGATCCTACTTACAACATTGCTCAACAATCACAACATGACCCCAGAGAATCTGCAAGCTGAGTTTCCCAATTTTGATCAGCTTGTAGCGACTGAGAAGCTGCACTACATGCACAGCTTCGCGAAATCCAGCACCATTGCCACGGTGTTGGCGCCCATATTGTGCATTCCACTTTATTGGAAGCCGACAGACAATTTGTGGATCAATGCTTGGTTTGCGCTGATGGCTGTAGTTGTCATTGGGCGTTTCTTTTTGATCAAAAAAATCAATCTGAAGGCTAACGTTCAAACCAACTTGTTCCTACTCAACATGGCATTGGGCGCAGTGACATTTGTTTGGGGCATCGGCTGGTTTATTTTTGTTGAAACATCAGACCCAGCCAATTATTTGATTTATCAAATCATCAGCTTGACAATTCTTTTTGTAGGCATGGTGGGATATTGTGTCAGTTGGAAATCTTTCGCATACTTTGTGATTCCGCTCAAATTGCCTGAGCTGCTGTTCATCGTCACCCATTACGAATTCATTTTCTGGCCCATTCCAATCGGCTCCATGGTGGCCTTCTATCTGGCCATCAAAATGGCCATGCTTTTTTCTCAATCATGGGAAAAGTCGTTTTCATTGCGATTGAAGAACGACGCCATGATTGATCAATTGGTCGCCGAAAAAAATGCATCGATTGCGGCCAACATAGCGAAGTCTGAGTTCATTGCCACCGCCAGTCATGATTTGCGACAACCCATGCAATCGATCAATATCTTTGTCGACATGATCGATTCCAAAAACTTGCCAGATTATGAAAATCGTGTCTTCGAACGCATGCGAAATAGCATTTCTGTATTGAACAAGATGTTCAATACACTTTTGGACATCAGCAAGCTCGATTCCGGTGTATCGCCTCAATCCATCAAATTTTCAATTGCGCAATTGGCGCAAGAACTGGAAATAGGATTTGCAGACTTGTGCAAAGAAAAAAAACTCGCATTGACGGTCAAACATCAAGACCTGATTGCCAAAGGTGACCCACAACTTCTGGAACAAATTCTCCGAAATTTATTATTCAATGCCATTCAATACACCGAAACGGGTAGCATCGTTGTTTCTTTTGAGAACTGTCAAGGTCAACTGAAGTTCAGCGTCAAAGACAGTGGTCATGGTATTTCCGCAGAAGATTTGCCAGTCATTTTCAAAGAATTTTTTCGCTCTGAACACTCAAGGTCTCAACACGATGGCCTCGGGCTTGGACTTTCCATTGTCAATCGCATTGTTCAAAAAATAGGGGGCGAATGCACTGTCAACTCAGAGCTTGGCGTTGGCTCACTTTTTACAATTCAAACGCCATACCCTGTTTCTCATGACCATGTCGTGCAACAAAGCAAATTGGGCTTGCAATCTGGCATACAAACCGAATCTAAGGGTCCAGAAACTGATAACGAAATAGCCCGGTCACAGGGGGTTGTGAACTTGGGCATCATCGAAAATGACTACTCTCTGCAGGATGCTTACGCGCAGTACTTCACCAAAGTGGGCTATTCAGTCTATTTGATACCGCACGACGAAGAAGAATTTGCAAAATATCTTGTAGAACTTCCAGAGCTTCATTTCATCCTGAGTGATTACCGATTGGGTGAGCGCAATGGTATCTTCTTCATCCAAAAATTACGAGAAGAGTTCAACGAAGACATACCTGCTTGCATCGTGACAGCAGATACCTCGCCACAGCATTTGCAACTGTTTGGTCAACTCAATATTCACGTCTTGTACAAGCCCATTGACATTCATTCGATTGAGTCTTTCATCTCTAGGAGTCTGCCGGTAAACCAAAGCGTGTAAAGTTAGATCATCTCTGCATCTGTTTTGATTTAACCCTTGCCATGAAAATATTTTGCAACCAGCTGGACCATCTGCACGAGGGTCGTCAAGAAATGTTGAGTCGAGTTGACCCAACTCGAATCCAATCAAAAGGCCAGCAAATGCTGGCCTTTTTTGATGACGTTTTCAATTGTTCAATGCGAATCCACTTGCTTGGCCGCTTCAATCACATCGCGTGTGTCGCCATTTGCACCATTGAAAAACAAATTCAACACGACAGCGCTGATAGAAGCCAGCAAAATGCCTGACTCAATCAAGGGGTGCAAATTGTGAGGCATCCATTGCTTGAAATTCGGTGCGATCAATGGAATCATGCCGATGCCAATAGAGATGGCCACGATCATGGCGTTGTAAGAATTGTTCTTGAAATCAACACAGCTCAGAATGCGAATTCCGGTCGCAGCCACCATGCCGAACATCACCAAGCCAGCGCCACCCAAAACCACGGTTGGCAGTGATTCAATCAAGGCTGCCATTTTGGGCAGCAAGCCAAGCGCCAACAAAATCAAACCACCAGCGACACAAACAAATCGGCTCTTTACACCTGTCACCGCAACCAGCCCCACATTTTGTGAAAAGCTGGTGTAGGGGAATGTGTTGAAGATTCCGCCCAGAAATGTACCCAATCCGTCGGTACGCAATCCTCGCGTCAGAGCAGCTTGATCAACTTTTTGATCGGTCATCTCGCCAAGCGCCAAAAACATACCGGTGGATTCAATCATCACCACAATCATGACAAGCGTCATGGTCAAGATCAGTACAGGCTCAAACACGGGCGGACCAAAATGGAATGGCAACACGACATCAAACCATGCGGCCTTGCCAACTTTGTCAAAGTTCATCAAGCCCATCATCGCAGCCACAATACCCCCCACCACGATGCCTAACAAAACAGAAATGTTGGCCACAAAGCCTTTGGCATACTTAGAAATCAACATGATGGTGACCAGCACCAAGCCTGCAATGCCAACGCCCGTTAAATCTGCATACTTAGGGTTAGGCATTTTGGGCAACAAAGCCAGATCTTTGGGAATGGCAGGCAATGTTGAACCTGGCGCGCTTGCGGCGGCCGCAGCCGCATCAAGCCATTGCTTGTGTTCTGGATTGACGATGCTTGGCGCTGTGGGACCCACTGGATTGCCAAAAATCCAATTGATGCCAATGCGCATCAAACTGATTCCAATGACAGCGATGATGGTGCCTGTGACCACGGGCGGAAAAAAACGAAGCATGCGACTGACCACCGGTGCGATGAGGATGGAAATCACGCCGGCACCAATGATGGCCCCAAAGATCATTTGAGCGCCCATTTCTCCTGGGTTGGCGTTGGCCATGGCCACCATCGGGGCAACGGAGGCAAATGTCACACCCATCATGACGGGCAATCGAATGCCAAACCATTGGGTGGCGCCGAGGGACTGAATCAGCGTCACCAAGCCACAACAAAACAAGTCTGCAGAAATGAGATACGCCACATCCTGCGGACTGAGTTTGAGAGCACGGCCCACGATCAAGGGCACTGCAACTGCGCCCGCGTACATGACCAAAACATGCTGCAGCCCCAATGCTGCCAGCTTTCCTGTAGGTAGCTTTTCGTCGACAGGATGAAGTTTTTCGGTCGTCATAGTGTTCTTCCAATCACAGAGGGTTAAGGCGTGATGTCCAATCAAGGACCTCTAACTGCACACCGAACTGTATACAATTTAAAAGACAATATTTCTATCGAAAACCCTAATCAAAAGTGCTTTTGATTCAAAAGCACCTCAGAATTTCATTTGAAACCGACGCGATCCAACATCTGCTGAACTTTGATTTGATTCATACCCACAGCGCTGATGGGTAACACTTCACTTTTAAAGCGACCACCCGACATGGCTTTGAGCGCAGGATTTTCAAAACTCACGCCTTTCGCAACTGGCCATTCATTGTTGCCATTTGCAAAATGGTTTTGTGCTGACGCGCTGGCCAAATATTCCAAGAATTTGATGGCGTTTTCAGAATTCTTTGAATTTTTAGCAACAGCACCACCAGCAACGTTCAGATGAGTGCCCCAGCAGCTCTGATTTGGAAACACGACGCCAACTTTTTCAGCCATCTCCTTCTCTGCGCTATTGCTTGAACGCAGCAACCGGGCCATGTAATACGTGTTGGTGACAGCCACCCCGCATTCACCAGTGGCTACGCCTTTGATCTGATCTGTGTCGCCGCCAGCAGGGTTCCTTGCCATGTTGGCCACCAAGCCTTTTAACCATGCTTCAGTTTGAGCAGGACCTAAATGTTCTGTCATGGCGCCAAACAGACTCAGGTTGTAGGGGTGGGAACCAGACCGTATGCAAAGTTTGCCTTTGAATTTTGGATCTGCCAATTTCTCGTAGGTGTCCACATCTGTCGCTTTGTACTTCGACTTGTCATAAACAATGACACGTGCGCGCGTTGACAAACCAAACCAAGCAATTCCGCCGGTGTCGGTGCGCTTGGCCCTGAGATTGTCGGGAATGGCTTCCTCCAACAATTTGGATTTGATGGGCATGAACAAGCCATCGACTTCTGCTCGCCACAATCTGGCGGCATCCACCAACAAAATCACGTCGGCTGGCGACGCTGCACCCTCCGCTTTCAGTCGCGTCAGGATGCCAGCATCGTCCGCATCGACTCGGTTGATTTTGATCCCTGTGCTTTTGGTGAAATCGCTGTACAAGGCTTCATCGGTTGGGTAATGCCGCGCCGAATAGATGTTGATGGCAACACTGCCTGTTTGTGCCTTTGAAGTGACAGAAGTGGCACTTAAAACCACGCAGGTGAGAATCGCAAATGGGTTGCGCAGGACTTTTTTGAATAATTTAGGACTCATATTGACATCTCGAAATGCTGATATGAGCGAATTCTACATCAAATAGGAATGATTCTCATTTGCAAAAAGAAAATTCTCAATCAAATGTCACCACATGGTCCACTTCCGCGCGAATGCCGATCCACTCCCCTAAGCTGTGGTCGTGGTGACTGGGTACATGTGCCAAAACAATGTCCCCAGACTGCAGACGCAATGTGTACAAGAATTCTGACCCCCTGAATGCTTTGCGAATGATTTCTGCTTTGACCATTGCTTCGTCGTCGTGCACGATGTCGTCTGCGCGGAGCAAGACATCGCAGGCTCGGTCGTCCAACACATGGCTCCTTGAAGCATCGATGTCCTCTGTTAGCAAGCCCAGAACTGTTTTCACTTCAACCCTTGCACCAACCACCTTGCGGTAGCCAGGAATGAAGACACCGTGGCCAATGAACTCGGCTACAAAACGTGAAGCAGGACGGTGGTACAGATGATAGGCATCATCCCATTGCGCAAGGCGCCCCTCTTGAATCACACCAATGACATCACCAATGGCAAAGGCTTCCATTTGATCGTGAGTCACAAACAATGCAGTGGCTTTGGCTGCTTTCAAGATGCTTCTGATTTCCAATGCCAGACGCTCTCTCAAGTCCACGTCGAGGTTTGAAAATGGCTCATCCAGTAGAAGCAAATCGGGTTGAGGTGCCAATGCCCGCGCCAGTGCAACACGCTGCTGCTGGCCGCCAGACAATTCATGGGGGTATCGGTCTTGCACGTCCTCAAGCCCTACCAGCTCGAGCACCTCGCTGATACGTGAAGACTTGTATGCAGCACTTTGACCGTGAAGACCAAAAGCAATGTTGCCAGCCACGGTGAGGTGAGGAAACAGGGCGTAATCCTGAAAGACCATGCCCATGCGTCGATTTTCTGGTGCGGCCGTATAGCCTAATCGACTGACGACGCGATCAGACAATTGGATCTCACCTGATGACAGAGGCACCAGCCCCGCAATGGCGCGAAGCAAACTGGTTTTACCACAGCCAGAGGGACCGATGAGGACGCCAATTTGGCCAGCCTCTAATTTTAAAGATACCCCTTGCACCGCAAACTTTGACTGGCCTGCGTAACGAACGTCAACTTGTTGAAGGTTCAAATACATGTTCGAATTGTAAGGACAGGCAGCCCTCATGGCATTCATGGCCTGATGATCATCCTTACAATTCCTAAGATGTTGCGTTTGTCACAACAACCCTAGCCCTCGACTCTCATTGGACCCTCAGAATGCCCATCCTCCGAATTCGTTCGGTTTTACTCAGCCTGTTGGCGTTGATCATTTGTCTGCCCCTGTTGGCATTGGTCGGTTCATGGCTCGAATGGAATGCCACTTCTGCGGACGTCCTGATGGCGATGAGCGATACCGTGTTACCAGGATATGCAGCCACCAGTCTTTTACTTTGCCTGGGCGTTGCGTTGGGTGTCACGCTAATTGGAACCAGCACGGCCGTGGCAGTAACCTTGTTCAAGTTTCCCGGAAAGCCTTTTTTTGAATGGGCCTTGTTGCTGCCCATGGCCATTCCCGCATACGTGGTCGCCTACGCCTATACAGATTTTTTGCAATTCAGCGGACCCTTGCAAAATTTCATTCGAATCCAAACGGGACTAGAAGGCCGCATGTTGCCAGAGGTGAGAAGCTTGGGTGGTGCCATCGTTGTCTTTTCTCTGGCACTGTACCCTTACGTTTATTTGTTGGCACGAACAGCACTCAGTGAGCGTGCATCACAGTTGATGGAAGCTGCACGCATGTTGGGTGCGCCCCTTCAACGTCGCATCTTAGAAGTCGCAATGCCTTTGGCCAGGCCAGCTGTAGCCGCAGGTGTTGCACTCGCTTTGATGGAAACCTTGGCAGACTATGGTGTTGCAAGCTATTTTGGCATTCAAACCTTGACGGCTGGCATCTACAAAGCTTGGTTGGTCATGGACAATCGCATTGCCGCAGCCCAACTCGCAACGATGTTGCTGGGTACTGTCATGGTGTTGCTTCAACTTGAAAAAATGGCACAGGCCCGAATGCGTTTTTCAAGTTTGCGGTCGCATGGTTTGACTTCTGATTCAGAGCCGACTTCATTATCAGGACTGCCAGCCATTGCAATGAGTACTTATTGCGCCCTGCCCTTGTTCTTTGGGTTTGTGTTACCCGTGCTGTTGATGTTGAGACCCTTGATGGCCTCTGACCTTGATGTGCCATGGGCTCGATTCATCGATTGGGCATTGAACAGTCTTCGATTGGGGCTCATGACAGCATTGCTTGCCGTGACTTTGGCGCTGGTGTTGTCATTCAGTTTAAGAACCAAGAAAGACATCGCCACCAGCATGGCAACAGGTCTGATTGGGCTGGGTTATGCCGTCCCAGGGGCGGTGGTCGTGGTAGGTTTGCTATTGCCCGTCACTTGGCAACAACAGCATTGGCCAAATTCCCAACTTGGTTTTTGGCTGACCGCAACAGTGCTAGGGCTGATTTGGGCCTACATGATTCGATTTTGTGCCGTGGCCCTGCAAACAGTACAAAGTGCTTACACGCGGATTCCCCAGAGCCTAGATGATTCATCTCGCATGTTAGGTGTCTCGGGCATCAAGCTGCTAACCACCGTTCACGTGCCATTGTTAAAGCGTTCTATTTTTGCGGCCACACTGCTGGTTTTTGTAGATGTAATGAAAGAGCTTCCTGCCACCTTGGTGTTACGACCCTTCAATACAGACACACTCGCCGTGATGGCTTACCAACTTGCAAGAGACGAGCGCTTGGGTGAAGCTGCATTGCCCAGTTTGGCTTTGGTTGTGGTGGGCTTGTTGCCCGTCATGTATCTCAGTCGCGCCATGAAAAAATCGACAGCTGCTTGATGTTCTAATGTTCAATCATCCTCTGTTTAGGACGCCCATCCTCCGCTGACAGGAAAAACTTGGCCCACAAAGCATGCTGCTTGATCGCTGCACAAATACGCTGCAAAAGCGGCATCTTCTTCACCGCTGACCAATCGCCCCAAGGGACCTTCTCTTCTAAGACGATCCTGAAATTTGGGATTGGCTTGAATCTCAGCACCGTAATAGGTAGGGTTTTCTACAAAATTCTGCGCAATGGCATTGAAACGAATGCCTTGCGAGGCGATCTCTAATCCGACTGATTTGACATAGGCAAGTTGTGCACCTCGAGCAGCACTGTAACTGCCGGTGCGTTTCTGTCCTTTCAGCGCCGCAGCGCTGCCCATCAATAAAATGCACCCTTGACGGCGTTCAAGCATCTGCGGCAATACTGCAGCAACCAATCTAGGCATGGGATCCACCAAGTGCGCAAACACATTTCGCCATTCATCATCTTGAATGTCTACAGCGGACGTGTTGGGTGCAGGTAATGCCAAATGCAAAAGCAATATATCAATGTGCCCTGCACTTTGGACCAACTGTTGTGGAAGTTCAGGATCTTGGTTCAAGGGGCGATCGTCTGCGATCACTTCAGCGCCTTGATTTTCAAA
>JACCDM010082994.1_pt1 | contig 10683 bp, 4 predicted proteins | sample 7445851 | NCBI WGS metagenome assembly JACCDM01 (sample SAMN15323438, study PRJNA562643) | freshwater metagenome | isolation source: river surface water | place: USA:Blue River Watershed | collected 2017-08-16
AAGTTTTTGATGCTAAAGGTTTATAAAAATAAAATTTTTCAAATAGTTTGCTAAATTTGCTCAAATAAAATAAAGTATACTTTTCAAAATATGTAAAGTGTTTAATTATACAACATCCTCCTGTTTGTAATACTTTTAAACACAATAATATTTGACCGGTATTTGCATGGAAGTGTAGTTTTTCTTGATTATTGTAATCTGCGGAAACATCAAATCCTAAATCGCTGGTAAATAAATTTGTTTTATTAAGCAGCTTTTCCGCTATATCATTAATATTTTCTATTTTTGTTACGTCTCCATTATTTTTATGATCCATTAACCATTTATTAGGATTATTTTTATACAGCCCATAGTCATCTTCTAAATGTGGTTTGAGAGGATCATAAAGAGAGCATGCTCTCCAGTTATAATCACAATTATAATAGTTTTTTACTATATACTCTGTAGCTAATATAAAGGCGCCTGGAAACGATGCGTTATCGTAATGTCTAACTATTTTTTTATTTTTTAAAAGTTCAAAATGCATAATCATTTCAAAACATTTCAACCACGCATTTGAAATAAAATCCAACTTTATTACTTTTGCTATTTTATATTTTTCCTTTCTAAAAGGGTCTAAATTTCTAGTTATATGCTCAACGTGTTTAATTTTATCGAGCTGACTTTTTGCTTTGCATAATTCCATTTTAAGATGTTCTATTTTTTCTTCTAAGTTAGAAGATTCTTCGTTTTTAGAGCAGATATTCATTCTTATATTTATTTGCAACTATAAATTTATATCCTAAATTATATACTATAAATTTAATGACAAATACATTTTTACTCGCAATATTCATTGTATTAATTATGTCACTGATTTATGAATATAGTTGCGATGATTGCTATAAGAAAAAAAATAGTAAATATTTAAAAGCGAGTCATTCCGGTTTGATAAGAGGTGTAATATCTGGATGTATTTTAGGAAATTTTGGAATAGCATCAGCTATTAATCAAGGTGCCGTGTTTGGTATTTTAAATCCTATAATGATACATATGGGTTACTAAGGTTTGATTATCAAATAGATAAATTTACAAAGTTGCCCATCTCGTAGATTGAATACAAATAAGTATAATTTTTTCGTACTGACTACTTATTGTTAATGAAGAAGAAGAATCAATTGAATCACTTCCGGCTGCGTTAATTATTAAAGACCCGCCTCCATTTCCCGTCTTAAATATTATATATTCTATTCCTACACTTGTTGCTGCTGATGGAAGAGTAATAACTACATTAGTTGCGTCTGCTTCATATGAACATAATACAACATTATGCGTAGAATCGAGAGTAGCTGAAGTTGTAGAAATAGTAATAACACTACGTTTAAATCCAGCACTTAGTTCTAAATTATTTGCTATAGCGGTAGTGCTATTAGATATATCTAATCTTTTTATTCCATTAGTAGAAATTCCAATATTATTAGATCCTATTCTATAAAACCCGCTTGTTACATCATTCACGAAGCCATATGATGGCGCTCCTACAGAACCATTTTGTGCATGGACTACTCCGGTGCCTTTTACTCTAAATAGTTCATCAGCCGCCGTTGATGAAGTAGCGGCATAAAATATATGGTCTCCCGAAGTGCTGTTTACATGGTAGCGTAATATGTTCGTATTTATACCAAAGCCACAAAACTGAAAGTTATTATTTACTGAATCCAACAAAGAAATTAATTTATTTGAGCCCGGATTTGCGACGGTATAGTTTGAACCAAAATTAATCCTTGAAGGTGTCGTTGATCCATTTCCAAGCCCTATGCCTCCAGCAACTATTAAGGATCCAGTAGAAGAAGAAGTAGGAATAGTTGTATTACTAACTAATATATTTGCTGAAGATGTAACGTTAAACCTCGTAGTTGAAATACTGACTTTTTGTACTCCATTTGTTGCAAAAGATATAGTATTTGTTCCAGATAAATACATACCATCATTTGCGGAACTAAAGGCATAAGCCGGAAGAGATACAGTACCATTTGGTGCTCTTAAAACTTTTGAAGAATTAAATTGTATATACCCGGGATATATTTGCATAGAATTGTCCCATGTCGCATTATTTCCCTTGTCCGATATTAATAAATATCCTTCGTCTACTAAATTAGTAGTACCGTTTGTGATTTGTAATTTATTAGTATATATTTCATGAGCTTGAGTTCTGTAAGTAGAATTAGCAGCATCAGCGGTAGAAGTAGGTTGTAAAAGCACTTCATGAATATAACAATTTGCATTTTGTGGAGTGTCGTTTTGACTTCCAACTCGCAATGCTGGCGCGGATACATCAGAAAACATATTATAATTAAATGCATAATTTGCAGTTGTAGCATCAGCGACTCCATTGATACTTACGTTTATGCTACTAGTTGTACACGTAATAATAAACGAATACCAAACATTTGTAGTCAAAGTGCCCGTTCCTACTACATCAACTACTAAAACATTGTTTACCCTTACTGATAAAAACCATTTTGACGCGCTTGTTACTCCAAAATTGAAGTAATTGTTATTATCGGCAAAATTTCCACTTAAAGAAATTATTATTCCATTTCCAGACGAGGGAAAAGCTATTATTTTTGTTTTTATTATGATTTTAAACTCACTAATACTCAACAAATCTGCATCAGAAGATGATTGTAAATAACTACTGCTATCGTTCGGTAGAATAATTGCTGACATATTTAGTAGTCCTGTTCCACTAGCATCTGTTAAGTCTATCGTATTAGTAGTATATGAAATAGTACCATTAATAGAAACAGTAACGCCAAATATTGACTTATCTTGAGTCGTAGTATTAGTGTTCGGATTAGATAAAAATTTTAAATGAATGGCTGGTGCTTGTGAAAGTATAGCTTGGTTAGACGAAAGTCTCATTTTTTTATTTGTAATTAGAGCCCGAACATTAGTGCCATCTGGCTTAAAATTGCACTCGTTATTAAATTCTGTTTGAGAATTAGCAGGTCGTATCGTTATTATTCTAGAACCGCCGCAAACTAAAGAAAAGTTGTTTTCGGAGTTCCAACAAATTCCAGTATTATTTGCTGAATCTGAAGAAAATGTTATAGATGGTGAAGATGTTGAGCCAGCCGGCAGTCTTATTTGATGACTAAACTCTGTGTAGTCGTTCGTTATTAGTTGTCTTATAGCTCCTCCCGTAGATATACCCACTTGATCAGTTGCAGGTTGATATATACCCGTTGTTAAATTTCCAGTAAATGAATAAGATGGAGATGTAGCCGAGCCAGTAGCTATACCTATTTGGGATTTAAAATCACACGCCCCAGAAACTTCAAATGTAGTAGAATTTATAAGAATTCTATTTGAACCGTCAATTTGCAATAAATTTGTATTGAGTCCCCGTATGCCGAGACTTAGTCTGTTTTGCGTTGAACCATTTCCCGCGTAATAAAACGATACATTACCCGCGTTAGAGTTTAATGTATCTTTTCCCACAACTATTTGCGAGCAAATATTTGCAGTTGTTGAATACGTAGAATTGTAAATTTCTAACCCATTTAGTTGGGTATTAGTTGAAATAGAATCAAATAGTAATCTCTGATTCGTAGTACTATTATACGTGTCAAGTCTTGACATAAATAAATTTGTATATCCAAATCCAATTCGAGAATTAGTAGTATCTACAGTAAAAATATCTCCAGAAACGACCCCTCCGTCTTGTCTTATGACAAGAGCCGCCGTTGAATTTGTATCCACAATTATTGGTCTTTGATTTAGTAATCCAGAGGAACTAAAATTAGTTATAGTTACTCCTCCACAAGTTACATCTACATTGCCAACAGCAGAACTAAAAATACCAGTATCCGGATTTTCTATAAAACTGTATGTAGGAAGAGCTGTAGTCCCCCTTGGTACATATACTCTCGTAGTAATATCAGCAGGAGATGTTCCAATAGTTACTACTGTATTGACCTGAATTCTTACGGTGCCTGATGACACTATTCCAAGATTGTTGGCAGAAACACGATATAATCCAAGTCCTGTACTATTTATAAAAGAATAAGAGGGTGCTGCAGCTGTTCCGTCATGAGCCCGCGCGATACCATAAAGGGTTAAAAGTCCAGTATTTGAACCAGAAGTGGTTTGCCCTATTCTCATTACTTGATTTGTTCCTAATCCTGAAGCATCAGTTCCGCTCGTATCAAATAAATAAAAATCCAAAAAGTTGTTTGCTATTGTGCTTGCGTGGTGGCTTGACCTTATTGAATGACGCGCGGGAGTGCCGTTGCTATATTGGAAAACTATTCTTGGTCCAAAATCCCCGGTCGGATTCATTAGTAATTTTAACCAGCTATTTGCGCCATCTATTTCAAATGTACCTGTGCTTAGAGGACTATATTTAAATAAATTATCGGATAACGTTAAACGTTCTGCGCCTGACGTAGCAAAGCCTAATACGTTTGAAGATGATTTATACATTCCGAGATTAGTATTAGAAGTAAATGAAATCGAAGGAGATGATGCTGTGCCATCGATAAAATAGGTAGAGCTAAGAGAGTTTAATTGAGATACATTAATAACCGCAGCGTCTATTCCATAAGTATATATATATGGTTCTTTATTAATAGCTGATATTTCATCTGTAGAAAATACACGTCCTGAAAGATAAAAATCCTTTAAATGACCTGTATAGTATAAAGTTCCCGTGCTACCATTAAATAATGCCCCCAAAGATACAAAATTAAATGTTAAATCATCAAAAGAATTAACAGACGCTTCTGGATTAAAATTGTCTGTTCCATTAGATGTAAAATATAATGTATTTGTTGCCACGCTTAATTTGGTTCCATCAAAGAATACCGCACCAATTCCTCCTTTTCCAGATCCAAATTGGATAACTACGTGATGCCACAAACCATCTTTAACTGAGATTACTGAAGGGGTTCCTAAATCGGCAGAAGTTGCTGTATGGCATTGCAAAGTAGTAAGAGAATCACTCATTACAGTAATTTGAAGAGAATTTGAATAAGTGTCTGCGTCGGACAAAATTTTAATTGATATTTCTTTTGAACCAGTTGTTTTGTAGCAGCTGAAAATAGTATTATCTTGCGATAACGTACCGCTAATTCTGAACCAAAATGAAATAGCAGCGTTGTCTAAGCTTGTTAGCGCAGCTAAGCGACTCGTTAAATTTAAATATTTATTTGTATTTCCCGTGAGATCCAGAACGTCTCGTTTTGCTACACCGTTTGCATCTTTAGATAAAACTGATATTCCCGGTGAATTAACTAATGTGGCATCATAAGCATTATTTGAGTAATCTTTACCGACTGAACCAGAGCTTCTAAAAGTAAATAAAAATACAGCATTAGTATCTATTAAATTATAAGCTTGAAACCAAGATTCGCTTGTTTTAAATGTATTGCAAATGCGAGTATCATCTGCTCTAAACAAAGCTTTTTTGATTGACCCTTCGGGTGTTATTGCAAAAGAATTATAAAATTCTGTATCACCACTCCCCAAACCAGACCTTCTTCTAAATCTGGCTATTTCAATTGTGTTAAGAGAAATAGATAATTGTCCTGTGGCGCTTTCATTTGACGGTAAAAACAACCCAGTATTAGTGTCGGTTGCCCAAGTTATTGACGGAATTGCTGCCGATCCACCAGAACCCATAACCCACTGTGGTGTAGTTCTAAGCCACAAGTATCCTAAAGATGTCCCATTGGCAGAAAATGTAATATTTTCATAGAGAGCTGAACTGTCACGTAATATTCCTGTTCCCGTATTAGAACTGAATGAATATGAAGGCGCTGTTGTAGTACCATTTAATGCTCTTATGTTTTGCGTGGCGGTAATTCCAGTAGATGCAACGTTTAAAGTATTAACACCATTTATCGCTATAGCTATGTTATTACCAGATGGTGAAAAAAGTCCAGTATTTGTTTCTTGCGAAAAAGATATAGCTGGAGCACTAACACTTCCAGCCGGAATTAAAATTTTTGTTTTTGATTCTAACGAGGATGAACTCAACACTAAGAGCTGAGTCGTTGTACTATCTCTATAGTCTGGTGGTGATGAATCTGAGGTAACCGTCGTGTTTCTTACAAATTCTAAGTTGCTTCCAGTATTTAAAATAAAGTAGTTATTATTCGGCGATGTAAATACCGCTCCAGAATAAGACGGCGTAGCAGCATTTGTATATGAATAAAACTTCATCCACTTATCAGAAGCAGAACTACTCTTTATGTAGAAATGTCCTGTAGTTATACTTGGTATGGTGGAAGATGCTACATCATCAATTGTATTTATTTTTTGAAACTTAAAATTAGTTGTTGTATCCAACTGAAAATCAGTGTCAGTAGATGAATTATACTTAATATTAGCTATTTTTTTACCTCCCGCTGTAATTCCTATATTATTATCACTTATTAAATAAAACCCTGTATCATTACTTAAATCATTGTGAAATGTTATAGATGGTGTTGATTCAGTTCCACTATTTACGTATAAATAATTCATTCTAACGCTGTCTAATTTAGTTGAATCAATGCCACTAATTGTATCTGTTGGCTCATCCGTAATTTCTTTAAAAAAGGTCCATCTTTTTAAACTATCACTTGCATCACGTATTATTCCAGTATATTTAGAAGTACCATCGTTGTAGTTAACATTTATACCTAAATCCATAGTGTCTCCAGGATTGTTCGCTCCTAATGATAACATACCAGATGAATATTCGCTAATATTAATCGTTTCGAACGAAGCGCCTCCCGTAACATTTAATTCACCATCAATAGTGCATGTAGATGTCGTTGGATTAAATGAAAACGCGGGGTTTAAAGGTGACGAATCATAAATAATTAATCCAACTCCGCTGCTTTGCACTTCTAAATTATTTACTAATATATTATTAAATGTAGATTGGTTTGCTATATTTTTACCAAACATGGCTTATTTTTGCTTATATAAATTGTCTTATTTTTATTTTTTATATAAAACAACATACCGCTTCTTCTATTACTATTTTTTTAAAAATAATAAATATTTTTTTCTATATATAACCTTAATTATGAGTAATTCATACGCAGAAGAAGACAGTCCTTTTATAGTAGGAGGAGAAGAATCATCTTATCCTTTATGGATGCGAATTTTAGTTTTTTTATTAGTATTATGGCTTATTTATTTATATTTTACCGCACAAGGAACTTGGAAAACTTCAGAATGGTCTAAATGTTCCGCGGTTTGTGATGGCGGATCACAAACGAGAGAAGTAACATGTAATTCTAAAAATTGCGACCCAAATCTTAAACCGATAGACTTTCAAAAATGCGGAACAGAGCCATGTTGGTCAAAAACAGAATCATTAGGCGGAACTGGAGGAAAAGAGTTTGAATATAATTGTCCTGCTGGCGAATATGTGAATGAAATTTCTTATAGATCTGGTGATGGTTTGGATAGTATTGGAGTAAAATGTACTAATAATAAAAATGCTGCGACAAATGCAGTTTCTAACTTATACGGAGGTTCTGGAGGAAACCCAGGCTCATTTAATTTTCCTGAGGGAATTGGAAGCTTCTATGTGACTGGAAATAGCCTCGTTGGTAATATTACCCCTGGAACTGAACTTTCACCAAACACTACAAAGGGAGGCAAAGCCGTAGGTGTTTTTGCCGGATCTACTAAGCAGCTCTCGTGCCCTGCTAATTCAAAAATAGCAGGTATTTATGGTAAATCTGGGTCTTTGGTAGATATGCTCGGGTTTAATTGTTACAAATTTGCATAAATTTAGATAATTATCTGAAAAGATTATTTATTGTTAAAAATAATTTTCAATATATAGGAAAATGGATACAAATTGTGACGAATACCCGGTAAATTCTTTTTCATTGGATTTTACAAGTTTACCCGTTACTCCTCCGTCTTCTCCAAGGAGCACTGGCTCCGCATCACTTTTTTTATCCGACATAAATAGAGAAGAAAATGATTCTAAAGTAAGTCGTAACGATAATTTAAGCGATCATGATCCAGACTTTAATTCATATAATTTAGCTGACAACAGTAGTAACGGTGACCAGAATGAATCCCCGACTAGTTTAAGCGACGACCAAAGTACTAATAAAAGTGACAGTGCAAATAGCGATAATAGCATAATTGATAATAGCGTAAGCGATGATGGTGAACATATAGACTCTGATGATGAATTTGAAAACACGTCATCCAGTGCTGAGTCTCTAAAAAGAAAAAAGAAAAAAAGTATTGGAAAACGTGTTAATAAAAAGAAAAAAACTAAACATAATGACAATGTTATGCAATCAATAATGGCTGAATTATTAGCAGAAGCTAAATCGGAACAAAATTTAGATGGTGACCTATCTACACAAATGTTAATGTATCTCCAAGAAATAAATTGGAAAAGCAATTTATCTAATGATGAAACAATAGAACTAGAACCACTTTATAATAAAATATGCGAGGAGATATCTATCGTACCAAAAATTGGAGATATTCTTAGACTTTCAATGCCATACGATGAAAAATGTGACTTAATAGAAAAAATATTAATATTGTATAACGCGCAACCAAACACATTTGAATTTTTACAGCTTAAGCGTAATTTAAATAAAACAATAGAAAAATATAAACTATTTTCTATGTCAGAGCATGACTACGAAAAATATAAAAAAATAGAAGACTCACTTACCATGCCAGAAAAAAAATTCAAACCACTCAAGTATCAGATTTTAGATTCAAATATGTCGAACACTAATAAGGCTTTTGTGTATCAAAAATATAAATATTTTTCTACTTTAGATAATTCTAATTCTGAATATAATAAATTAAAACAATGGTTGGAAACGGTCATGAGCCTTCCAACTGAAATGAAATTAATGAGAATTTCATCAGACGATTCCAGTCATAAAATAAACAAATATTTATGGACAGTTAAAAATCGCTTAGATAAAGAAATATTTGGTCTCGAGTCAGTTAAAGAAAAAATTCTCTTTCTGTTAAATAACAGAATAACCAACAATAATTCGAAAGGTTTGAGCTTTGCACTTTGTGGTCCACCAGGTACTGCAAAAACATCTATAATCAATACTCTATCTAAAGCAATAGATTTACCATTTTTTCAAATTAATCTTGGGGGAGCTAAAGATGTTTCGTTTTTAAGCGGACATGGATATACCTACGAAGGCGCTATACCTGGTGTAATAGTACAGGCATTAACCACATTGAAGTATAAAAATGGAATAATTTACTTTGATGAATTTGACAAAATTTCGAATTCTTTGCATGGAATAGAAATCAGCAGAATGCTTTTACATATAACTGATTTTTCACAAAATGATAAATTCCATGATAGATATTTGTCAAATGGAATAGATATAGATTTGTCAAATATATGGTTTATATATTCTTTAAATGAGAAAGAACTTCTTGATAAAACTCTTTGTGACCGTATTCCTATCATATTTGTCGATGGATATGATAAACATGAAAAATTTCAAATTGCGCAAAACTATATTATTCCAAAATCTTTAGAAAACATAAATTTATCAAAAAAACAAGTAATATTTTCCGATAGTGCTATTCGATATATTATAACTTTATCTGAAAAAAATCAAGATAAAAATACGAAATCTGGCGTCAGACAAATAAAGCATATTGTAGATAATATATTGATGAAAATAAATTTGCTGAAAACAATTTTTGAGTACAAAAATAAAAGCAAATATAACTTAAAGCTTAGTTTTGATATTGCAAATTTTAAACTACCTATTGTAATAACTGAAGATATAATTGATTGTTTAAAAATAGACACAATCATAGAGGAAAATTTAAGTTATAAAAACATGTATATGTAAGGGGGAAAATGATTTTATTCATCAAAGCATCCTATGCGCCTTTCACGTGGATTTTTTTTAAGGAAACTCGATACATATCTTTTCATTCCTTGTGAAATATTTATTTCACTTGGCCATTTAATTTCATCCTTTAAAACGCATTTTTTAATATCATTTATTTTTTTTTTTGAATGACCAAAAGGGAAAACGCCAGTCAAGAGTACAAAACAAACTACACCCAATTGCCAAAAATCCATATATATTAATTCATGCTCTTTAATTAAAATTGAGCTGCTAGCAACTTCTGGAGATATATAATGAGGGCTGGTAGAAAGTTTAAATTCTAATGCAGAATGCATCTCATCATCTTCTGGATTTTCAATTCTATGCGAACCGCCAAAATCTAATAGTTTTATATCAGTTATATCGTTTGGATTTACTAATCCTATATTTTCTAATTTTATATCTCCATGTACTATGTTATGTTTGTGACATGCGTCAATAGCGTTGTAAATCTGTAAAGATATTAATTTAACTTCATCTTCGCTAAATAGCTTACCTCTTTTTGTAAAATAATTAAATAAGTCACCGCCGCGACAACATTCTAATCCAATAAATTTATGGCGCTTAAAAACTCTATTTGTTGAATATTTTTTAATATGAACAATGTTAGGTTCGTTATCTAATTCTAAGAGAAGCTCGATTTCATTATCTATTTCATCTTCGCTCGAATGAGTGCTGCTCGACTTTAAATTTGACACTTTTATAATAATATCGTCATCCAAGACTTCATCTTGTTTATTTTTCGCTCCACATATAAAAATTCCTATATGTTTTTTTTTAGGTG
>JACCDM010648025.1_pt1 | contig 10682 bp, 9 predicted proteins | sample 7445851 | NCBI WGS metagenome assembly JACCDM01 (sample SAMN15323438, study PRJNA562643) | freshwater metagenome | isolation source: river surface water | place: USA:Blue River Watershed | collected 2017-08-16
CGGTGACATTTGAAAGGCCGTGAGTGTTAGCTATGCCGGTGAGACGATCGAGTTCGGCATCAAGTGCCGAAATCTGCCTCTGCAGAACCAGGGGTACCATAAACAACAGTGCTGCCGAATTTGCAATTATCAGAATTAGCATCGCGGCAATTCGCGTTTTTGCTGCCGAAATTGCCACTACAGATAGTGCTGCTAAAGATAGCAAAGCGATAGGAGAAGTAGCCGGAAAAGTGGTCGCTCCATCGAATGATCCAAGCTCGACACTCGAACCTTCAACCAGCATCGACACTTTGAACCAGGGTTGTGCGAGAACAAGAAGTGCCAAAAGCTGTGGCGCAAAAGCAATTGCTAGAGCTCTAGACCTATTCACTGATCACTCGCATCCCGTTCGCAGCGGTTATAGCAACCATGGTTGCCCTTGCCTTGTTCACCGTTTCGTCAAACTCAGAATTTGGGTCTGAGTCGAGAACGATGCCCGCGCCGGCTTGAACGTATGCGACAGAGTCTCGAATAAAGGCGGTGCGAATTGCGATCGCGAGATCGGCGTTACCGGCAAAATCGAAGTATCCGACAACGCCACCGAAAATGCCTCGGCTGGTTGGTTCGAGACGCTCGATAAGCTCTAGCGCTTTTGGCTTCGGAGCTCCACTGAGAGTGCCAGCCGGAAAAGTAGCCCGAAAAACATCGACGGCAGATTTCTCGCTCGAAAGCCTTCCTTCGACGGTGGAGACCAGATGCATTATGTGACTGAAGCGCCTTATCTGCATGAATTCGCTCACCTCAACCGATGATGGAGTGCAGACTTTGAGCAAGTCGTTTCGCGCTAGGTCGACCAGCATCAAGTGCTCGGCGGTCTCTTTGGCATCATCAACCAAGTTCTCGGCCAGAGATATGTCTTCTTCGGTGGTTTTGCCTCTCGGGCGCGACCCTGCGATTGGATGCATGGTTACGGCTGAGGAGGTCACTGTGACGAGTGCTTCTGGCGACGAGCCAACTACTGAAAAAGCGCCAGACTCGTCTGACAGGTTAAGCAGATACATGTAAGGGCTCGGATTCAGTGATCTCAAGATTCGGTAACTGTCTAGTGCTGAGGCGTTCAGGGTTTGGTCAAAGCGCTGAGACAATACAACCTGAAAAACGTCGCCCTTGTTTATGTGTTCCTTAGCTTTTTCAACAGAATCTAGAAACTCGGCACGTGTAGAGCGGCTTATTGGAGCTGCCGCTGCGTCAAGATTCACTTCTGCCAAGAACGGCTTTGCCGGTTTGAGCAGCTTTGTCTTCAAATCGCGCAATCGCAGCAGCGCCGACGCATAGGCCGACTCAACATCTTCGTCATCGGCGACGAAAACATTAGCGAGCAGCACCAAACTGCCGCTCAGATGATCGACGATGACCATGTCTGAGACCATGCTTAGGCAAATGTCTGCACTCTCGTAGTCTGAGGGCTTGCCCGGTTGCAACTCTTCAATTTCACGGATAATGTTCCAGCCGAGCATTCCCACAAGCCCAGAGGTCAGGGGTGGTAAATCCGCTTGGGTGTGTGATGGCCATGCTTGGATGACTGCCTCAATCGACTCGAGCCCTCCGAGTGGCAGTTTTACTGATGGGTCTGGAAATGCTGACTCTCCAGATGCAGAAATCCATTTGCAGCTGCCATCGCGCGGCTTGATAAGTGAGCCCCTCGTGTTGACGCCGATGAAGCTGTACCTAGACCAGACTCCTTGGTCTGCAGACTCGAGCAGAAAAGACCCGGGCCTGCCATCGGTCAGTTTCTCGTAAATCGACAAAGGGGTGTCATTACCGCTGAACAGTGTGTGGGTTAGTGGAATGATGCGATACTTCGAAGCGAGTTCAAGAACTTCGTCGAGAGTCTTTGAAGGCTTCATGTATTCGACGCGGCCGCTCGCATTAGAGCGATCTGTGAGTTTCTGTCGCTGTGCTTAAAAATCGCGCTGCCGGCCACAAATGTGTCTGCTCCTGCCTTGGCGGCTCGGGCGATGTTCGTCATGTCGATTCCCCCATCCACTTGGAGCCAGGTCGAAAGGCCGCGTTGCTCGATTACAGCCCTAGCTTGCGAGACTTTATCGAGGGTGTGTTCGATTAGCACTTGACCACCAAATCCTGGCTCGACCGTCATGATAAGAACTTGGTCAAATGCAGCAAAGCTGTCTGCAAACTTGTCGACCGGCGTGTTCGGCTTCAGGGCGAGACCGGCCCTTGCGCCCAGGGCTTGAAGTCTCTTGGCCAAGGCGACCGGATTCTCGGTTGCCTCAGCGTGAAAAGTGACCGAAAATACGCCCAATTCTGCATATTTCTCGGCCCAGGCATCGACGTTCTCAATCATGAGGTGCACATCGAGTGGCTTGGGTGCGAGTTGTTGCAAGCGCTCTACCGTGGAAAGACCGAAGGTCAAGTTCGGAACGAAGTGGTTATCCATGACGTCGACGTGGATGAGGTCGCTGTCAGAGATGGTTGCAAGCTCAGACTCGAAATTAGCGAAGTCTGCCGACAGAATTGAAGGGCAGATGCGAACAGTCATGTTTCTAGCCTACCGATTTAGTAATCAGGGCTATAAACATTGCATCGGTGCCATTAATGTGCGGCCAAAGTTGCACAGTTTTTCTGTTTGGGTTTAGCTCAAGAGACGAATTCAAGCGCTTCAGAACCTCGGTCGCATTCAAGAATTGCAACTGATTTGGGTGCTGTCTTTCGAGCCAATCCACAATCGCTAGTGTTTCTCCCGAGTGCGGAGAGCAGGTCACGTATGCGAGAACTCCCCCTGGTTTCAATGCGTGCCAGGCGCTCTCTAGTAACTGCTGCTGCAAGCTAGCTAGTTCAGAGACATCCTTAGGTTGCTTGCGCCAGCGCGACTCTGCTCGTCTTCTCAGAGCACCTAAACCGGTGCAGGGAGCGTCGAGCATGATTCGGTCAAAGCTTTCTGGCGCGTCTGCCCCTATTGTCGTGGCATCTGATACAAAAACCGGCACCGATGTGTCTATCTTGCTAAGCGCCTGTGAGACAAGCTTGGCCCTGTGTTCCGAGACCTCATTTGTTTCGAGTTTGCACCCTTCTGCTTTTGCAATGGCTGCCAAAAGAGCCGCTTTGCCGCCCGGACCAGCACACATGTCGAGCCACTTTTCACCCGACTCAATTGATTTCGCGCTCGTCAACGCTAGCGCGGCGAGCTGCGAACCCTGATCTTGCACTCTCAAGAATCCTTCTCGCATCGCAGCCAATTTGGCCGGATCACCACTATTCAATGTGAAACCTATTGGGCTTGCGAGACCCGCGGTCAGGCCTCGCGTGTGCTCGTCGGTTGCCATCCCAGGCAGAGCAACTAGGTTGACACCTGCGGCACTATTGTCGGTTTGCAAGAGTGATTCGAGTGAATCAGCTCGACCATCAACCTTTAGTGCCTGTTGTAGCGCTCTCACAATCCAGACGGGATGCGAGTATTCAATCGACAATCGTTCGATTACATCTGGAATGGAATCGAGCACGATTGATTTCCACTGCTCGACGGTCTTTTCAGAGATTCGTCTTAGCACTCCGTTGACGAAGCCAACCGCACCTTGGCTTGCCACTGATTTGGTGAGCCCAACGGTTTCGTTAAGTGCAGCGTGACTTGGAATTCTCATCGAGAGCAATTGATGCGCCCCGAGTCTCAACAGAAGCTTCGACCGCAACTCAATCTCGGTCGCGTCGCGCTTTGCGCAAATCTCGATTACCTTGTCATAAAACAATTGGTTTCTGATTGTTCCAAAGGCTAGCTCTTGAGCCAGAGCGGCGTCTCTGTCTTCGAGCCTTGCCTGGCTCAGCAATTTGGGCAGGTGAAGATTCGCGTAGGTGTCGTTTTCTTCAACGGCGAGTAAGAGTTCAAATGCAACCGACCTCGCTGACTGTTTGTAAGCGTTTCTCAATCGAGTTTCACCGAGCCGGATTGCCCCCTGTGCCAATCGGCTGCCGACATTATGCGCTTCGATGCAGGTTGCACCTCGAGTAATTCGAGAAGAGTTTCCTTTGCTGCAACGACTACGATCCTCTCTCCGAGTTTCGCAACCGTTCCCGGCGCTAATCCTGGAGTTTCTAATTGCAATCTATCCAGCGCCCGCGCGCGAAGCACTCTCAAAGGCTCGCCGTGGAGTTCTGCCCAAGCCATCGGTTCAGGATTACAGCCACGCACTAGTCCCTCTAATTCGATAGCGGACTTCTCGAAATCGATTCTTGCCAACGGTCTCGTTAACTTTGGTGCAAACGATGGGCGTCCTACTTGCTGCTCGGGTTGCTCGAAACCCGCGGAGATTTTGGCTAGAACCTCGTCAATCATGGTGATTGCAAGTCTGGTCAGCCTAGAGAGCAACTCTCCAGCTGATTCGGTTGACTCAATGCGCGTCTTGAGTTGCGCATGAATCGGGCCGGTATCCATTCCTTCATCCAGTTGAAAGATCGTAATGCCGGTTTCACTCTGACAATTGATGAGCGCGTGCTGAACGGGGGCAGCGCCGCGCAACTCGGGAAGCAAACTGTAGTGGATGTTTATCCATCCCTTTTTTGGCAAATCCAGGGCTTCGCGCTTTAGCAGAGCGCCGTAGGCAACCACCACGCCGAGATCTGCATTGAGCATCGAAATCTGGTTGTTTACATCGCCGTCGATGCGGTTGGAACGAATAACCGGCAAGCCCGTGTTCGACGCGAATTCTGCAACAGGCGAAGGCGTGAGTTGCTTACTTCTTCCAACCGGTGCGTCTTCTCGCGTCAATACCCCCACTACTTCGCAGTTGGCATCTTTGATCAGATAGCGCAGCACCTCGACAGCGTTGTCTGTCGTTCCAGCGAAAACAATTCTCAAGAAGCACCTCTGACCCTAGATTACTTCGGGGTCATCCATTCTGATGCGAACTGCTCTGCTGACCCTGCCTGTAGCACTGGTTTTGGTGAGTCCGGTCGAATAACGCAATTGGGCCGCTTTCAAAGCCATCGCCAGTTCGAGACCTGTCGCGTAGGCATACTTCAAAACAAGGCGTTGCTGGTCTTCGCCGGTTTTTGATGTCACGGATATCGGACCGAGAATCTGAACACTGTCGACATGCAGGCTCGATGCTATGTCGTTTATTGCCTCGATCGGACCCTCGACTGAGCCAAGACGCACGTGCGGCGGAAAACTCAAGTCGCGACGGTTTTCAAGCTCGTCTCTCGCAATTTCTATCTGTTGCCAGAGTGCAAGTCGCTGACCCAAATTGCTTGGGATGCCAACTATCACCGCGCGACCTTCTGGTGAAAGTTTTGCAATCGCATTACTCCACTGCCTGACCGCGTCTTCTGATGCTCTAAGCGAGTCTCTGTTAAGACTTTGTCTGGCATCGAGAATGACGACCGCGCTATAGCCACCAATCGCCTGCGGCTCGGCTCCAGGCGTTGAAACCACAATCTTGCGCTTGCCTTCAACCGTGAGTAGCGGTTTATCACCCGTTGATTCGACCAATTGCAAACCAGGAAATGCGGATCCAAACTCGGTTATCGTGCGGGTCGCACCACCGGAACCCTGTCGGAGTTTCGATCCGGAACACTCGTCACACTTGAACGCAAGGTTCTGTGCATTGCACCATCTGCAGCGAGGCATTGAGTTTGCATCAATCCAGATAGGTCCGTTGCAGCGATTGCAAAGTGCACGCTTGGAGCAGTTGGAGCAGTATGCGGTTCGGGCTACACCCCTTGAGGCTACCTGCACCAGAACGACCCCGTTTTCTGCAGATTCTCTGATTGTTTGCCAAGCCAATGTTGACACCCTCGAGGTTGTCTCGTCGAAGGCCACTTTTGGTGCGGTGAACTTTTCGGTCTTCTCTGTGACGTAACCGATGTCTACTAGGCGTTGAACCTCTGTGCTTCTCGAGTGAGACAAGAAGAGTAGCGAGCACCGATCTTCTACCTGTCTGAGCAGCGCGATGTCTCTTGCATGCGCGTAAGGGCTCTGCTGGTCTTGAAAGTTTCGATCACCGTCGTCGAAGCAGATAATCAGGCCGAGATTTTGAATTGGCGCGTAAAGGCTCGAACGTGAACCAATGACTAAGTGGGCACCTTTTGTTAGGCACTTCAAGTAGCTCTCGTATCTTTCTGAACCCTTTTGATCTGTTGAAAAATCAATGTATCCGGCACCGAGCTCCGAAGACCGAACAACATCTCTCAGTAGCTCTTGGTCTCTGAAATCTGGAACCATGAGAATCACGCTGCTGCCACTCGAGATCACATCTGATGCAGCCGCTAGTGCCGATTCAACCCATGCCGGAACTGTTCGATCTGCAAAACTGCTTTCAACGAGCGTTGGTTTCACGAGTGCTGCAGAAATGATCGCGGTAGCAGGTGCTGTTCTTATTTGCAGCTCGAAGTTCTTGTCGATGAAGCTCTTTTCGACTCTTACCGAGCGGGCAACAATGGCCGAAGCCATAACGTCTCCGATTGTGGCTGCTTGGCGTGCCGATACCGCGCAAATTAGTTTGTAAATGTTCTCGGGTAGCACCGAAACTTCAGAGACCAACTCGGATAGCTGGCTGAGTTTGCCTTCGAATGAAGTCTTCTCTGCAATCTCAATAACGTAGCCCTCGAGAGGTTTTTTGCTACGACCGAACGGCACTCTCACTCGTTGGCCGGGTCGTATTTCTTCTGCAAGCCCTTCGACAATTTCGTAGTCGAAGACTTTATCGAGATTCGGAAGCGGAGAATCCAGCACTACTCGAGCAATTTTGCTCATCTGACTAGATGCCAACGGCTCGCTGAAGATCTGCCACCTTGTCTAGGCGCTCCCAGGTGAAGTTTGGTAGGTTACGACCGAAGTGACCGTATGCGGCTGTTTCGGAGTAGATAGGTCTCAATAGGTCGAGCGCCTGAATGATGGCCTTTGGCCTCAAATCAAAAACCTCGTGTATTGCCCTTGTGATTGCCGCTTCACTCACGGTTGCAGTGCCAAATGTTTCAACATACAGCGCTACAGGTTGAGCTTTGCCAATCGCATAGGCCACCTGCACCTCTGCTCGCTTTGCAAGCCCGGCTGCGACCAAGTTCTTGGCAACCCAGCGCATCGCGTATGCCGCGGATCTATCTACCTTTGAGGGGTCTTTGCCGCTGAACGCACCGCCACCGTGCCGCGCCCAACCACCGTATGTGTCGACGATGATTTTGCGGCCGGTGAGGCCTGCGTCGCCCATCGGCCCACCGACTACAAAGCTTCCGGTCGGGTTAATCAAAAAGCGGGTGTCGGCTGAATCAAGATTTGACGATTCAAGAATGGGAGCTATGACGAGGTCTCGAACTGCCGCTTGAACATCGCTTTGCGATACAAACTGATTATGCTGCGTGGAGACAACGACGGTATCGATTGTCTTGGGCACACCATCTTCGTAGCCGATGGTCACCTGAGTTTTGCCATCTGGTCTCAGAAAGTCAACCAATCCTTGTTTGCCCACTTGAGCTAGACGCTCGGCGAGTTGATGAGCAAGGTTAATCGCGGTTGGCATGTAGGTTGATGTTTCATCGGTTGCGTATCCGAACATCAATCCCTGGTCGCCAGCGCCCTGACCATCAAGCGGATCCTTGGATTTATCAAGCCTGGCTTCGAGCCCAGCATCTACGCCCTGCGCTATGTCGGGTGATTGCTGCCCAATCGACATCGACACACCGCAACTGAGCCCGTCAAAACCGATTTCGCTTGAGGTGTAGCCGATTTCTACAATTTTCTCGCGTATCAGCTTCGGCATCTCGACGTATGCCGATGTCGTTAGTTCGCCTGCAACGTGAACGAGGCCGGTGGTAACCATAGTTTCGATGGCGACTCGCGCGTTAGGGTCTTGCTCGAGAATTGCATCTAACAGCGTGTCAGAAATCTGATCACAAATTTTGTCTGGGTGACCCTCAGTAACCGATTCTGAGGTGAAAAGCTTCATGTTTGTCATATCTCGCCAAGTATATCTAGAACCGCTGACGCAACCTCAGCCTTGGTTCCTGAAACTGAACGCTCGATTCCTGTTTTCGAGAGAATCAGCACCGAATTGTCTGGCTGACCGAAGACTCGCCCCTGACTCACGTCGTTGGCAACCAGAAGGTCACAGCCCTTGCTCATCAGTTTGTGAGCGGCGAGTTGCCTAAGCTGCCCCGTGTCGGCTGCCGTCTCGGCAGCGAATCCCACGGTTTTTATTGGCAGATTTGATTCGCTGATTCTGGTAACGGCTGCTTGAAGAATGTCAGGGTTCGCGACGAGTTCGAGGGTTGGCTCAACTCCGACTACAGAGCGCTTTAGTTTGGTGTCGGAGACGTCTTTTACCCGAAAGTCACTAACCGCTGCTGTCATAACCAAAAAGTCGCCTGAAGGCAAAACGTCGTCTAGTGCGGCTTGGAGTTCGAGAGCCGTGCTAACCGCAACAAAGTTCAAGCCCCATGTTTCGGGGATGTTGGCTCCGATTAGAGTAACTCGAGCGCCTCGGGCCGCAGCGGCCTTTGCAATGGCAACTCCCTGCATGCCAGACGATCTATTTGCCAGAAATCGAACCGGGTCGATTGGCTCTTGGGTGCCTCCCGCGGTGACAATTACATGCTTCCCCGCGAAATCCTTCGGCTCGAGCAGTGCGAGTGCCGCCTCAACAATTTGCTCCGGTTCGGGAAGTCTTCCGATTCCGGAGTCTTCACCGGTTAGTCTGCCACTTGCGGGTTGAAGAACGGTTAGTCCGCGACTCTGCAGAGTCTTGACGTTAGCTTGCGTGGCCTCGTTGAGATACATTTCGGTGTGCATGGCCGGAGCGATAAGAACAGGCGCGCTCGTCGCGAGAATGGTATTCGAGAGCAGATCGTCTGCGATGCCAGTGGCCGTTCGCGCAAGAAATGAAGCTGAAGCCGGTGCGACTAAAACCAGGTCGGCCTCTTGTGCGAGTTTGATGTGCTTGACCGAGTCGACATCGGTATAGAGATCGGGGTCTACAGCGTTGTGAGAGAGTGCCTCGAGCGTGGTTGCGCCAATAAATCGAAGAGCATTCTGGGTGGGAATAACCTTTACGTTGTGCCCCTGCTCGGTAAGCAAACGGATGACTGCCGTTGCCTTGTAGGCCGCTATTCCCCCGGTTATTCCGAGAATTATGCGGGCCACGACATCACTCGATTAGAGAGACTTCTTGGCCAGTTTGTTCTGGTCGATTTCTTTTAGCGCGATGGTGAGTGGCTTCTCATTGATTGTTGTGTCAACCAGCGGTCCGACAACCTGAAAGAGGTGGCCATCCTGCAGTGCCGAGTAGTAGTCATTGATTTGACGCGCGCGCTTTGATGCGAAGATGACTAGCTCATACTTCGATGCAATTTCTGGCTTCGACAACAAGTTATCGATAGACGGCGACACGATACCAACAAGTTTTTCTGACATTTGAGTTCTCTCTGAAAAGGCGCTTAGGCGCTAAGCAATTCTACGACTGACTGGGCGCATTTGGCTACATCATCATTGACTACAACGTGATCAAACCGGTCTTGAGCCTCTAGCTCGACCCGAGCCGTAGCCAGTCGACGCTGCATTTCAGCGGCATTTTCGGTGCCACGTCCTTCGAGTCGACGAACCAGTTCTTGCCAGGACGGTGGGGCTATAAACACCGTGATGGCCTCGGGCATTTGCTCTTTGACTTGGCTAGCGCCTTGAATGTCAATCTCAAGAAGCACGGTTTTCCCGGCCTCGAGAGCGGCCAAAACCGGCTGTTTAGGCGTTCCGTAGCGATGGGTGCCATGCACGACGGCAAATTCGAGCATCTCTCCCGTTTCGATTAGACGGTCGAATTCAGCATCCGAGAGAAAGAAGTAACTCTTGCCATCGATTTCGCCTTTGCGCGGCGGCCGAGTGGTTGCCGAAACGCTCAGCACAATGTCTGAATTCGTTTCTAGGATGCGCCGAGCGACAGTGCCCTTGCCGACAGCGGTTGGCCCGGCGATCACCAGAAGTCTGGGGCTATTCAACTGAGAGGCCCTTTCGAAGCTCGTTCTTCGCTTGATCTATCGCTGAAGATAGCGATTGCTTGCCACCCGCGGTGACGCTGCGAGAAACTGAGGCTATCACCCGACTTGACGCGCTCTGAAACAAGTCGCTCGCTTCAGAAAGATTTGCGCCCTGTGCACCAAATCCAGGTGCGAGCAGCGGCGTAGCTGCCTCAGCGTCGCTGAGCACCTCAGGTATACCGCTTGCGCTCATGTTTAGAGTGGCGCCAACCACCGCACCGAATGATCCGAATCGAGCACCAGCGCTCGTGCTTACCACGTTGATTTCCTCGAGCTGCTTGAGAATCGATGCCGAAATGGTTGTGTCACCAATCTTTGCCCGTTGAATGTTTTTGCCTTCCGGATTTGAGGTCGCGGCTAATACAAACAGACCCTTTGAACGTTCAAGAGATTCACTCATAACTTCGTTCAGTGATTCGAGACCCAAGAAAGGACTCACGGTGAGTGCGTCGCAGACGAGAGGCGCATCTTTGCCGAGCCAAGCTTCGAAATAGCCTGTCATAGTCGAGCCAATGTCGCCGCGCTTTGCATCCATGATTACCAGGATGTCGCTCTGCTGCGCTTCAATTGCGAACTTTTCGAGCACAGAGAATCCATGCGAACCAAACTTCTCAAAGAAAGCAACCTGAGGCTTGATGATGCCGACTCGGTCAACGCAGGCCTCTAGC
>JACCDM011843873.1_pt1 | contig 10682 bp, 9 predicted proteins | sample 7445851 | NCBI WGS metagenome assembly JACCDM01 (sample SAMN15323438, study PRJNA562643) | freshwater metagenome | isolation source: river surface water | place: USA:Blue River Watershed | collected 2017-08-16
GAGGGATTTGCGTACTGAGGCTGAGCGAGTGAAGGCGTTATTTGATCGCATAGGCCCTAATTTTTATTGTGCCCCCGCTCCCTTTATCTGGTCATCTAAGGTGTGGCAGTCCTTAGATCGGCAACACTTGCAGCCCAAAGGAATGAGCCTGTGGGAATTTATTAGTCCCGCGCATCCAGAGACCTTGATTTATGGTGAAACGCTGTTGAAATACCGCGCCATTCCGTTAATAGCGATTGAGCCTTTATTTCGCACCTATCACTATGATTGGCAATACTATGTGATGAAACGACTCGGAGAGACCCAAGAGAAATTAAAGCAAAACTACCTGGGCGTGATTTACCAATCGGCTTGGGAGTCAGAGGTCAACGTAGACTCAAGTCGTAAAAATGTATTCTCAAGAGCATTAAAACGCATCAAGCGCTTTGGTCGGTATTTACAAAGCTTTTTTTAACGTAGAGAAGAGGTAATAATTGAGAATAAATTAAAATTATTAATAAATTAATACACATGACTAGACTGCTACGAAAGTTTTTTTTTAAAATAATTCAAAATTTGAGAATTTCGCTTTATCGCATTCTTTCAAATGCGGCGATGATTGGTGAGAGGCCTAATTTAAAACAACCACTACATGCAGTTGGACACGGTGTTATTGAGTTTGAAAAGGGCGTAAATATTGGATTTTTCCCTTCGCCTTATTTCTTTTCTTCGTATGCATATTTAGATGTGAGGAGTCATACGTCCAAAATATCCATTGGAAAAAATAGTGCAATTAATAATGGATTTGTAGCAATTGCAGAGCATTCTTCCATAAAAATCGGTGCTAATGTATTGATTGGCACTCATGTCGAAATCTACGACAGTGATTTTCACGGTATTAATGTTAGTGACCGAAATACATCGAAGTCTGAATGGGCAAGACCGGTCGAGATTGAGGACAATGTATTTATCGGTTCAAACGTTCGCATCTGTAAAGGGGTGACGATAGGAGTTGGTTCTGTGATTGCAAATGGATCTATTGTGACTCATGCGATACCGGCAGGTGTAATAGCGGCTGGGAATCCAGCAGTTGTTATTAGAGCGATTAGTTAGTTTTTGAACTAATCACCATGGTTATTCATTAAAAAGAGTGGAATTTAGTGCCATCAATAATTGTTTTTTCTAAAGATCGTCCTATGCAGCTTCATGCATATTTAGAGAGCTTATTTTCTTTTTCTGATGTGCGCACCGATGATGTATCCGTACTCTTAAGAGAGCATCCCGATATCGATTACAGCAGGGTAATGAGATCATTTCCTAATATTCATTGGATCAAAGAGGGTGATTTTCACACTGATCTTGTAAACGTAATCAATAATGCCAATCACCACATCATGTTTGGATGCGATGATGTTGTATTTACCGGGTCATTTAGCCTTGAAGATGGAAAAAATGTATTAAACCAAAACGAAGATATTTTTGGGTTTAGCTATCGATTGGGGAACAATATTCAACCGCAGCCAAAAAATATCGCTGGAGTGGATAGGTATCTTCAATGGTCTTGGCTGGAGGCTAAAGAGCCGCATTACAACTACCCGTGGGAACTCGATTGCACTCTGTATCGCAAATCAGATATACAGAATATGCTAAACGAGTATGGAAAAAAAATTAAGTCGCCAAACTATTTTGAGGGAGACTTTGCAGTAAATGCTAAAAAATTCATTACCCGACCAAATTTAGCATGTTTAAATGATTGCAGTAAAGCAATTGTTATCACAGTAAATGCAGTTCAAAATACCCATCAAAATGGATTTGATTGCAATAAGGCAACAGATATCTATAGTTTGAATGGCTTATATAACGTTAAAGGTAACAAACTTGATATTAAAGCTATATCAAGGATTAAAAACCAAATTATTCATGTTGGTTCAGAGTATTTTATTTTGGAAAATTATGATGCAAATTGGGAACACAAAAAACCCAAAGTTTTTAATGAAAAAAAATTAAATCCTTTTAAAGTCTTTATAAAAAATATTGGATATTTATTTAAATATGATTTAAAGAAGATGGCAAAGGACTCAATTACATGGAATGATTTGAATTTGGTTCTGGATGGTATGAAATATGAAATGGTAGAAGATTTTGTAGGTCTCAAAAAACCAAAAATCAAAAATTCTGCAGACACGATTGAGGCATTAATTAAATACAGAGCCTCATTTTGCCGTTTCGGTGATGGAGAATTTTCTCTACTTAATGGAGAGGGAATCGCGTTTCAAAAGGCAAATAGTGAATTGGCAAGAAGGCTTTATCAAATTATTCGATCGGAGGATGAGAATATTTTTATTGGGGTACCCTACTGTTATTTTTCCTCGGTCGGCCAATTGCGAGAATTCCCTAAAAATTTTATTCGTACATGGGTAGCGCGCAACAGAGAATATATTGCAGGGCTAACTATCCCGGATCGACAATATTACGATACAGCATGTACGCAACTCTATGCACTTTATGAAAACTATGATTTTGGGACTTATTTCGAAAGAATTAAAGAGGTTTGGCGAAATCGCGATATTACTATCATTTGCGGAAATACCGTATTTAATAAGATTGCTGTGAATATTTTTGACTGTGCAAACTCTATTGAGTATCAGTATGCGCCGTCTTTGAATGCATTTGAAGTCTATGAGGATTTGCTCGTTAAGGCAAAGCAAATCGATAAAGGCAGATTAATTGTGATTATTCTCGGTCCAACTGCGACTGTATTGGCGTATGATTTAGCCAAATTAGGATATCAAGCCCTTGATTTTGGACATATTGCCAAAGATTACGATTTTTACATTAAAAAAATCAGACACGATAGTGCAAGCATTGCTAACTTTTTGAAACCAGATTAATAGTTACCTATGTTAATGGTAAAACGCAAGTGTCACTAACAATATTCATCCTTTGCTACAACCGTCCAGACCTTGCCAAGTATTCTATCGAATCGGTCATCGCACAAACTTGCCAAAAATTTAATCTTGTTATTTCAGACCATTCTACAAACCATGATGTTAAGGACATGGTGGCGAAAAATTTCCCTGGCATTACCTATAAACGAAGATCGTCAGCGTTAAAGCATTTAGAGCACTTTAATCTTTGCATCAACGAGGTTGAGGACGATTACTATTGTTTATTTCATGATGATGACATCATGGCTACAAATTTTGTTGAGGAAATGTTGCATTTTATTGAGGCTCACCCAGATGCGGCAGCATTTGCCTGTAACGCGTATATCGAGAATCGCGGTCAAATTGAAAAACGACTTTCTTTTCTTTCCCATAAACAAAGTGAAGTATTTCATTCTCCAAAGCAGTTAGCGCAACGATATTTTTCCCGAAACCAATCTGGCATTGCCCCAAATCCGAGTTACATTTATAACCGAAAGATTGCTGGAAAACAGGGCTTTATTGTTGATGGCGGTAAGTACGCTGATGTGTCTATGCTACTCGATGTTTCTCAGAAGGGTCAAATTCTGTGGCTAAATAAACCACTAATGACTTATCGATTCCATGGAAATAATTTGGGTAGTTTTGAGTCGCGTCCTGATCGCATTCGATTTTTAGCTTATCTTAAAAAACATCAAAATATTCTTGGACAAGAAGTTTTGCATGACTACCGTTCTTCATTTATCTACAAGAGAGTTTTGAGTGAAAGACCCGCGACTTACTCAAAGCGATACACCACTGCGAAATCCTACTTAAAATCCTATCACTGCTATCACTACACACGATTAAGCACCTATCTTTATTTAGTTAAGCGGGTTCTGAATAAATGGGGTGGCGCATGATGTACGGTAACTTTATTACTGAAGATTTGCGTGGTGGTAATGCCGTTTTTGGTGAAATGCAAGAAATTCCGATGGGGTATTATGAACTTCTGCGCGAGGCTTTTCTTTCAAAGAACATCGAATTAAATACACCCGATCTCAATTTTCAAAGAAATGTCACTTTTGATTTGGTTATCGAAGGACAGTCCTATGAGGCAACTGAAAAACTAAGATACCTGATTGCATTAGAAAATCCATTTCATAATAAATTTAATGCTGATATTACTTATATTAGTCAATTTACAAAAGTATTCACATGGAATTCAGATTTCGATACTGTAGATAATGTAATTCGAGTTTACTCTCCCCATCAAATTGCGAAACGTTTTTTTCCAAGCTTCGAAGAAAGAGATATTTTTTGTTCTGTAATTAATGCCAATAAGGCATTTCGCGATCGCGTGCCTTCTGATTTGTATCCTGAACGAACTGCAGTAATTCGTTGGTATGAAGAGAACGCTCCGGAGCTATTTGTTTTATACGGACGGGGTTGGAATCGACCTCCGCCTGCATATGATTTGAAAGGTAAGCTTTGGCGAAGTATTCCAAGTTTGAGGTACAAGTTATTTGGACATCGCTACTTTCCAAGTTATCGCGGAGAAATTATTGATAAGGGACAAGTGTTAAGTCGTAGTAAGTTTTCTTATTGCTACGAAAATAACTACGGTATTCATAACTATATTACGGAAAAGATCATTGATAGTTTTGTATATGGTTGCGTACCCATTTATTGGGGTGCTGACAATGTTCTCGAATTAATTCCCAAGAATTGCTTCATCGATCGCCGCAATTTTAAGAACACCAAAGATGTGCACCAATTTTTATTAGGGATTACTCCAGCCGAATTTGCCAACTACCAGACGAATATTGCCGCCTTTCTTAATAGTGAGGATGCTAAAAAATTTAGTTTTGAATACTTTGTCGCAATTGTTGTTAGTGAAATTTGTGGGGATATTGGTTTTAGCGCTCATTAGAAATTGATTAATCAAGTCCGCAGCATAAAACTAGGTTAAGATCAAATCTTATATGAATTACTTTACGCATCCACTGTCTGATGTTCAATCTTCGAATATTGGGTCCAATACCCGTATTTGGCAATTTGTTGTTATTTTGGCTGGTGCGAAACTTGGCAGTGATGTCAATATTTGCGCAAACTGTTTTATTGAGAATGATGTCGTGATTGGGGATCGTGTCACGATTAAATCCGGTGTGCAGATTTGGGATGGACTGCGTATTGAGGATGATGTTTTTGTGGGGCCCAATGCCACTTTTGCCAACGATCATTTCCCTCGCAGCAAAAAGCCTCCGAAAGAATTCTTAAAAACGTGGATTCGGCATGGCGCAAGCATTGGGGCAAATGCTACCATCTTGCCAGGTATCACTGTGGGTTCAGGTGCCATGGTGGGTGCGGGGTCGGTAGTGACTCGGGATGTTCCAGCCAATGCAATTGTGGCCGGTAATCCGGCAACTATTATGGGATACGTTGCGGCGGAAGATTCATTAGCCCAGGCTTCTGGTGTTCCCACTATTGGCACCTGCGTTGATCTCGGGATTGGGGGTGCCATGCTTTATGAGTTACCCTTTGTTCAAGACTTAAGAGGCAATCTTTCCTTTACGGAGCTAGAAAAGGATCTGCCATTTGTCACGAAGCGTTGTTTTTGGGTGTTTGATGTTCCCTCTAAAAAGGTAAGAGGAGAGCATGCGCATAAAGCGTGCCACCAATTTCTGATTTGTGTGGCTGGCGATGTGATGGTGATGCTAGACGATGGTCGTGAGCGTATCGAAATTAAGCTTGACACCCCATCTCGGGGCCTACACATTCCTCCGGGGGTTTGGGGAGTGCAGTATAAATACTCCAGTAATGCCGTCTTGGTTGTCCTGGCATCGCATACTTACGATCCTAAGGATTACATCCGCGATTACGCTGAATTTTTGTCTTATAAAAATGGAGCATCATGAATGCTGCCATTCCTTTTCTCGATTTAAAGGCGATTAATCTTCGCCAGCGGGATGATTTTCATCGCGCATTAGACCAAGTTTTGAATAGTGGTTGGCTCATTCTTGGCGACCAATGCCAAGCCTTTGAGGAAGAGTTTGCAAGCTACTGTGGTGTGAAGCACTGCATCGGCGTTGGCAATGGGTTAGAGGCCTTGCATTTGGTATTGCGCGCTTGGGGAATTGGCCCGGGTGATGAGGTGATCGTATCCTCCAACACCTACATTGCCACATGGCTAGCGGTCACCTACACCGGCGCAACCCTTGTTCCGATCGAGCCTAATATACAGACTTATAATCTAGAGCCAAGTCTACTGGAAGCCGCTATCACATCGCGCACTAAGGCGATTATCGCTGTGCACCTCTATGGCCAAACCGCCAATATGTCAGCGATTTTGGCAATTGCTAAGCGGCATAGAATTCAGGTTTTAGAAGACGCTGCCCAAGCGCATGGTGCGTGGCATTTGGATCAAAAAGCGGGCGCATGGGGCGACGCCGCCGCATTTAGTTTTTATCCAGGTAAAAATCTGGGGGCATTAGGCGATGCCGGGGCCATTACAACAAATGATGACGCCTTAGCCCAGACACTTCGGGCGCTTCGTAACTATGGCTCGCAATTGAAATACCACAATGAAACGATTGGGTTTAATTCGCGTCTGGATGAGTTGCAGGCAGCTTTTTTACGCACAAAATTACCCTTACTGGACCAGGATAACCAAAAGCGCAGTGAAATTGCGAAGCTGTATCAGCAAGGCCTAGTTGGAATGAAGGACCTTACTTTGCCATTTATTGCGAAGGAGGGAACTTCAGTTTGGCATTTGTATACGATCAGACATCCAAAACGTGATCGTTTAGCCGAACATTTAGCCAAGCACGGGATTGCAACGATGATTCATTACCCGATCCCACCCCATCTGCAGCCCGCTTATTCTTCATTGGGGAAGAAAAAGGGCGATTTCCCCATTGCGGAGCAAATTCATGCTGAGACGTTAAGTCTACCGATTGGTCCCACCATGCAGCCACAAGAGGCTAACGATGTAATTAAGGCCATTTTGCAATTTGCTTGATCCATCCATTACAGTGTTTGATTTGATTTAGTATTGGTTAGAGAATGAATATTCTATTTGGGCCAAAACGAAAGCCAATTAATCGCTCTGAAATCTTATTGGCTGGAACCGCGCGAAATGTGGGTAATTTTATTGAGAAAGATGTAAACCATCTCACTCAGTGCTTAACAAATTTTAAGAAGGTCCACGGACTCATTATTGAAAGTGATTCAAATGACAATACGGTCGAAGTATTGTCAAGAATTAGCTCGCAGCATTCAAATATTGCGTTTATATCTTTGGGAAATCTTTCTCGAAAAAAACCCAAAAGAACCGATCGACTCGCTTTTTGTCGCAATCGAATCATCGAGGAGTTGCGCAATAATCCACGATATGCAAACGTGGATTATGTTGCACTAGCCGATTTGGATTCGGTTAATCATGATTTAACGTCAGAAAAGATTCACCAATGCTGGGATGCTAAAGAGGAATGGGATGTCATTACGGCGAATCAAGCCGGGGTGTATTACGATCTTTGGGCATTGCGTCATCCCGATTGGTGTCCAACTGACTATTGGGAGCACATCAGGCAATTGGAAAAAATTTTTGATGAAAAGACAGCGCACGATTTGGCAGTTAACTCTCGCGTAGCGCATTTGAGATCAGATCGGGGCTTGATTGCAGTGGATTCGGCGTTTGGTGGATTTGCAATTTATCAGCGCGCAGCATTTTTGGCGGGTACCTATTTGGGTCTTAATGCACAGGGAAAGGAGATTTGTGAGCATGTCCCTTTTCATGCCATGCTCAAAAATCAGGGCTATCAAATTTACATTAACACCGCTTTGATTAATTGCGATAAACCAGCAGAATCGCAAGCCCAACCCTTGCCATCAAAATTACGGACCTCTTTTTCATTAAACCTCATTCAGAGTCTTGGTAATCGTCTATTTGGTAAAAAGCGGTTTAATAAGTATCTTGAGTTACTTAAAAATCAGGTATGAGAAAGAGTAAGTAATGATTCTGGTCACTGGCGGCGCTGGATTTATCGGCGCTAATTTCGTGTTGGATTGGTTAACGTCCTCAAGCGCTGAGGGTATCGTCAATTTAGATAAATTGACGTATGCCGGCAACCGAGCTAATTTGCAGAGCCTACAAAATGATTCCAGGCATGTTTTTGTGCACGGCGACATTGGCGATCAGAACTTAGTGACTAAGTTATTGGTTCAATATCAACCACGCGCCATTATCAATTTTGCAGCCGAAAGCCATGTGGATCGGTCGATTCACGGCCCAGCCGATTTTATTGCCACCAATATTGTTGGCACATTTAATCTACTAGAGTGCGCGCGCGCCTATTGGAGCGCTCTTTCGAGTGAGCAAAAGACGAATTTTCGATTTCACCATGTTTCTACCGATGAGGTCTATGGCTCGCTCTCACCAAGCGCCCCCGCTTTCTCTGAGTGTCACCCCTACGAACCCAATATCCCCTATTCAGCTTCCAAAGCCGCATCTGATCATTTAGTAAGGGCGTGGTTTCATACCTATGGCTTACCAGTGCTCACCACCAACTGTTCGAATAACTATGGCCCCTACCATTTTCCAGAAAAACTGATCCCGCTCGTGATTCTCAATGCAATAAATCATAAGCCATTACCCATTTATGGCGATGGCCAGCAAGTGCGCGATTGGCTGTATGTCGGGGATCATTGCTCTGCAATTCGAAGCGTACTTGCTAAAGGGCGTTTGGGTGAAACGTACAATATTGGTGGTTGGAATGAAAAAACCAACCTCGATGTGGTTAATACCATCTGCCGGATTTTGGATGAGCTCAAACCAAGAGCCGATGGCTTGTCCTATGCAAAGCAAATTACCTTTGTAAAAGACCGCCCGGGACATGATCGGCGCTACGCCATTGATGCGCGCAAGATTGAGCGTGAGCTGGGTTGGTGCCCCGCAGAAAGCTTTGAGACCGGTATTCAAAAAACTGTGCAGTGGTACCTCGATCACCCAACCTGGGTTGAGGGTGTTCTTAGCGGTTCCTATCGCGATTGGCTAGATAAGCAATATAGCCAAAAATAATCTTACTGGATTACTTCAATGAAGATCCTTGTTTTTGGTAAAGACGGTCAGCTCGGTAAAGCCTTTAAGAACCTCTTGGATGCTAAAAAACTAGGTCAATGGCATGCAATTGAATACGCGGGTCGCCAGCAGTGTGATTTGAGTCATGATCTCGATCTTACATCGTTTTTGCATCACAGAAAACCGGACCTTATTATTAATGCTGCAGCCTATACGGCCGTTGATCGGGCCGAAAGTGAAGGCGATTTGGCCTTTGCCATCAATGCCAAAGCCCCTGCGGTGATGGCCCACTATGCAGCTAAAGAGGGCGCAAGCTTCTTGCATTACTCCACCGATTATGTGTTTGATGGCAGTAAAGCTTCGCCGTATTTAGAGGGTGATGTACCTAACCCACTTAGTATTTATGGCCAAAGTAAGGCTTTGGGCGAAGCGGTGATTGAGGATGCCTTTAATAAGGCAAAAAACAAGCGCGCTCAGTTTGCAATTATGCGAACCAGTTGGGTGTATGGCGATGGCAGTAATTTTATTCGCACGATTTTGAATTTAGCCAAAGAGCGTGACACCCTGCAGGTGATTGCTAATCAATACGGTGTGCCAACCAGCGCCGATTGGCTAGCCAGCATGAGCTTAGCCCTAGTGCTCGATCAGAATCACCAGCTGCGCTCTTTTCCATCAGGCATTTACCATGCCGTGCCCCAGGGAGAAACGACTTGGCATGCGCTTGCATGTTATGCGGTGCAAGTCGCCCTCGATTGTGGCGTAGGACTCCAAGTGCGACCCGATCGGATTAAACCAATCCTTGCCTTTCAATACCTATCACCTGCAACGCGGCCCACGAACTCGCGGCTATCTAGGCTTGCATTAGACACACTCATGCAGCGAAACTTAGAGGATGCAGGTGATGTGCCAAAATGGCAGGAGTGGCAACAATTCTGGGAAGAGCCAGTCGCACGCTATGTTCAAGATCTTGCTCTTCATCAACGTATTTAATCGATTTTTAAAGGCACTGACGCGATGACAGCAGATCCAATCAATCCAATGCACCGCAAGGGCATTATTTTGGCTGGCGGCTCTGGTACACGCTTATACCCAGTTACCCAAGCGATCTCTAAGCAATTGATGCCGGTATATGACAAGCCGATGGTGTACTACCCATTGACGACACTCATGCTCGCAGGGATACGGGATATTTTAGTGATTTCAACACCACACGATACACCACGCTTTGCTGAGTTACTCGGGGATGGTTCGCAGTGGGGGCTAAATATTGGGTATTGTGAGCAGCCATCACCCGATGGTCTAGCGCAAGCCTTTATTTTGGGTCGGTCTTTTGTAGGCAATCATCCGAGCGCCTTGGTACTGGGCGATAACATTTTTTATGGTCAAGAGCTCGTGACTCAACTTCACCGCGCCAATGTACAAGAGACGGGGGCCACAGTATTTGCTTATCATGTCAATGATCCAGAGCGCTATGGGGTGGTTGAATTTGACAAAAACTATAAGGCACTTTCCATCGAAGAAAAGCCCCAAAAGCCACGCAGCAGTTATGCGGTGACGGGCCTTTATTTTTACGATACGCAGGTGTGCGACATTGCTGCATCGATTCAACCAAGTGAGCGCGGTGAGCTGGAGATTACCGATGTGAATCGAGCTTACCTTGAGAACAATGCGCTGCGTGTGGAAATCATGGGACGCGGCTTTGCCTGGCTAGATACCGGTAC
>JACCDM010366290.1_pt1 | contig 10677 bp, 12 predicted proteins | sample 7445851 | NCBI WGS metagenome assembly JACCDM01 (sample SAMN15323438, study PRJNA562643) | freshwater metagenome | isolation source: river surface water | place: USA:Blue River Watershed | collected 2017-08-16
CGTTGGCCCCACACTTCAACGACAGCAAGAAGGAAGCAGCTCACGCTGTAGATATCGTTTTTGACACAATCACACGCACAATGGCGCGTGGTGAAGATGTCATGATCAACGATTTCGGTAAGTTCAAAAAGGTTGATCGCAAGGCACGTATGGGTCGTAACCCATTCACCGGCGAGACAATCAAGATCAAGGCTTCAAAGAAGGCTCGCTTCTTGCCTGCAAAGGCTCTTAAGGAAGTTGTTGCTGGCGATCGCAAGCTCGGTCCAGCTCCAAAGCCAGAACCAAAGCCAGTTGCTAAGCCTGCAGCAAAGAAGGCAGCACCTAAGAAGGCTGCGAAGAAGGTTGTCAAGAAGGCAGCAAAGAAGTCAGCTCCTAAGAAGGCTGCAAAGAAGTCAGCTAAGAAGGTTGTCAAGAAGGCAACAAAGAAGGCTGTAAAGAAGAAGAAGTAATTCTCTTAACAAATAAGGCCCACGCATTGCGCGTGGGCCTTATTTTTTTCTCTTTTCACCCATTTCTCTCATAAATAACTCCTCAGTAACGCCTGCACAGACTTAGAATGAGGGCATGTCGAGATCTGGTTCTTCGAGCAAGAAACCTCTCAAGATCCGTTTGAATCCGCCACAGGGATATCCCTTAGGAGTAAATCCAACCTTCCGCATCTGTGCATCGATTCTGATTCCCATTATGAAGTTGGTTGCACGTTATGACTTTCGTGAAGGTGCGAAGATCCCAAAGAGCGGTCCAGTAATCGTTGTCTCTAACCATGTCTCGTATATGGATGCATTTGCGCTAGCGCTCATGCTCTATTCACACGGCCGTGCGCCAAGATTTCTTGGCAAGTCTCAAGTCTTTCGGATTCCCATCATCGGCAAGATTCTCTTGGCAGCCGAACAGATTCCTGTTGAGCGAGAAAGTAAGGAAGCTCGTGTTGCCCTTCAGTATGCACTTCGACTTCTTGAGATGGGACATCTGGTTGGCGTCTATCCTGAAGGAACGCTCACTCGAGATCAAGAGTGTTGGCCCATGGTTGCAAAGACCGGAGCTGCGCGCTTAGCAGTTATCGCGCAAGTGCCTGTATATCCAGCTGCCCAGTGGGGAACTCAAGCCATCCTGCCGCCGTACAGCAAAAAAATTAAAATCTTTCCGCGGACATCAGTGAGCTATCGAATCGGTGAACCCATCGATCTCTCACCTTGGTATGGCAAGGAAGAAGATCCGGTGGCTATGGCTGAGGCAACTGCCGTGATTATGCGGGCAGTTACAGATCTTCTCGAGGAGATTCGCGGTCAGAAGCGCCCTGCGACTATCTTTGACCCACACACATCGGATTTACCGCGCACAGGTAACTTTAGAAAAGGTGAGAAGAAGTAATGAGCAGAATTACTGTCTTTGGCGCAGGAGCATGGGGATCAACACTTGCCCAAGTTCTCTGCGATGCAGGCAATGACGTTCTGCTCTGGGGTCGCAATGTCGAGACAGTTGCAGAGATCAATACTTCACATACCAATGATCGTTATCTCGCCGGTCAGGTTCTGCCAACCACTTTGCGTGCCACCACGGATTTAGATGAGGCCTTTGCCTTTAGCCAGGTCTATGTACTTGCAATTCCATCAACACAGCTCCGTGCAACGCTCAATGAATGGAAAACTCGCTTCTCTGACGATTGCATCATCGTAAGTACTCTCAAAGGTATTGAAGTCTCAACGATGTTGCGCATGACAGAGATTATTGAAGAGATCTTAGGAAAACATAAGATCGCACTCCTGACAGGTCCGAACTTGGCCGATGAATTGATTTTGCGCCAACCAGCGGGAGCGGTAGCTGCATCTACATCGCTAGCTGTGGCAGAACAGGTACGAGATCTATTCCGCACTCCTTATTACCGTGTCTACACATCAGTTGACCTTCAGGGCTGCGAATTAGCAGGTGCAATCAAGAACGTGATCGCACTCGCAGTAGGAATCTCGATCGGCATGGGTTATGGCGAGAACACTCAGGCGATGTTTATTACTAGAGGACTTAACGAAGTTGCTCGTCTTTGCGCAGCACATGGATCAGATCCTCTGACTGCTGCAGGTCTTGCCGGCATGGGAGATCTCGTTGCAACATGTGGTTCACCACTTTCTCGTAATCGCACCTTCGGCGAGCTCCTCGGAAAGACTGGCTCAATGGAGATGGCGATTGCACAAGGAGCAAAAACTGTCGAAGGTGTTGCATCATCAGGGGCCATCGTGGAGATTGCCCATCGCGTTGGCGTTGAAGTACCAGTTATTGAAGCCGTTGCAGATATCGTCAATGGCGCGCTCACTCCCGAGCAAGCTCTTACCCGTCTCATGGAGATCACCACACAAGCTGAGAACTTCATCCGATGAGTACACGTGTAGCAATTATCTGCGGTGGACGTAGCAGCGAGCATGAAATTTCCTGCACCTCAGCCGGGGGAGTCCTATCGGCTATCGATCGCTCTCTCTATCAACCAGTACTGATTGGAATCACTAAGTCAGGGAGATGGGTACTCCTTCCTGAAGATACGTCGCTGACTATAAACAATGGCGTTCTCCCTGTAGTTCCAGAGAATGCGCAGTCTGTAACAATCTCACCAGAGGGTTTCTCAGTTGCTGGAAAATCGCTAGAAATCGATATCGTCTTCCCGCTTCTTCACGGTCCATATGGTGAAGATGGAACAATTCAAGGGCTGCTAGAGATTGCAGATATTCCATTTGTGGGCTCTGGTGTCTTGGCTTCTGCAGTCGCAATGGATAAATCATTTGCTAAGCCGATCTTTGCCTCACATGGAATCAAAGTTGCAGAAGGGCTAGTCATTCGCGAATCAGAGTGGCAGGCCAATCGTGCAGAGCTCTCAGCATCAGTTGCAACTCTTGGCTACCCAGTCTTTGTAAAGCCAGCTCGCGGAGGATCAAGTCGCGGCACAACTAAAGTTAAATCGGCTGCAGAATTAGCAACAGCTATTGAAGAGGCCCATCGCTACGACCCTAAGGCGATGGTTGAAAATGCGGTAGTCGGTCGTGAAATCGAGTGCGCAGTTCTTGACATTGATGGAAAGCCCGCAGCATCGGTGGTTGGACAGATTGAGATCGACCCTAAATTTGATTTCTATGATTTTGAGGCAAAGTATCTCGATGGCGCAACATCGATCACCTTGCCAGCACCTATCGCAGAACCACTTTCTAGCCAGATTCAGCAGAAGGCGATTGAGGCATTTATTGCACTCGGTTGCAGTGGGCTTGCGCGAGTGGACTTCTTCTTAACTGCTAACAATGAAGTCATTATCAATGAGCTCAACACAATGCCAGGCTTTACTGCAACATCGGTCTTTCCGAAGATGTGGGCGGCAACGGGCGTTGACTACACAGAAGTGATTACCCACTTATTGAAGAGCGCGTTAACGCGCAATAACGGAGTCTTGGGTAATTAGTAGGTTGTAACTGGGCAGGTGAGCGTGCGAGTAATTCCTGGCACTGCCTGAACCTTTGCCAAGATTGAACGACCGAGATCTTCCATTGATGGCGATTCTGCGCGCATGATCACATCGTAAGGACCTGTAACGCCTTCGGCCAGAGTTACTCCAGCGATTGCTCCGACTGCTGTTGCAACAGAGGATGCCTTACCTACTTCAGTTTGAATCAAGATGTATACCTGTACTGACATCGCTCTTTCCTTTCGCTCAACCAAATCTTGTTATGACCAAACGGTACATCATGATCTAGTCTTGGCGCTATGGCATTTTCTGAAGGAGAACTCCTCGAACTAGTGGCCTCTATCTTCCAGTCGCAATCAGATGAGCGAGTACTCGTGGGTATCGGAGATGATGCTGCCGTAGTGCGCTCAAGTGGCCAGCAGGTGATTACTACCGATGTCGCCGTAGAGGATGTTCACTTCAGCAAGCGTTGGTCAAATGCCTTCGATATTGGGAGAAAAGTTACCGCTGCAAATATTGCAGATGTTCTTGCTATGGGTGCATCACCGCAATACCTGGTGGTTGCCCTGACGCTGGTTGGCGATGAAGGTTTGGAGCGCGTTGGCGAACTTGCACGCGGAATCAAAGATGAGGCTGATAGAACAGGCACACGCGTTGTAGGTGGTGACATCGCTCGAGGGAGCGCAATTTCAATTGCAATCACAGCAATCGGAAGCGTTGAACGCGCAATTACTCGGTCTGGTGCAGAAGTCGGAGATGGAATCTACATCTCTTCTCTTCCCGGCTGGTCTGCAGCAGGACTTTATATGCTCACTCACAGCGTTGAACCAGAGCATGCAGTTCATGCCATGGCGCTCAACGAGTTTCGAGCGCCATCTCTAGATTACGGAATCGATTTCAGGGGCGCACATGCGCTTACCGATACCAGTGATGCCTTGCTTATCTCTTGCCAATCAATAGCCGATGCCTCACAGGTTAATCTTCATCTCGATCCAGCGCTGCTGGAATCTGCCTATGAATATAAAGAGCTTGCTCTCCTTGCTCAATCCCTGGGCGTAGATGTCTTTGAATGGATTCTCGGCGGTGGTGAGGACCACGTATTTCTTGCAACGGGAGTTGATCTCCCAGGGATACGCATCGGTGAGGTTCGCCAGGGAAGTGGTGTGACAGGTCTAGAAATGAAAAAAGCGCCACAGATGTGGCGCCATTTTCAATAGTTTTTCAAAAACGTTTGTTATCGGGTAACTTTTCCAGCCTTTAGGCATGAGGTGCAGACGTTCTGGCGCTTTGTTGAGCCACCGACGAGTGTGCGTACGCGCTGGATATTTGGATTCCAACGACGACGTGTCTTTACCTGAGAGTGTGAAACGTTGTTACCGAAGCTGGGCCCCTTGCCACAGATATCGCATGTTGATGCCACAGCAGTACTCCTTTTTATCTTAAATCTCGATCTTCATCGATGATTGACAGATCTGACCCCTCGGCCGATCTGACAGGGGTGAAGGGTATCAAGATAAGGGGTAAGTCGGCCAATCGCCATAAAAATGGGCTCCGAATGAGGGTGTGCGCGAGAGAATAACCATATGGCGACCCTGGACTCCAAACTCTCATCAGTCCTTGGAGATCGCACCGCAAAGGCGCTGGATACAACCTATGGTTATCGCACGGTGGGGGATCTTCTTCATCACTACCCGCGCCGCTATCTAGTGCGCGGTGAGTTAAGCGATATTGCAGAGCTTGAAGAAGGCGATGAAGTAACAATTCTTGCCGAAGTCTTTAGCGCATCGACTCGTCGCTTTGCCGCTCGCAAAGGAAATATGCTCGAAGTTGTCGTAACCGATGGCACCTCAAAGCTCTCACTTACCTTCTTCAATCAAGCATGGCGCGAGAAGGAACTTAAGGTCGGACGACAGGGGCTCTTTGCAGGCAAGGTCGGAGTATTTAACGGCAAGCGCCAATTAGCGCATCCAGATTACGAAATGATCGCAGATGGAAATGATGTTGATGCAGCAGTTGAGGGATTTGCCGGAAAGTATCTGCCGATGTATCCAGCCTCTGGAAAGTTACCATCATGGAAGATTGCCCAATGCATCGAGTTATGTATCGGTGCTTTAGATGAGATCGAAGATCCCATCCCGCAATTCATCCTCGATAAACATGGATACCCTTCACTACAACAAGCGCTAGTGCAGATTCACCAACCGGCAGATTTAGAGAGCGCGGAGAAATCACGCGAAAGACTCACCTTTGATGAGGCATTCATCTTGCAGCTATTGCTCGTCAGTCGCAAAGAGAAGATGAAATCACTTGATGCGATAGCTCGACCACGACGTGAAGGCGGAATACTCACAGCCTTTGACCAGGCACTTCCTTTTCAACTCACCGCAGGTCAGCATGCAGTTGCTCAAGAGATCGAAGAAGATTTAGCCCAACCGCATCCGATGCATCGCCTATTGCAAGGTGAAGTTGGTTCTGGAAAGACTGTCATCGCGTTAAGAGCGATGCTCGCAGTTGTTGATAGCGGGGGACAGGCGGCGTTGCTTGCACCTACAGAAGTTCTTGCAGCACAGCACCTGCGCACTATCGAAAAGCTTATGGGTTCGCTCTCTCATGGTGGAATGATCGGCGCGCCAGAATTTTCTACCCGCGTGACCTTACTTACGGGATCACAGAGCGCTGCAGAGCGCAAAGAAGCTCTAGCACTTGCCGCAAGCGGAGAAGCTGGAATCGTGATCGGCACCCACGCCTTGCTCAGCGCTTCAGTGGAGTTTAGCGATCTTGGCTTAATTGTTGTAGATGAACAGCATCGCTTTGGAGTTGAACAGAGAGATGCACTCAAAGGTAAGGCGAAGATCCCACCGCACTTGCTCGTGATGACTGCAACACCTATTCCGCGAACGGTTGCGATGACAGTCTTTGGCGATTTGGACGTTTCAACTCTGCGAGAGCTTCCTTTAGGACGTGCTCCAATCACTACACATGTTGTAAACACATTAGAGAAGCCCGCCTTCTTAGAACGCGCGTGGGAGAGAATTTGCGAAGAAGTCTCACAAGGACATCAGGCATATGTTGTCGCATCTCGAATCAGTGCCGATGTGAGCGAAGATGCAGATATCGATTTTCTTATGGGCACATCTCCTCTCGAGCTTGCCAGCGTTGATGAGTTAGCGCCAACTCTTGCTACTGGTCCCCTCAAAGGGGTCCGTGTTGCACCGCTTCATGGTCGCCTCTCAGGAGAACTTAAAGATGCAACGATGAGCGCATTTGCCGCACACGAAATCGATGTACTGGTCTCTACAACGGTAATTGAAGTTGGTGTAGATGTTCCCAATGCCACCGTGATGGTGATTATGGATGCCGATCGATTTGGTGTCTCCCAGTTGCATCAATTACGTGGACGAGTGGGCCGTGGAACTTCTCCTGGACTCTGTCTTCTCATCACTACAGCGATCGCTGAGACACCTGCGCGCATTCGACTCGAGGCAGTGGCCGGAAGTACAGATGGATTTGAACTCTCGCGCATCGATCTCGAGCAAAGGCGAGAGGGAGATGTTTTAGGAGCTGCTCAGTCCGGATCGCGATCACACCTACGGCTTTTGCGAGTTTTGCGTGATGAAGATTTAATTCTCACGGCAAGAACCGATGCCGAAGAGTTGCTTGCTATCGATAGCGATCTTTCGCAACACCAGCGCCTTGCTCAAGAGTTCGCTAAAGTGGAGGCCGATACAGCTTCTGAATTTATAGATAAGGGTTAGGTTGATGAGAATCATTGCAGGTCTTGCAAAGGGGAGAAATATCTCTGCCGTTGCGGAGTCGACCCGCCCAACTTCAGATCGCGCACGTGAGGCGCTCTTTTCTTCTTTAGCTTCAGAGTTCGGTGAATTTGAGGGACTCAATGTTCTCGATCTCTATGCCGGCACTGGTGCAATCGGTCTTGAAGCCCTCTCTCGAGGTAGCTCAACAGTGCATTGTGTTGAGAGCAATGAGCGCGCTGCACAAGCAATTCTCTCTAATTACGAAGGTATTAAGAGCTCACAATTTCCAGGCAACTTTCACCTTTACTCAATGTCGGTCGATCGATTTCTCGAAGGTCCAGCACCGTTGCAGTATCACTTCATCTATATCGATCCACCCTATGAATTTTCAGATATCGAAATCATAGAAAATCTCATCGCTATCGTCGAAGGAAAGTTTCTTCATCCTGATGGCCTTATCGCTATTGAGCGAAATAGCAGAGTACGAGAGATCAGCTGGCCATTTGGACTTGAGCATCTACGCGATAAGAACTACGGCCAAGCAACGATTTTCTTTGGCGTTCCTACGCTTGAAATGGATCTCGGCTGATCTTCTTGCTAGCGTTTGCCATATGAAGCGCGCCGTCTGCCCTGGATCCTTTGATCCTGTGACCTTAGGACACCTCGACATTATCGAGCGCGCTAGCGCTCAGTTCGATGAGGTAGTAATCGCTGTGCTGGTCAATCGCACCAAGTCGAGCATGTTTACCGTCGAAGAGCGCATGGAGATGATCAGTAAAACCACCTCTCATCTTCCAAATATTCGCGTTGATTCATGGTCGGGTTTACTTGTCGATTACTGCAAGAGCAACCAGATCCAGAGCATTGTGAAGGGTCTGCGCGCTGTTACCGACTTTGATTACGAATTACAGATGGCACAGGTAAACCTTCAGGCATCTGGAGTTGAGACCATGTTTATGGCAACAGCTCCGGCCCACTCATTTCTTTCCTCATCGTTAGTGAAAGAACTTGCACATTACGGGGGAGATGTCTCCTCAATGGTTCCAAAGATAGTCAACGAGGCTCTTAAGACTCGCGTAGCAGAAGGCGGTAAGTAATATGGATTCAATTGAAAAACTCAATGCAGCCATTACCCTCATCGAAGAAGCTCGTGGTGTTCCACTTTCTGCTTCATGCGTTGTTCACCGTGGTGAGATCCTAGAAATTCTTGATGGAGCACGTGTTGCTCTTCCAACAGATTTAGATCAAGCAATCGAGATCATCTCTTCCCGTGATCTGATCATCGAAGAGGCGCGCACGAGCGCCGAGCACATGATTGCAACTGCCCGCGAAGATGTTGCGCGCATGGTGGAACAGACCGCAATCGTTCAAGCAGCACGTGATGAAGCACAGCGCATTCTCGATGATGCTCGCGCACTTGCAGATGAAGAACGCGCAGAGGTCGAAAGCTATATCGATGGACGCCTGGCAACTCTTGAAGTGATCTTGAATAAGACGATGGAAGCGGTTGCACGCGGTCGCGAGCGCCTTGAGGGTGCAGGCGATAAGGATGTTCTCTCTCAACTATCTGAAGATAAGTAAGCGTTTGTCATCGTGGTAAAGCCTGCACATATCTACCATCTCAATACCCACGAGCTTCCACGTCGTGCCGGTGAGATGAAGGAGTATCAACTCGATCTCATCGCACCCGAAGCAGTAGGTGTGCCACTCATTGGCGTACAGGTCGGCGATATCATCGAGGTTGACGCTCGCCTTGAGGCAGTTACCGAAGGAATTCTTCTCAGCGCAGAGATTTACGCTGTAGCAACTGGTGAATGTATCCGTTGCCTAGATCCGGTTGAACTTGAGATCGATCGCACAATTCAAGAGCTCTATCTCTACGAAGAAGATGGCAGCAAAAAGAAGAGCCACCAGAAGAAGGCTGCCCCCGTCGAAGAAGATGGAGAAGAAGATGATCTTCTCTACCTCGATGGCGTGATCATGGATCTAGAGCCACCTATCCGCGATGCGATCGTCCTAGATCTTCCCGTTAATCCGCTCTGCGACCCTGAGTGCCTGGGCCTCTGCCCTGACTGTGGCCAGAAGTGGGCCAGCCTGCCGCAGGATCACGCCCACGAGGTCATCGATGCCCGCTGGGCGAGCCTAGATGGGCTGGATTTTAAGAATTCGGACTCTTAGGGGATACTTTCCCACGTAGTTTCACACAATTGTGATCCTGATTGATCTCAAGCTTATTCAACAGAAGGACGGTTAACTCGTGCCAGTACCAAAGCGAAAGATGTCTCGTTCGAAGACACGTTCACGTCGAAGCATGTGGAAGACAACTGCCGCAGCACTTGCTAATTGCCCACAGTGCCAGCAGCCAAAGTTGCAGCACACAGCATGTCCAACATGCGGCACATATAACCGCCGCCAAGTTCTAGACATCTGATCGAAGGTTTGTTCTGTTCCCTGAACTGACCAAAGCTCTTGGCGTTGAGGTTGATCCGCAACTCCTTGAGTTAGCTTTAACCCATCGTTCTTTTGCATATGAAAATGGTTCAACACTTACCAACGAACGCTTAGAATTTTTAGGCGACTCTGTCTTAGGTTTAGTTGTTACAGAAGAGCTTTATCTTCGCTATCCAGATTTAGATGAAAGTCGACTCTCTCCACTTCGCTCTGGCATAGTCAATATGCGAGCACTGGCAGATATTGCGCGCACTCTCGAACTCGGAAAGTACATTCGCCTAGGTAAAGGTGAAGAAGTTACCAATGGTCGCGATAAAAACTCGCTCTTGGGTGATGCTCTTGAAGCGCTCATCGGTGCCATTTATCTGGATTGCGGATTTGCAAAGGCGGCCGAGGTTGTCCAGCACTTGATTCGCAAGACTCTTGAAGAGGCGATGGCAAAGGGTGCAGGGTTAGATGGCAAGACCGCCCTGCAAGAGCTGGTCGCATCCCTTGGAAGGGGAACCCTCGAGTATCAGGTGAGTGAAAGTGGTCCTGACCACGATAAATCCTTCACCGCCACCGCAGTTGTTGGGGGAGTCGAGATTGCAACCGGTGAGGGAAAGAGTAAGCGTGAAGCCGAGCAGGCCGCAGCGCGCTCTGCCTACGAAAAATTGAGCTCATAAACCGATAGGTTTACCCACGTGTATTTGAAGAGCATGACCCTCAAGGGCTTTAAGTCCTTTGCCTCGGCGACGACCTTGCGTCTTGAGCCAGGCATTACCTGCGTGGTCGGTCCAAACGGCTCTGGAAAATCAAACGTTGTCGATGCGCTCACATGGGTAATGGGTGAGCAGGGTGCAAAGTCTCTCCGCGGTGGAAAGATGGAAGATGTCATCTTCGCTGGTACATCAGGACGCGCTCCATTGGGTCGCGCTGAAGTCTCTTTAACTATCGATAACTCTGATGGCGCACTCCCGATCGAATTTAGCGAAGTAACAATCTCGCGCATCCTCTTCCGTAACGGTCAGAGCGAATATCAGATTAATGGAG
>JACCDM011641729.1_pt1 | contig 10675 bp, 9 predicted proteins | sample 7445851 | NCBI WGS metagenome assembly JACCDM01 (sample SAMN15323438, study PRJNA562643) | freshwater metagenome | isolation source: river surface water | place: USA:Blue River Watershed | collected 2017-08-16
GCGGCGCGGACAAGCTGGAACCGTGGATCGATCCCGATGGCGAGCTGACCGTGCAGTACAAGGTCACCGTGTTGCCGACGACGATCTACTACAACGCCGAAGGACGCGAAGTCTGGCGCTATGTCGGCGGGCATGACTGGAGCAGCGCCGATACGGCCAAGATGCTGGCCGAGAAGTGACAGGCCCGCGCGGGCTATCTGGGCAGGAATGGTGGGCGCTAACGGGCTCGAACCGCTGACCCTCTCGGTGTAAACGAGATGCTCTACCAACTGAGCTAAGCGCCCGACCGATCGGTCAAGGACCGCGCGCCTAGCGCAAAGCAGCGCCGCTGTGAAGCCTATACCAACGTGGCAGCCTGCGCACCGAGTTCAGAAAAATAGCGCGCCATCGTATCGGCCGTCTGGTCGGATAGGGTGATGAAGGCCCGCCGCCGGTCGGTTTCGTCCTCCACGCGTTGCAGCATCCCGGCCTCAGTCATCTGGCCGATCCAGCGCAAGGCGGTCGTCGGCGGCACGCCCGATGCGATGCACAGCGATGTTACGGAAACCCGCGTATGCTCCGCCCGGGCCGCCGTGAGGTCCAGCAGCATGTCCCAGGCCGGATCAGCAAACAGGTCACCATCGAAGAACCGCGCCCGCAGTTGGCGTTGGCGGATGATTCGCCGGATCAGCCGCGGGTCGGGCAGTGGCGGTCGCGCTGCGCGGACCAGGCGCTCGTTCCCGTCTGGCGGGTTCGTAGAGTAAGGTGTGTTGGGGCTTTCGAAGCGAAACAAGGAATCGCCGCCCTCGCGCCCGCCCCGGGTGGGGCTTTCGAGTCGCTCAAGCCGCTCAGCGATCTGGCCGACCTGCTCGGTCAGGCGCAGCAGGACCAGCCGATCTGCCTCGGACAGTTCCCGCAATCGCAGGTTGGGGACCTTGCCGAGGACCCGCCCCAGCGCAATGACCCGCTCAGCCCGGCTCGGGTCAACCAGGATCTGGGGGTGCGACTGGTCGAGACAGGCAAATACATCGTCGAGCGCCGTCACCGTGGTCGATACGATTAGATGCGCGCCGCAAGTGGCGGCCCGCAGGTCCAGCCGCATCAGGGCTGCCAATTGCGCCCCGTCAACCGTCGGGCAATCGAGCAAGACCACATCACCCAGCGGACGCGCATCGCCTTCCAGCAGGGCTGATACTTCGCCTACTTCGGCGATCCGGAACCCGGCCGCTTGCGCATCTTCGCGCAGCGCTTCGCGCAGATGCGCGCGGTCCGCGAAGATCGACAGGGCCAGCGGCAGCCCCGCACCCGCATCGGTGGTGGCGTGATACGAAATATGCTTGTCTGACATAGGCTTGCGACTCCTATTCGGATTGAACAGAAGTAGAACAAGCTGCGACTATGTCAATAACACCTAGTCGACGAAGGGATCCCGTACCAGGATCGTGTCTTCACGCTCGGGCGAAGTGCTGACAAGTGCCACCGGCGTTTCGATCAGTTCCTGCACGCGCTGGATGTACTTGATCGCCTGGGCGGGCAGATCAGCCCAGCTGCGCGCACCGGCAGTGGTGCCGCTCCAGCCTTCCATCTCTTCGTAGATCGGCTCAACCGCAGCCTGATCGGCTGCGTGGCTGGGGAAATAGTCCAGCACCTTGCCGTTCAGGCGATAGCCGGTGCAGATCTTCACGGTCTCGAACCCGTCAAGCACGTCGAGCTTGGTCAGGGCGATCCCGGTTACGCCAGAGATTGCGCAGGACTGGCGGACCAGCACGGCATCGAACCAGCCGCAGCGGCGCTTGCGCCCGGTAACCGTGCCGAATTCATGGCCGCGCTCGCCCAGCCGCTGGCCGGTTTCGTCCTCAAGCTCGGTCGGAAAGGGGCCCGAACCGACGCGCGTGGTATAGGCCTTGACGATCCCCAGCACGAAACCCGTGCTCGACGGGCCAAGCCCCGAACCGCTTGCCGCCGTGCCGCTGACGGTGTTGGAACTGGTGACGAAGGGATAGGTGCCGTGATCGACATCGAGCAGGACGCCCTGCGCGCCTTCAAACAGGATCCGGGCACCGGCCTTGCGCACCGTGTTGAGCCGTTTCCACACCGGCTGGGCATATTTCAGCACCGACGGTGCGATTTCCTTCAGCTCGGCCAGCAATTGCGCCCGGTCGACCGGCGGTTGGCCAAAGCCGGCCCTCAGGGCGTCATGATGGGCGCAAAGGCGGTCGAGCTGCGCGTCGAGGGCATCAAGGTGGGCCAGATCGCAGACGCGGATCGCGCGGCGGCCAACCTTGTCTTCATAGGCCGGGCCGATCCCCCGCCCCGTGGTGCCGATCTTGCCCGATCCGGCTGCCGCTTCGCGCAGCCCATCCAGATCGCGATGCAGGGGCAGGATCAGGGGGCAGTTGTCGGCAATGGCGAAGTTTTCCGTGTTGATGACAACGCCCTGCCCTTCCAGCTTCTCGATCTCGCTCTTGAGGTGCCAGGGATCAAGCACCACGCCGTTGCCGATGATCGAGAGCGTGCCCGTCACGATGCCGGATGGCAGCAGGCTCAGCTTGTAGACCTGATCGCCCACCACCAAGGTATGACCAGCGTTATGGCCGCCCTGGAACCGCACGACGGCATCGGCGCGGCTGGCCAGCCAGTCAACAATCTTGCCCTTGCCTTCATCGCCCCACTGGGCGCCGATCACGGTTACATTGGCCATTTGATAGAGTCCCTCACCCTGCCAAGAAACCCGCAAGCGCCCTTCGACAGGACTCGGCGCAAGGGGTGGACCAGTGGGGGCGAATGGCCCCGCAAACGGCGCGGTCGGTAGGCTGATGCGAAGGACGCGTCAAGCGCCGTAGGGCCAATTGCTAAAGCTTGACCGGTTCGGTCCCTTCGAGCCGGTGGGTGCAGCCCAGCGCCACCGGCGCGCAGGCCGGGCAGACTGCCGCAACGGTCCGCCAGCCGATCGCCCGCAGTCGGGCAGCAGCCTCGGCATCGTGGTCCAACGGAAGAAACAGCGTATCGGCGCGCGCTTCGCCCTCGGCCAGGGCATCGATCAGATCATCGGGGTAAAGCGAAAATCCGATGGCCGGTTCGGTTTCGGTCCCGCTGCCGAGAATGGCATAGCTGCCCCCGCGGCCGACCGAACCGGGCAGACCCTCGGCGTAAATCGTGAAGCCGAACCACGATTGGTATTCGAAGCCGTGCCGCTCACTCGGGTCCAGCGTCAGGCGCGCCATGCCGCCGACGCGCGCGGCGATTGTCCGCAGGGCCTGAATGCGTTCGGCCAGAGCGCCGCCCTTATCAAAGGCGGCCAGCTTTTCGATGGCCGCATCAAACGGCCCGATCGCCGCGAGTAGTGGCAGGTAGGCCTGCCCACCGGCGGCAACCAGTCCACCCGCATCCTTTGCATCCAGTTCGCGGCGTACAGCCTCGATCTGGTCCGGTTCCAGCGGCAGGGCACCCGCGGCAAGGGCATCGACCAGGTCCGGCAGGGTAAAATCAACCGACAGGCCCTTGGCCCCGGCGGCGGTCAACGCCTCAAGCGCAACGGCCAGCACTTCGCCCGCTGCGGCAACCGAGTCATTGCCGATCAGTTCGGCCCCCAGCTGCAGCCGCTCGCGGGTGGGATCAAGGCCATCGCCCTTGATGGTAACGACTTGCCCGGCATAGCACAGCCGCAGCGGGCGGGCCTGCTGGGCCAGTGCGGTCGCCGCGATCCGGCCGACCTGCACGGTCATGTCGCTGCGCAGCGCGAGGGTGCGCAAGCTGGCCGGATCGACAAAGCGGAACATGCGGCGGGGCTGAACCCCGGCCATCCGGCTGGCCATCGACTTTTCGAATTCGATCGTCGGCGGCTGCACCCGGTCATACCCGTGGCTGTCCAGCACATCGAGCACAGCACGCGTCACGCGCGCGGCGGTGGCCGCATCGCGCGGCAGGCGGTCTTCAAGGCCTTCGGGCAACAGGTCGCGGTCGGTGTCTTGCATCGTGCGATCCCGTTGCCCGATTGCGGCCTAAAAGGCCAGAGCCATGACCCGCTTCACGCCGGGCACGTCGCGCGCGGCGGCGATGACATTGGCGGGAACCGGGCTGTCGACGCTGAGCAGCAGCACGGCTTCGCCGCCCGCGGCAAGGCGGCCAAGGTTGAAGGTGCCAATGTTAATGCCAGCTTCGCCCAACAGGGTGCCGATCCGGCCGATGAAGCCGGGGGCGTCCTCGTTCACGATATACATCATGTTGCCGGCCAGTTCGGCTTCAACCTTGATGCCGAACAGTTCGATCAGGCGCGGTTCGGCGTTCGAGAACAGGGTGCCCGCCACCGACCGCTCACCCGCTTCGGTCTTCACCGAAACGCGGATCAGGGTGTGGTAATCGCCTTCCTTCTCGGTCTTCACTTCGCGCACTTCGATCCCGCGCTCCTTGGCGAGGAACGGTGCGTTGACCATGTTCACCGTGTCCGACTGGACGCGCAGGAACCCGGCGAGCACGGCGGCAACGATCGGCTTGATGTTAAGCTCCGCCGCAGCGCCTTCGGCGTGGATCGAGATCCGCGGGATCGCGCCGGTGGTGAGCTGGCCCACCAGGCTGCCGAGCTGTTCGGCCAGCGCCATGTAGGGCTTCAGCTTCGGCGCTTCCTCAGCCGAGAGCGACGGCATGTTAAGCGCATTGGTGACACCGCCGTTGACCAGGTAATCGGCCATCTGTTCGGCCACCTGCAGCGCGACATTGACCTGGGCTTCGTTGGTTGAAGCGCCAAGGTGCGGGGTGCAGATGAAGTTCGGCGTGCCAAACAGCGGCGAATCCTTGGCCGGTTCGGTCTGGAACACGTCGAGCGCGGCACCGGCCACCTGGCCGCTGTCGAGCGCATCCTTAAGCGCCGCTTCATCGATCAAACCGCCGCGCGCGCAGTTGATGATCCGCACGCCCTTCTTGGTCTTGGCGATGTTTTCGGCCGAGAGGATGTTGCGGGTCTGGTCGGTCAGCGGGGTGTGCAGCGTGATGAAGTCCGCGCGGGCCAGCAGGGTATCGAGTTCCACCTTTTCCACGCCCATTTCCACGGCACGTTCCGGCGTGAGGAAGGGATCGAAGGCAACAACCTTCATCTTCAGGCCCAGCGCACGGCTGGCAACGATCGAGCCGATATTGCCCGCGCCGATCAGGCCCAGCGTCTTGCCGGTCACTTCAACGCCCATGAAATCGTTCTTCGGCCACTTGCCAGCCTGGGTCTGGGCGTTCGCTTCAGGGATCTGGCGGGCCAGCGCGAACATCAGCGCAATGGCGTGTTCGGCGGTGGTGATCGAATTGCCGAACGGAGTGTTCATCACCACCACGCCCTGCGCCGAGGCCGCCGGAATATCGACGTTATCGACCCCGATGCCGGCGCGGCCGATCACCTTGAGGTTCTTGGCCGCGGCCAGGATTTCCTTGGTGACCTTGGTCGAGGACCGGATCGCAAGACCATCGTAATCGCCGATGCGGGCGATCAGCTGTTCGGGGGTTTCGCCGGTGATCACATCAACGTCACAGCCCATCTCGGTAAAGATGCGGGCGGCGTTGGGATCCATCTTGTCGGAAATGAGTACGCGGGGCTTGGTCATGGTTCTATCCAATCCAGATTCGTCATGCTGAACTTGTTTCAGCACCCATCGGGCAATCGAAAGCGATGGTCGCAGTGGAGAAATGGCCCCTGAAACAAGTTCAGGGTGACGGTTTTAGCTAAGCGGCGCGGACAGCGTCGTAGGCCCAGTCGAGCCAGGGGCCGAGCGCTTCGATATCCTCGACATTGACGGTCGCGCCGCACCAGATCCGCAGGCCCGGAGGGGCATCGCGATACCCGGCGATATCGAAGGCTGCGCCTTCCTTTTCGAGCGCGCCGGCCATGGCCTTGATGAAGGCTTCGTCAGCACCTTCGACCGAGAGACAGACCGAAGTCTTGGAACGGGTCGCTTCGTCTGCACAAAGGTGCGACAGCCACGCGCGATCTTCGACGATCTTGTTCAGCGCGGCCGCATTGGCGTTGGAACGCGCCTGCAGGCCGCTCAGCCCGCCGAGGCCCTTGGCCCATTCCAGCGCGAAAATCGCATCTTCAACCGCGAGCATCGACGGGGTGTTGATGGTTTCACCCTTGAACACGCCTTCGGCCAGCTTGCCCTTGGAAACCAGGCGGAACACCTTGGGCAGCGGCCAGGCCGGGGTATAGGTTTCAAGCCGCTCGACCGCGCGGGGACCGAGGATCAGGACCCCGTGGCCACCCTCGCCGCCCAGCACCTTCTGCCAGGAGAAGGTGGCAACGTCGATTTTCGACCAGTCAATGTCATAGGCGAAGACGGCCGAGGTGGCATCGGCGAAGGACAGGCCTTCGCGATCCGCCGGGATGAAGTCCGCGTTCGGGACGCGCACGCCGGAAGTGGTGCCGTTCCAGGTGAAGAGCACGTCGTTCGACCAGTCGATCGCCGACAGGTCCGGCAGCTGGCCGTAATCGGCGCGCAAGACGGTCGGATCGAGCTTGAGCTGCTTGGCCGCGTCGGTGACCCAGCCCTCGCCAAACGATTCCCAGGCCAGCGTGGTGACCGGGCGGGCGCCGAGCATCGTCCACATCGCCATTTCGAAGGCGCCGGTATCCGAACCGGGAACAATACCAATGCGGTGCGTATCGGGCAGGCCGAGCACTTCGCGCATCAGGTCGATGCAGTACTGCAGGCGCGTCTTGCCGATCTTGGCGCGGTGCGAGCGCCCAAGCGATTCGGTAGCCAGTTTTTCGGGGGCATATCCGGGCGGCTTGGCGCAGGGACCGGAAGAAAAGAACGGGCGCGCGGGTTTGCGCACCGGCATTGTAGCAGTCATGTAGTCTCTCCTTGCAGAGAGCACGCGCGGCGTTGGGACCGCGTGGCCCGGAGCCGCTCATAGGGGCAGCCCCGGGCTTGTCAATGCCGCATAGCTATGTGGCCACCGGCAACGGGGTCACCTGCTGCAATCCCTTATGTTTCTGCACCACCGGGTAAGATTTTGTTAACTACGTTGCGGGATATTCGCAGCCGTGCGCCGAACGCTTGCCCTGCTGCCCGCGGTGGCCCTGTTAAGCGCCTGCATTGACAGTGCGCAGGCGCCCAAGCGCAATGCCGTGCATCGGCCGGCCGCTTCAGCGTTCAGCACGCGCCCCGAACTGCGGCAGTGCTTGGCCGATCTCAGCGGCAATCGCGCCAGCTTCACCCCCCTGCCGGACCAGTACTTTGGCGCGGGCTGTTCAACCATAGGCACGGTGCGCCTGACCGGTCTGCGCAGCGACGATGCCGCCCTGCAACTCGCCAACCTGGGGCCAGTGGCCTGCCCCTTGGCCGACACCCTGGCCGGATGGGCCCGGTTCGGTGTGGACCGTGCCGCCCGGCAAATCCTTGGCAGCCCGCTGGTCAGGATCGAGACGATGGGCAGCTATTCGTGCCGCAACGTGGCGGGAAGCGACCGCCGCAGCGCCCATGCGACCGCCGAAGCGATTGACGTATCGGCCTTTATCCTGGCTGACGGCCGGCGGATCGGCGTGGAGGATAAATGGTTCACCGGAACCAGCGCCGAGCGACAATTCCTGACCCTGGTACATCAAAGCGCCTGCAAACGTTTCGGGACGGTGCTGGGGCCGGCCTATAACGCCGCCCACCGCAATCACCTGCACGTTGAACTGTCCGGATCAGGCTTCTGCCGCTGAGGATGGAGGGAAGCAGGTTCGGAGGGGGGAGTTGGGCGCCACCGCCACCGAACCTGCTTCCTAACTTGCTACCGGACCATGGGAGGGGTGGTTGGGAGGCCGCAGCAGCAAGGGGAGACCCGAAAGCCTCTTGCCACCCCAATTGCCGCATCGCGGCTTTGACAGCCATACCGTCTAAAGGTTGTGGCCTTTAGACTATTTTGGGGTCAGAGCCCGGCCTCAACCGCCAGCCGGACTGCGTCGGCCGAGGTGGCCACACCCAGCCGCTGCAGCAACAGCGCGCGGTGCATCTTCACGGTCTTTTCGGACAGATCGAGCGCATAGGCGATCTGCTTGTTGAGCTGGCCACCAGCCATCAGTTCCAGGATCTCGCGCTGGCGCGGAGTCAGTCCGGCGATCCGCTGCTGTGCTGCATCGCGCCGCTCGGCCATGCCGGAATCGATCTTGGGCTCGGGGATTTCGACCTGCGAGCCCAGGAAGAAGCGGACCTCACCGTTCTCGTCAAACATCGGTGCAACCATCACCGCATTGCGGAATGGGGTGCCATCCTTCTTGTAGTTGACCACTTCGAACAGCACGCCGCGCTTTTCGCGAACAGACTGGCCAATCTTTGCCGCAACTTCGGGATGCGGATCGGCGCGCGACAGGAATCGGCAGTTTTGGCCAACGATATCGTCGATCGTATAGCCGGTCAGGTCGGTAAACGCCTGGTTGCAGGCCACCACCGGATTGTCATGCAAGCGGGGATTCGTCACGCACATGGCCATCGAGCTAAGCTCAATCAGCGCGGGCAAAGGCGCCTCAATTTCACCGAATCGCATCTGCAGCCCCATTGCCGATCTTTGGTCAGCCCTATGGTCCAAATACTGTATTGACGCAAGAATAGCGGCCTCCCGCGCAAATCACTGCAGTTCCCAACGTCCACCAGATAGTATGCGAAGGCCATTCTTCAATGGCATGATCGCTTGAGTGCAGGGGCGACCTTATTGCCGCAGCCCTAAGCCCCCAACCACCGCAACGACATGCAGGTGAAGCCGGCGTCGATCTTCTCGATCTCGCTGTTTTCCAGCGTCACGACCTTCGCCCCATGCCCATCCAACAGGTCAAGGATCCGGGGAAAGCGGCTGCCCGCCAGAATCGTATCATTGACCCTCAACACATTGGCGCCAGCCTCTTCGCCCGCCGGGATCTCAATCACACGGTAGCCCTGATAGACACCGCTGGCCGCCAGCTCGCGGGTGGCGAGGATCGTTTCCTCGTCAATGATCGAACTGGCGGTCTTGAGGTGGAGCACTGACGGCGGGGTCTCTGCGACAACAGCCTTGCGCCCGGTCTGTTCAAGCAACCGCGCCAGCGCCTCGGCCCCGGTTCGATCGGTCCGGGCCGACAGGCCAATATAGACCGCCGCATCCATCGCCAGCACATCGCCCCCATCGGCATGGCCTTCGGGCAGATCGAGCACCTGATCGAACAACCCCGCCAGCGCCGGCCGCAGGAAGGCCCCCTCTCCCGCACGGGTCGGCGCCCCCGGGTTGAGCAGAATGGCGCAGTCCGGGAAGACCAGCGCCGGGTCCTCAACAAAAATCGCGTCGGGAAAATCCTCCAGCGGATCGAGCAAGGTTACCGCAACCCCGGCCGTTTCCAGCGCCGCGACATAGGCCGCATGTTCGGCCAAGACCCCCGCCAGTGACGGATTGGGCCCGCCACCAGCGCGCAGTCCATTGACGACCGAGGTGCCGGGGCGCCGGGAAATGGCGCGATCGAAGCGGAAGGGGTGGCTCAAGTGCAATCTCCAATGCGCTCGGAACGGACTTCGGCCTCCATCTTGACCGAACCGCCCGCGATCTCACTGGTCGATTTAACCGCGATGTTTGAGCCCGTCGCCGTGAAAGTTCCGGCCACTTCGTTGCGGGCGGTCATGCCCTGGCCGGTCTGGCACACCAAAACAGCATCAATCGACTTACCGGTAAGGTTGAGCCTTTCGTACTTGCAGTCGCCCTTCGCCAGGGTGCGGCGGTAATAGTCCTCGCGCCCCTTGCCGGCATCGGCCGCGGTCAGGCAATATTCGCTAGTCTGCCCGCTGGTGCCGAACATCGTCTTGGCCTTGTCGGCCATCGGCCCGGTCATCCCGGGAAACTCAACCCGGTTGATCCGCAGTTCGAGCCGATACTGGCCGGGCAGCACTGGCGGCGGACGGTCGGCACCGTCGACAGCTTCCTTCGCGGGCGGTTTTGCGGGCTCCTGTCCGCAGGCGGCAAGCGGCATAATCAGGGCAAGTGCCAGAGCGATTCGGTGCATGTGATGACCCTCCTGCCCGGATTGCTAACCCTGAACCGGTCCGCTGCCAACCGCCGCACCGCGCAGCAAATGCAGCATGCCGTAACGACAGCCTTGCAACGGCCTAGGTCTTTGGTCCCGACTTGCAACCGATCCTTGCTACGCGCGCGATTCCGCGCCATTTTGCGGCCAACAGCACAACCAGAGGATCGAGGATCATGGACATCGATTTCAGCCCCGAGGATCTTGCCTTCCGCGATGAGGTCCGCACCTTTATCGCCGAGAATTATCCAGCCGAACTGCGCGGCAAGCAGGATGAGGGCGACGAGCTCTCCAAGGAGGACTTCCTCTCCTGGCACCGCATCCTCCACAAGAAGGGCTGGGTCGCCCCGGCCTGGCCCGTGGAATACGGTGGCACCGGCTGGACCGCGACGCAGCGCTTCATCTGGTCGGAAGAGACCGCGCGGGCTGACTGCATCCGTCTGATGCCGTTCGGCCTGTCGATGGTCGGTCCGGTGATCTACACCTTCGGCACGCCCGAGCAGAAGGCCAAGTTCCTGCCCCGCATCCTGTCGGGCGACGACTGGTGGTGTCAGGGCTATTCCGAACCGGGCGCGGGCTCTGACCTTGCCTCGCTGCGCACCAAGGCCGAACGCGATGGCGATCATTACGTGGTCAACGGCCAGAAGACCTGGACCACCATGGCCCAGCACGCTGACTGGGGCTTCTTCC
>JACCDM011688329.1_pt1 | contig 10674 bp, 7 predicted proteins | sample 7445851 | NCBI WGS metagenome assembly JACCDM01 (sample SAMN15323438, study PRJNA562643) | freshwater metagenome | isolation source: river surface water | place: USA:Blue River Watershed | collected 2017-08-16
AAGAGGAGGGTGCGCTCGTTGCTCAGCTTGCTTAGGGGCTTAGGGCGGGCGTCCAGCTGGGCGTCACTGTTGAGTCCAGGGATAAAGACGTGCGGGAAGTCGAGGCCCTTGGCGCTGTGGTAAGTCATGACAAACACGGTCTTGCGCTTTTCGCTCTCGGCCAGATCACCGCTGCTATTGCCGAAGTAACGTAGCGGTACCTTAGCCTTGGTGAAGAAATCGTTGAAATCTTCGTAGTTGCCCAGATGCATCGCCTTGCGAGGAGGGACCGCCCCGGCACCCTTGAGTTTGGCCACGCAATCGGCGAAGTCCTGGATCTGGGTGTGCTTGGGGAACAGCACAGCGGCTGGTGCCCCGGGCTTGGCGGCTGCCTCGGCCAATTGGAAGACCTTATTGAATTCAGCAGTTTGGCTGCTGGCCTTCAGGACCACGGCACGGCTGCCTTCTTCCCGGACTTCCGCCCCATTCGCAGCTTTGGCGCTGGGGTTAATGTGGTGGCCGATCTGGAAGGTGACCAGTGAGAGTCGGGGCATGTCTCGGAGGATATGCACCTGAGGGGACTTGAGGGTACCGCTTATCTGCGCCGGGGTAGGGCTGTTAGGGTAAAGCGACTGAGCCGGGTCGCCCGCTGCGATGATGTGCGGGGCGCTGGCGACGATCACCTTCAGTTTGGCTGCGGCGATATCCTGGACTTCGTCCACCAGGATGTGGCTGTACTTCGCGGGAGAGTGGAAGAAGTCGTTTACAGTCCGGACTTCCACGGCGTCAGCGCCAGCTTCAGCCAGACCCATGGCGGTGAGATCCTTGAGGGCGTGCGTGTAGGTCAGGTAGCAAACCTTGGCTCGGCGGTTCTTCTTCAGTAACAGGATGGCGGCGTGGGTCAGGACGATGGTCTTGCCCGAGCCGGCATAGCCTTTGATCCAATGCCTACCGGTCACCTTGGCCGTCGTCTTGCCGACGACGGTGCGCTGAGCCGGGGTGAGGTCTTTGAAGGGTACGAACCAGTCCATAAGATTCTTTTGAACCATTGAGCCTTCGGTGGGCAAACTTATTGGGACGCGGCTAGGGCTTCCCCTTTACATATGTCCTATATTGGGCAGTTTACTGTAACCCTATGAGCAAGAAGCCGGCCGATGCTTTCCGTATCCTGCACACCGCCGATTGGCATCTAGGCAAGATGCTCAATGAGCAGTCTCGGGAGGAGGAGCAGAAGCGCTTCTTGGACTGGCTGCTGAAGCAGGTGGTCGAGCTGGAGGTCGACGTTGTCCTTGTCGCCGGTGACATTTTCGATACCGCCAATCCTCCCCAGTCCGCCGAGACCTTGTACTACGACTTTGTGGCGGCACTACACGGCAGCACCTCCGCGAGCCTGGTGCTGATTGGAGGGAATCACGATTCGGCGAACCAACTGGAGGCCCCTAAGCGCGTCCTGAGGTCCCTCCGTACACACGTACATGGCGCCGTGGCCGATGAGCCTGCTGATCGTCTACTGCTTCTGCCGTCGGTTGATGACCCCAAGGTGGCCATCGCGATGGTTCCATTCCTGCGTGAGAAGGACATCCGGATGGGCAGGTCGGGAGATACCGAGGCCGCTGTCCGTAAGGAAATCGTATCGGGCATCGCTAGGGTCTACGAAGAGACGGCCAACGCCGCCAAGGAGGCAAAAGTTGCTTGCCCGATCATCGCAACAGGTCACCTAACCGTCGCGGGGTCGTCATCGACCGATAGTGAGCGCGATATCCACGTTGGTGGTCTCGGGGCCGTAGACTCGACGGTCTTCCCGGATGCCTTTGCCTATGTCGCCCTCGGACACCTCCATCGCCCGCAGCCGACCGATAAGGCCGGCCGTGTCCGCTACTCGGGTTCGCCGATCGCGCTCAGTTTCAGCGAGGTCGATGACAAGAAGGAGGTCCGCCTCCTAGATGTGACCGCACAAGGTGTCGCCCAGAGCTCGGTGCCGATCCCGGTCTTCCGGCAGCTGATTCAGCTGAAGACCAGCCTGGCGACCCTTGAGGGCGATCTGGCTGCCCAAGCAAAGGTCAATCCGGGCGAGCTTACGACCTGGGTCGAGGTGGTGCTTTCTGGCCATACGGGTCTCAATGACGCCAATAGCCAGGTACGTGCCTTGGCGCATGGTAAGCCCTTCGAAGTGCTCAAGGTGATGATCGCCGATGCTCCCCGGCTTAACGGGGCAGGGGTAGGGCAGCAGGACGATGCTCATCTGGAGGGCATGCTGGATAAGCCCCACGAGGTGTTTGACCACCTGTTGGAACAACATGCGGACATTCAGGATGGGGAGAAGCAAAGCCTGCGTCTGGCTTTCCGTAAAATCGTCGCCCGCATCTGATCTGCGCCATGAAAATTCTCAAAGTCATCATTCGTAACCTCAATTCGCTGAAGGGCGATCATGTCGTCGATTTCGGGAAAGACCCACTGGCCTCCGCTGGCCTGTTTGCCATCACGGGTGCTACCGGATCTGGAAAGACGACGATTCTAGACGGGATCACCCTGGCGCTTTTCGGCAAAGCCGCCCGTTACGGTAACGAGCCTAGCCCGGAGGACGTCATGACGAGAGGGACAGCCGATTGCTCCGCCGAGGTCACCTTCGAGGTCAAGAAAGGCATCTTCATAGCCCAATGGTCCTTGGCGCGCGCCCGCGGCAAGCTGGATGGGAATATCCAGCCCGCCCGACGATGTGTGATGACGGATGCCGGGAAGATCCTGTCCGAGCAGGTCAAGGGGGTTAACACGGCGATCGAAGATCTCCTCGGTTTGGATTATGACCGCTTCATGCGGAGCGTCATGCTCGCTCAGGGACAGTTCGCCAAGTTCCTCACTGCCGATGCCAACGAGCGTGCTTCCCTCCTGGAGAGCCTGACCGGGTCGGATACCTACAGCCGAATCGGGGCCATGGCCTTCGAGGAGGCGGGCAAGATCGAGCAGGGTATCTTGGCGCACCAGCAGAAGATCCAAGGAATCGTGCTGCTCACGGACGAACAGAAGAAAGCGATCCTTGATGAGAATGCCCGGCACGAGGTGACGAAGCTGAAGATCCGGGATGAGCATAATGACCTCAGGATATTAAGCGTTAAGATCGGGCAGCTGGAAAAGGCAGAGGCAGAGAAGACGGATCAGTCGGCCATACTTAAGCTGGCCGAAGCGGACCGGCTGGCCAAGGCGCGAGACTTCGAGTCGCTGGAGTCCCATCAGGCGACGATTCCGTTCACGGCTTCGTTGACTCAGTTGGATACTGCTGAGGGGGTTCTGGCGAAGGCCCGGAGCGCTTTTTCCGATTCGGGCGAAGAACTCGAGGACGCCAAGGAGGCGCTGTCTCAGGCCGCGGGCGAATACCTGGCCGCCATCAAGCGCGGCCTCAAGGAGGCCAAGGATTCGATCAAGGTCAGTGAAGCCGCCAAGAAGAAGGCGGATAAGTCTGTCGATACGCTCAAAGCTTGGCTGGACGCGCATAAGCAGGACGCTCAGCTCGCGGCCAAACTCGCGCAGCTCTCGACCCTCATTTCGAACAAGGACAACGCCGAAACTAAGCTGAGCGACGCATGGGAGCTTTGGATTGATTTGGTGGATCCTATCCTGAAGGAAGCAGGCCTCAAGACCCCCGAGGATGGGAAGTCCCTGTCTGAGGCCAAGCTGACAGCCCATGTTGCCACCATCAAGGAGGCCGCTTTGGCCTCCCGGGCCTCGGCTGATTCTGCCAAGATTGCTGCCAAGAATTCCCTCGAGCAATCACGCAAGGCCAAGGACGCCGCCCTGCTGCTCCAGAAGTACGAGCATGATAGGGCCTCGCTCGTCGATGGCCTGCCTTGTTCTCTCTGCGGTTCGGTGCATCACCCCTATGCGGGTAAGGGGCTGCAGGCTTCCCCCGTCGCCAAAATCGACAAGGACATCATCGCTGCCCAGAACGCCGAGACCAAGGCCGACAAGGCGCTCTCGGCGGCTACGAACTTGGTCATCTCGATCGAACAATCTGCCAAGCGACTTCAGGGGGATCACGCTCAATTCCTGAAGCGCGTCGCCGAATGCGATAAGCAACTGAAGGCAGCCGGCTTGGATGGTGCAGACGATGCCGCCTCGCTTCAACAAAGGGCCGATGATTATCGCCTGAAAAAGGATGAACTCCAGGACGCTGAAGAGGCGCAGGAGGATGCGGTAGCCGCGATCAAGGCTGCGACAAAGGAACTCAATGACCTGCAGAAGCGCGAAGACTCCGGTGTCGAGTTGCCTCAGGGTATCAAGGCGGTGGCTGCTTCGGACGACGAACTGGAGCTGGATGACGCGGAGTCAGCTTTTGACGACGCTCTCTCGGCCTTCAAGCAGGCTGAAACCCTCTATGTCGCCGCTACCAAGACCCTGAAGTCTGCGGAAGTCGGCAAGCAGACCGCTAGCGAAGCCATCGAGGCGAAGATCGAGAAGTCCGGCTTCAAGGACCTTAAGGCGCTACGTGCCGCACACCTGCCAGCCAATGAAGTCGAACGTATCACTAAGGCCAAGGATTCGGTGATGAGGCGCATCAACGATGCCAGCCTGCTGTTTCATTCCGCCACGAATACCGCTGCGGAACTTGTCAGCGAAGGCGTCCCAAGCGGCGAGGAGGCCTTGAAGATCAAGGGTCGCTCTGTTGAGTTGGACAAGGCCATGCAGGATTTGGTGGAAATCGTCACCAAGAACAAAGTGGCGATCGAGACGGACGATGGTAACCGCAAGGAACAGGAGAGATTGCTTGGTCAGATCAAGGATCAGCTGGCTGAGGTCGTGGTCTGGCAGAAACTCCGGGATCTGATCGGCTCCAAGGATGGCGCGAAGTTCCGAAGGTTTGCCCAGTCGATCACGCTCCGAATCCTTGCGAACCATGCGAACAGACACCTCGGCCGCCTAAACGACCGTTACGCGCTGCTCCTTCAGGAAGGCGACTCGCTTGAGCTGCAGATCGAAGATCATTACCAGGCTGACATCAGGCGTCCTCTTGCCAGCCTGTCCGGAGGCGAAAGCTTCCTGGTCAGCTTGGCCTTGGCGCTGGGCCTCTCCGACCTCGCAGGTCGTTCGGTCAACATCGACACGCTCTTCATCGACGAAGGCTTCGGTACGCTTGACCCTGAGACCCTCGAGGTCGCCCTGACCGCCCTCGAGACCCTGCGCCAAGGCAACAAGTCCGTCGGGGTCATCTCCCACGTCGGACTCCTTAAGGAACGCATCACCACCCAGATCGTCGTCACCAAGGGCGCTTCCGGTCACAGCACCTTGAAGGTGGTTTCCTGACCCTACTGAGATGAGCGAAGGCACAAACATGTCCAAGGCAGAGATCGAAGCTCTTGTTGAGAGGCTGGTCTCCGCGCGTGTCGCAAGGATTGAGAACGACTTCGAGCATAAGCTCAAGTTCCTGGAGACCAGATTTACCGATAGCCTTGAGATGCTTAAGCAGGGCGTGACGAAAATCCGTGAGATTATCTACCAAGACATCCTGATAAATTCTGAAGACATAAATGATACCTGCCTGGAGTCGCGCATTTCCAGTATAGAGGATTCAGGGGATTTATCTGAATTCATCGAACAATACGCGTCTGATAACAAAGTCAGAGACGCGGATCTTAACGAGAAACTACGACTCATGGATGAACGTCTTGACCAGCTTATCCTCAAGTTGGAGATTTCAGATGACGACGAGCGAATTGGTACTCTCGAATCCGAGTTAGCAGACCTAGAAGAGCTTGTTAATCAGCGACTCAAGTAGCCTTTCGGCTAATTTAAACCATTAGAAGCCTCTGTCCGTATGTTGAAGTTCGTTTTCTTCTTGGTGATCGGAGTCTTTGCCTTGGCAGTGGCATTAGGCCTTTTGGCTGCGGCTGTTGGCCTGGCCATTGCTTTGTTGGGGTTGTTCTTAGAGATGCTGGGGCTGATCCTGGCGCGATTGTGGGATTTACTTAAAAAACTGGGCCGGTTTTTAGTGCAAGAGTTCGAGCGAGCCAAGGCACGTTGGCAGGCCGGCCCTCCGGACGTGGTGCTGCCTCCAGCTACTTCCGTATCCCAAGAGCCGAAGGAAAAGAATGAAGACCTGTCGTCGTCTCAGGCTGAGCCGCCGGTTACTCCAGGCATTGAGGTGATTGAGCCTTTAGATGCGGATACAGTTGAAACTCCCCAGCCCGCGAGTGAGGCGGAGGTTAGCCCTGTTGAGACTTCGCTTGGAACTGCGCAGCCTGAACCAAAGGCCGAAGAGAAACCGATTGAACCTTCGGTAGTCACGTCGCCTGAGCCCGAACTTCCAGGTGAGCCCGAGCCAAAGAACGAAACTGCTACGACTGAAGCTCCTAAGTCTGAGGGTGCCTCGATTGAACTTCCGCCCGCTGAGGTGATTGCGTCCCCGCCGGTTATTCCTTCGCCGGAGCCAGCGCCGACCCTCGTGTCTCCCAAGCCAGCGCCTCCAATCGCAAAGCCGACCCCCCCAATGGCTCCGGTGTCCCAGGTGCCGATCACACCTACGCGCCCGCCGGCTAACTTGCCTCCGGCTCGTCCGATGTTCCCTCAGCTCCCTGATTTCGTCGGGATCGGTCGGCGACGTTTTCGGCTGATCGTGGAGAAGGATTCTGATGGCCGCCCTGGGGTGGTCATCGTCTGTCAGCTCCTTGGGGCCTTCCAGGAAGGTTGGCGTGGGTCGGTCCGTATCACGCTCACTGTTCACGAAGTCAGGGATTCAAGGCACCATCCTCTCATCCAGCTAGGTAATCTGGATTACGATCCGGCAAACCCAGACGTCGTGCATGACTTTCCGGATGGTGCGCGATTTGGGTTTCGCGAATGGACTACGGTTGGTCGAATCAATCTCAACGACTTCGAAGGATATGGTTCTGGCTTTAGTCAGCTGGAGGTAACCTGTCGCGGATGGGAGCTGCGCGATGGGGGCAATAATGGAGACCTGATTTTTGAGGATACGGAAGCCCTTCGGGCTGTGTTAGTAACTGACGGCTACTTCGCCCGAAAACAACGTCGGGTTGAACAACTCAAGGCCGCTGTCGTGGTGCTACGCCTTTTCGTCTGCCTCGACGGAGGGGAGCGTAACATCACCAACCGACTTAATAAACACTTCGAAGGCGTCGGCGCACGATTCTTGCGCCGATGGGTCGGTAGGGACATCGCGCTGCGTGACCTTATCAACGCGGAATTCACCCGACGTCTGCAAGGTAGTCGATTGCCTGCCGATATAGCGGCGTCAGCTAAGCTCTCCGATGCTCCGAAGGATCTGCGAGATTGGCTCCTCCTGGAGTGCGCCGAAATCTCGGAAGATTTCAAGCCACAAACACCTGATGGCGAAGCTGTAAGGCAGCTTGTCATGCTTAGGCAGCAGCTAGGAGGCCCATAGTAGACTATACATGATTTTGAGGTGCTCCTGTAGATGATATCGGCTGCTACCTTAAAAGGAATGGAGACGTCTCTCTTCTAAGTTTAGATCTGTATAGTGCTCACTGTGCGGTGTATGCCCAGCACGCTGACGGTCTTTAGTCGCGATAGTTTTTTCGCGCCTTTTTTCGGGGTACTCGCTCATCCTGCGCAAGCAGCGCTTGCTTTTTTGATTTAGGAAGCACCTCGTTCGTTGGGGCCACGGCGGGTAAAGTTTCTGCGAGCTGGATCTGGGTGAACGCCTCTTGAAATAGGTGCATTTCTTCTAGGGTAGGGGCGTGTAAGGTCTTGTTTTCTGCCTTCTTGCAGAAACTTTCGATGGCCTTTAGTTTGGCTTTTGTAATTCCGACGGATTCAAGTCTCTTAAGTGTGACAGCCTCCTCTGCTGCACGCTTGGACAGTCTCTGGAGTTTCCAATGCTTGACTGAGCTTGGCGTCTCAGGGATTAAGCATAATAACTGGCGTAGGCTTTCTTCGATGCCCGTCATGTAACGGTCAATCCGCATGATTCTTCCTACGTTACGGCACGCTCCCCAAATCCTCTCGATTTTGGCGACATCATTCTTGTCGGCAGTGAGGCTGGCTTGTGAGTGCATGATTTTATTCCTCAAGCCAACGACTAGCCATAAGTCGTCGATGAATCCCAATGTTCTGAGCGCGTGCGATAGCTTGCCTTTCGAATGCTTAATTGCGAGGAGAGCATCGCCGTTGTCAGCGTGTCGCTTGCTGCCGGCATGACGGAGTCCGTCTAGGGAGTGCTTTCTCACTAAGTGGTCCCGGATTTTTCTGAGCGATTGCTCAATCTCGATCAGGTATGCAATGGGCGATATCTGAACTAAGGCAGGCTTTGCTTGGTCGATGTCCCTGGCTCCAAGGTCGCAAGCCGACTTCAGTTCGATGGCCAGATCACGCGGCTCCTGTGATTGTTTTCGCACTATGTTCCAGAATCGATTGATTCGGCTGATCTGATTAGGGTGGAGTGTCACACCTTTATGAAAAAGGATGTTACGAAGGTTCCGGACTTCATCCCCGAGTCGCAGGGCGTCGCTGTTCAGGACTCGCACATTGTCCGCTTGTCTAAGAATATCATGAAAACCGCCTTCCGCGCGGATCGCTGCTCCGTCCGGCCCCAGCATGCTTGCCAGCATCTGCTCGACTTCCACGAGTTCGACGAAAGGAAGGTAATGGGCGATTATTTCGCGAGTTTCCTGCACGTCAGGCGCGATATCGGCTTTTATCCGATGCAACTTTTCGGCCGGACTCTCCGATTTCCGCTCTTCAAAATGTGTCGTTTGTTGAGCACGTTGGGCTTTGAACTTAGCAAGTATTCCCCTCCGGTCGATCGGCTCGACCTTCGGTCCTTTGGGGCGGGGCGGCTCCTCAGGGTTCATGCCCCGAATATCTGCCTCTTGGGTCTTTTTACAAGACTGGCCTAGGGGTGACTGACCACCCAAATAACAAAAGGGTCAGACCCTATTAATAGGGTCTGACCCCATTGCATCTCCGTCGATGTTCAACGAATCTATGAATCCGCGGTGATCGGCGCCGATGTCCTGCATGGTCTAGAAATCAGTGGGCCGGACGCCGGGTCTGGCCGTGCCGTAGGGTCGCTGAACCAAAGCTTGCCTGAATGATGTGACGCAGGTTTCAGGCTGCGACCGTGTCCGGTAAGTCGGTTGCTTACTCGGGTTTGTCGTGATGCCCGCGGAAGTCTTCTTCCTCTTCCTGGTACTTTCTTAGGTCTGGGAGCTGGTAGTATGTATTCGGGTCACTTTGACCTTTGGGCAGATATCTTGGAGCGCGACGATTGAGTATTCGGCTCGGGGTGTCAGCTTTCTCCTCCTCGTCCGCTGAGTCGTTTATCTTATGATTTAGGCATAAGGCCAGTATCTCGCTGCTGTTCCTTAGTTTGAGGAGGGCCGCTCCGGCGATCATGCCATTAGGTGATGCGTCTGCCAGCGCATCCAGCGATCTGTTGAGGGCGGCGATCAGCTTCTTTGCGTTGGGCTGTGTTACGAAAAGGCAATTCTCATACCGTCCTTGGATGTTCATTCGCATATCTATCTCAGGGACGATCACAACGCCCAGGCTTTCGCTGTATATTTCGGCTTCTGCGGAAAGCGAGGCCAGCAGCTTGTTCTCAATCGCTGTTCCTTTCGCGATTCTGATGACGGCAAGGTTGCCATGCGTCACCCATTTTGATGCCACCGCTTGCTTGTTGGCTTTGATTTTGGGTCGGAATCTACGTTTCGGCCTCATCTCGGTTGGCGTAGATTGAACTTTTTATAGTCTTCAAAACAGGGTTCAAGTTTCCAATGGGCACGAACGGGCCAGGCTACCTCCTGGTAGCCTGAGCCTTGGCTTCAGGAGATGTTGAGGGATTCGAAGAAGCAGGTGCTGTCCACGGTCTGCTCCTGCAGGGACTTGAAGCTGGGGAAGAAGGTGGCTTGGGCCAGTTCCTCGAGGCGCATGACGCGGCTGCCCATGATTTGCGTCTCGGGGCCTTCGAATTCCTCCGCCTGCCCGTAGATGTCCACGAGCAAGTAACGGCTGTCCGGGCTGCGCTCACGGACGACTCCGACGTAGTTGAGGGAGAAGGGGACTTTGCCTTCCTCCGGTGTGAGCGTCTTGTCGACCTTCGAGGCCAGGAAGTATTTGCCGCGGCTCAGCAGCAGCGTGGCGATAGCCGTCGCGTCGGCGTTAGGGGTGGGGGAGGCAGCTTCAGGGTTGGACATGATGGGTAGGCCCGTCGGTCTGCCCACGGTTGCCTGCATGTCAAATGGCTCCGAGTAGTGACGCGGTCCCGACCCTACCTATGTTCGGTGGAGGCGGTTGGCGGTTAGCGGTTGGTGACGGTAAATGGCAGCCACTTGCCACCCATGGCCGGTGCCTGCCACCTGAAAATTGGCAGTATCAACTAGGGCAGCACACGGTGATGTCCCTGTCTTGATGCAGTTAGTCGTTCAATGCAGCCTGATTATCCCTGCAGGAAAGACTTCTGGTTTAAGTGCACGTGCTTGGCTTGTTCGAGATGATTGCGGAAAGCCACCATGACGGGATGAAGCTTGGTGCCATCGGTCTTTTTCACGACATCCTCGACGTAGGCGAAAGTATGACGGGGGCAGAGGACGGTCGCCTTCTGCGCCAAGGTGGCCAACATCGAAGAAATCGCTTCTTCGCGTTTATCCGCGGGGATTTCAGCCAGGTTATCCAGGAAGCCCTTGATCTTATCGGTGTCAGGTTGGCCGGCGACGAACGGTAGCTCCA
>JACCDM010873929.1_pt1 | contig 10672 bp, 12 predicted proteins | sample 7445851 | NCBI WGS metagenome assembly JACCDM01 (sample SAMN15323438, study PRJNA562643) | freshwater metagenome | isolation source: river surface water | place: USA:Blue River Watershed | collected 2017-08-16
AGCTGATGCCGAAGGCATGAAGCGCGTTGCTGCACGCATTGTGGCGACAAAGAAGGCGGGCAATCAGGTCGTCGTTGTCGTCTCAGCGATGGGCGATACAACTGATGAGCTGATCGATCTCGCTAATCAGGTAAGTCCAATCCCACCGGGACGCGAACTCGATATGTTGTTGACCGCTGGTGAGCGAATTTCGATGGCGCTCCTTGCAATGGCAATCAACAATCTTGGATTTGAAGCACAATCTTTTACCGGTTCACAGGCTGGCGTTATCACTGACTCAACCCATGGCAAGGCGCGCATTATCGATGTGACACCTGGTCGAATTACTGAAGCTATTGAAGCAGGCAATATTGCAATTGTTGCTGGCTTCCAGGGAATCTCGCAAGATACAAAGGACATTACAACTTTGGGGCGCGGGGGTTCAGATACAACAGCTGTGGCGCTCGCTGCCGCACTTGATGCCGATGTCTGCGAGATCTATACCGATGTCGACGGAATCTTCTCTGCGGATCCTCGCGCTGTACCAGCTGCTCGCAAGTTAGAGACTGTTACATATGAAGAGATGCTCGAACTCGCCGCCGCAGGAGCAAAGGTTCTGCACCTTCGTTGCGTCGAATATGCACGCCGCTACAACTTACCAATCCACGTACGTTCATCATTTTCACCACTAGAAGGAACATGGGTGGTTGAGAACCACCCAGAAGGAGGCACCATGGAGCAAGCAATCATCGCTGGCGTCGCACACGATAAGTCAGAGGCGAAGGTAACAATCGTTGGTGTTCCTGATCGTACGGGAGTTGCAGCGCGTATCTTCCAGGCGCTCGCTGATAACGATCTCAACATCGACATGATTGTTCAAAATGTTTCCGCTGCTGCAACAGGCCTTACTGATATCTCATTTACATTGCCAAAGGCTGATGGCGCAGAGGCGACAACAGTATTGAAGAAGATTCAGGGCGAAGTTGGTTTTGTATCAATTCAATATGACGACACCATCGGAAAGCTCTCGCTCGTTGGCGCAGGAATGCGTTCACACCCAGGTGTAACAGCAACATTCTTTGCAGCGATGGCCGATGCAGGAGTAAATATCGAGATGATTTCTACATCTGAAATTCGTATCTCCATCATCGTCCGCGAGAGCGATCTCGAACGTGCAGCGAAGGCTGCCCACACTGCTTTTGGCCTTGATTCAGATCAGAACGAGGCAGTTGTTTATGGAGGTACAGGACGATGACACAGAAGCCATCACTTGCAGTTGTAGGTGCAACAGGAGCTGTCGGCACAGTAATGCTCGGCATCTTGTCAGAACGTCCAGATGTCTGGGGAGAAATTCGCCTTATCGCATCAGCTCGTAGCGCGGGCAAGAAGCTAATCTGCCGCGGCGAAGAGCTCACAGTCGTTGCGCTCTCTCCAGAAGCATTCGATGGAATCGACGTTGCGATGTTCGATGTGCCAGATGAGGTTTCAGCAGAATGGGCACCGGTAGCGGCATCACGCGGCGCTGTTGTTGTAGATAACTCAGGCGCATTCCGTATGGATGCAGATGTCCCACTAGTTGTTCCTGAAGTCAATCCAGAAGATGTGAAGAAGCGTCCACGTGGAATCATCTCCAATCCAAATTGCACAACACTTTCAATGATTGTTGCAATGGGTGCGCTGCATCGCGAATATGAATTGAAAGAGCTTGTTGTCTCTTCTTATCAGGCAGCATCAGGGGCGGGACAGGCAGGTATCGACACTCTTCGTGCCCAGATCTCTGCCGTTGCCGGAACTAACGTCGGTGATGCTCCTGGAGATGTTCGTTCGGTAATCACCGATAACGGACCATTCCCTGCCCCACTTGCAATGAACGTTGTCCCTTGGGCAGGTTCATTGAAGGAAGATGGTTACTCATCTGAAGAGCTAAAGGTCCGCAATGAATCACGAAAGATTCTTGGACTTCCAAATCTCAAAGTCTCTGCAACATGTGTGCGCGTTCCTGTAATTACGACCCACTCATTGACAGTTCATGCCACTTTTGCGAAGGAGCCTTCACGAAAGGCAGCGCAGGATATTCTTGAAAACGCAGCTGGCGTGAAGTTGGTTGATGATCCCGAGAACCATAAGTTCCCTACTCCAGCAGATGTTGTTGGAACTGATCCAACCTGGGTTGGTCGCGTTCGAAAGAGCATCGATGACCCAATGTCATTGGATCTCTTTGTCTGTGGAGATAATTTGCGCAAGGGAGCTGCTCTCAATACCGCTCAAATTGCAGAGCTTCTCGCTGTCGAATTTACAAAGTAACCTCAAACCTTATCTTTCACGGCTTTAGCCCTTCAGGTTCACAAAACCAAGGTTTTTGAACCAGTAGACTCCACGCCATGACAATCGTCGTGGCTGGAGGAACCGGCTTAGCTGGTTCGGCAATAGTCCGGGCATATCAGGCAGCGGGCCATGAGGTAATTCCGGTCAGCCGCAAGGTTGTAGATCTCCTCGATCGCGAGGCCACCTTCCGATTTATCAAGGATGTACAACCATCACTCATTGTTGATGCTGCAGCAAAGGTCGGCGGAATTGGGGCTAACAACTCTTTTCCAGTCGAATTCCTAAGCGATAACGTCCGGATCCAGAGCAACCTCATGGAGGCGGCTCACGCTGCCGACGTTGAGAAGTTCATCTTCTTGGGCTCAAGCTGTATCTATCCTCGCGATTGTGCTCAGCCAATTAAAGAGGAGTATCTCCTCACCGGCCCACTTGAAGAGACAAATTCGGCATATGCGGTAGCAAAGATTGCCGGTATTGAATTAATTAAATCGTTCCGCAAAGAGTACGGCCGTACTTGGATTTCATTGATGCCTACCAATTTGTATGGAATCAATGACAACTTCGAACTTCAAGGTTCACATGTTTTACCAGCCTTTATTCGTCGCTTTGTGGAAGCGGCTGAGAAAAGCGCGGCAGTAGAAACTCTCTGGGGAAGCGGCTCACCTAAGCGCGAGTTCCTTCATGTAGACGATCTTGCGGCAGCAGTCGTTCACTTGGGAAATACCTACGACTCTTCAGAACACCTCAATATCGGCACCGGTGAAGACCTCACAATCAAAGAATTAGCTGAATTAGTCGCTGAATTAGCAGGATTTAAGGGTGAACTTGCGTGGGATACATCGAAGCCAGATGGAACACCTCGTAAGGTTCTCGATGTATCTAAGGCGAAGGCGCTTGGATGGGAACCAAAGATTTCACTTCGTGAAGGAATTGCATCAACTATCGCTTGGTATAAAGATGCAACAGCAAAGGGAGAAGTACGACGATGAGCAGAAAAGTAGCCCTCATAACTGGCGTTACCGGTCAAGACGGTTCATACCTTGCAGAGTTCCTGCTTGAAAAAGGTTACGAAGTCCACGGCCTTATTCGTCGCTCCTCGACATTTAACACATCACGTATTGACCACATCTATCAAGACCCACATGTAAAGAATCCACAACTCTTCTTGCATTACGGTGATTTGATCGATGGAGTAGGACTCACCAACCTAATTCGCGAGATTAAGCCAACTGAGGTCTACAACCTCGGCGCACAATCACATGTGCAGGTCTCATTCACGATGCCGCAGTACACAGGCCAGGTCGATGCAGTAGGTGCAGTTGGCTTACTTGAGGCTATTCGCAGCGCAGATATCGACACTCGTTTCTATCAGGCATCAACCTCAGAGCTCTTTGGATCTACTCCGCCACCACAGAATGAAAACTCAGTCTTCCGCCCACAGTCACCTTATGCTGCTGCAAAGTTGATGGCTTACTGGTGCACCGTTAACTATCGCGATGGTTACGGTATGCACGCCACCAATGGAATTCTCTTCAACCACGAGTCCCCTCGACGTGGAGAAACTTTCGTTACTCGCAAGATTACGCGCGCAGTCGCTGCAATCAAGGCAGGCAAGCAAGATAAGTTATTCCTCGGCAATATGGATGCTGTGCGCGACTGGGGTTATGCAAAAGAGTATGTCGAGTCAATGTGGCTGATGCTTCAGCAAGATAAGCCATCTGATTACGTTGTAGCAACCGGTGTTGGCGCAACAGTAAAGGATTTTGTTGAAGCATCCTTCTCACACGCAGGACTTAATTGGGAAGATCACGTTGAGACAGATAAGAAGTACATCCGTCCAACAGAAGTTGATGCTCTTATCGGCGATCCATCAAAGGCTGTCAATGCATTTGGCTGGAAGGCAAAGACCCATTGGAAAGAGCTCGCAGAGCTCATGGTCGATGCCGATATTGAAGCCCTCGCTAAAAAAGGCTAGTTAATGTAACCAGAGAAACCTCTGGCGGACTTGCAACTCTAATTCTGGCAAAGGGACTTGTTCCCATTCCAGCAGAGACATGTAGATATGGCTCATCGTCGTTATAGGTCAAGCCTCGTGCACGCCAATTTGGTAGATCGCAATTAGTTGTTAAGGCCTTTGAACCACCTGGCCAAGGAAGGCGAACTTGGCCTCCATGTGTATGCCCAGCAAAGATCACATCGAGCTTGTCATTGCTCATTCCTTCAATAATGCGCAGGTATGGAGCATGTGTAACACCAATCGCAAGATCGCACGGACCAGGTTCTCCGGCAACAAGCGAGTAATCATCAAACTCAAGGTGGGCATCATCGGTGCCTCTCGCTTCAATTACCGTGTCATTGATCTTCAGAGTAGAGCGCGACTTATTGAGATTTATCCATCCGCGCTTCTGTAAACCTTGATCAAGTTCTGGCCACGGCAAATCCTCGCCGTGAACCCGCTTGCCATGATCTGGCAGCAGATACTTCAGAGGATTCTTGGGCTTAGGTGCGAAGTAATCATTAGAGCCGAAGACGAAGAGGCCGGGAGTATCAAGTAAGCCATCAAGGGCTTCGAGAACAGTAGGTACTGCCTTCATATCAGCGAGGAAATCGCCGGTGCTGATGACTAAATCAGGGGAGTACTTCACCCAGGACTTGATATCGGCAATTTCAACCTTGCGGCGAGGCGTGAGGTGAAGGTCTGAGAAGTGAAGAATCCGAATAGGGCGGTGACCTTCAGGAAGAACTGCAATCTCAGCTTCGCGGAGGACATAACTCATGGTGAACAAGATACCTTGTGAACGAAGCAAATGGGGTAGAGGCGACAGGGGCGTGAGAAGATATACCCGAACAATTCTAAGAAATTGGAGCATTAGACAAGTGGGATTAAAAGAAACTCTTCACGAAGATCTTACTGCCGCTATTCGTAGCAGTGACAAACTTGTATCAGGAACTATTCGTATGGTTCTGACAGCGATAACAAATGAGGAAGTTGCTGGTAAAGAGGCTCGCACTCTCAGTGATGAAGAGATCATTACAGTTCTCTCGCGCGAGGCGAAGAAGCGTCGCGAAGCGCATGAAGAATTTGCAAAGGCAGGCCGTACAGATAAGGCGGCAGAGGAAAAGGCTGAAGGCGAAGTCATCGCCAAGTACCTCCCTGCGCAACTCACAGAAGAAGAAGTCAAAAAGATTATTGCTGATGCAGTGGCATCAACAGGCGCAGCAGGACCTGCCGATATGGGCAAAGTCATGGGCGCAATTAAGCCGTTGATTGCCGGTAAAGCCGATGGCGCACTCGTTTCATCTCTAGTTAAAGCAACCCTTAATAAATAATTTATCCAGCCTGGAGGCTACCAATGAAGTTTGAATACGCGACAGTTCCTTTGTTATCACACGCAACGAAGCAGATTCTCGATACTTGGGGCTCTGATGGATGGGAGCTCGTTCAAGTTGTTCCAGCACCAGGCGGCGAGCAGCTCGTTGCTTATATGAAGCGCGAGGTTAAATAAATGTCAGTTGATGTCCGTGCAAAGCTAGCTGAAAAGGGACTTACTCTCCCTGTCGCATCTAAGCCACTTGCTGCATATGTTCCCGCAGTTCGTACCGGCAATATTGTCTTTACTGCAGGACAGCTTCCCATGGTTGATGGCGCAATTGCAGCTGCCGGCAAAGTGGGATCAGATATCACTCCTGAAGAGGCAAATAAGCTGGCAGAGATCTGCGCACTTAATGCCCTTGCTGCAATCGAACTAGTTGCACCAGTTGATTCAATCGTTCAGGTTGTTCGTATTGTTTGTTACGTCAATGGCGCTTCAGGATTCATCAATCACCCTGCAGTTGCTAATGGCGCATCAGAGTTGTTCAAGCACATCTGGGGCGAAGCAGGAGTCGCAGCTCGAAGCGCGATTGGTGTGGCTGAGCTTCCACTGAACTCACCTGTTGAGGTTGAGCTCACCGTAGAAGTGAAGTAAATCAAGGGTTTTAGCAATGAAAAGAGTGGCAGGGATAGGGCTCATATCCGTATTCCTTGCTACTTTTTCATTTCTGCCGGCTCGGGCTGCAACCGTAACTGCAACCGGTGATGTAACTGGGCTTTGTACCCAGACAATTTCAAGCAACACAAGTTTTTCCGTTGTTCGCTCTGGAACGGATTGCATTCTCACCTTCGCACCAACAACCTCGATCAATTACACCTGGACCAGGCCAACCGGAATTTCCTCGTATCGCGTTCTTCTCATAGGCGGTGGTGGTGGCGGCGGATCTAACTACGGAGCAGGCGGCGGCGGTGGTGGCTATATAGACACAACAACTTCAGTGGCAGCATCGACCGTATCGATTCATGTCGGATTAGGCGGAACTGGCTCTTATAACGGGTCAAATACAGGTAACGCCACAAGTGGTGAAGATACGACTTTTACAGGCAGTACAACTTTGACAGCTGTTGGAGGAGGTCGAGGTGGATCTGCTGATTTAACGATTACAGGTGCGAACGGCGGATCTGGCGGAGGCGGAGGCGGAACAAATGGAAGTGGTGGTTCTCCAACATCGGGTCAAGGAAATAGTGGAGGTGCTGCTAAGTACTACAACGGCTCTGACACTGTGAGCACGGGTGGCGGAGGAGGAGCTGGTAGCGCCGGTGGAGATGGTGCACTTTCAAGTACAGCTGCTGGTGGTCGAGGAGGAGATGGAATGAGCTCGGACATCACCGGGACATCAACTTTGTACGGCGGCGGAGGCGGCGGAGGTACACACACAGGTTCAGGAGGAACGTGTGGAACTACCGCTGAAGGTGGCGCAGGTGGAGGCGGCAGAGCTGGAACGTGCAAAAGTTCTGGCAACTCAACAGGAAATGCTGGCCAAGCAGGAACAAATGGATTAGGCGGTGGAGGCGGAGGAGGTTCTGTGTACTCCGGTCGAAATTCCTCACAGGCTTTTGGTGGGAATGGAGGTGCAGGGATAGTTGTTATTCGTTATACCGCAGATCTTGCACCCTTAATTACGGGTCCTGCATCATCAACGGGGAGCACGAGTTCGATATCAATCACCGAGAATTCAACTTCTGTCTTCACATTTTCCGCTAATGAAGCTGTTACATGGACTTTATCTGGCTCCGATTCTGCAACTTTTACAATCAACTCATCTGGTGTTTTAGTTACAACACCTAAAGACTTTGAGGCACCCACAGATATAGACACCAACAATGTTTATGTAGTAATTGTTAGAGCGACAGATTCTGCCTCTTTGGTTACCACGCAAACAGTTTCGATCACAATCACAAATCTCAATGAAAATGCCACAATTAACGCTCCAACTATCAATGGAAGTGTTTATAAAGGGCTTCAAATCACCATAAGCGTCTCTGTAAATGTACCTGGCAAGGTGCGGTTTTTTGCTAACAATAAGAGGATTGCAAATTGTTTAGCAGCTCCAACATCAGGCACTTATCCATTAGTGACAGCAACGTGTAACTGGAGGCCAACTACGCGTGGGTATGTCAGCCTCACCGCAAGCATTACGCCTAGCAGTGGCACTTTTTCTGGAAGTACTTCAGCAGCCAATCGTTACTTTGTTTTAAATAAGAGTTCAAAAAGGTAATTACTTACCGCGCTTTTCCAAACGCTCGAAATCTGTAATCAAGACTGCGCGACCATCTAGGCGTAGCCATCCACGACCTGCGAAATCGGCGAGAGCCTTGTTGACGGTCTCACGTGATGCTCCTACAAGCTGAGCAAGCTCTTCCTGAGTGAGATCGTGGTGAACAAAGAGGCCCTCATCAGTCTTTTTGCCGAAGCGATCTCCGAGATCAATCAGAGCCTTAGCGACGCGACCTGGAACATCTGAGAATACGAGATCTCCGACCGCTTCATTGGTGCGACGAAGTCGCTGCGCCAAACGAGCAAGGAGCTGAAGTGAGACATCTGGATTCTCGCGAAGCCATGGGATTAACTTCTCGTGGCTGAGCGAGAGCAACTTTGCATCAGTGACTGCAGTTGCAGTTGAGGTGCGAGGTCCTGGATCGAAGAGTGAGAGTTCGCCAAACATTTCGCCTGGACCAAGGATTGAGAGAAGATTTTCACGGCCATCGCCGCTAGAAGTTCCAAGCTTGAGCTTGCCATCTACGATCACATAGACGTGCTCGCCGCCATCGCCTTCTTTGAAGAGGATTCCGCCCTTTGCAATCTTTACCGAGTCCATTGAGGCGCGCAGTGAGGATGCAGATGCATCATCGAGCGCGGTAAAGAGCGGGGCGCGACGTATAACTTCATCATCTTGGGGCACACGGGTACTTTATACCGGTGAAGGTAGATACGGAAAATCGAAAAAATGCGAGGGCTATTTACCGTATTTTGACGAAGACCTACCCAGATATTCGATGCGAGCTCGACTTTAGGAACCCGCTTGAATTGATTGTTGCTGTTGTACTTTCAGCCCAATGCACGGATAAACGGGTCAATCAAATAACGCCACCATTATTTAAAAAGTATAAAAGCGCACGGGATTATGCGAAGGCCCCGCTTCCAGAGATTGAAGAGTTCATTTACTCCGCAGGTTTCCATCACGCAAAGGCTCGCCATCTCAAAGGACTTGGAACCCGCCTCGTTGAAGAATTTGGCGGTGAAGTTCCAGCTACTCTCGAAGAGCTGATCACCTTGCCGGGTGTAGGCAGAAAGACTGCCAATGTCGTACTCGGCCACGCCTTTAATATTCCGGGAATCACAGTTGACACTCACTTCGGGCGACTTTCACGTCGATTCGAATGGACCAGATCGATGGATCCAGTAAAAGTTGAGTTTGAGGTTGGAGATTTGATTCCGCAGAAAGAATGGACAAATCTCTCGCAGCGGATGATCTGGCATGGGCGCAGAATTTGTCATTCACGTAAACCAGCGTGTGGAGCATGTCCCGTGGCTAAAATATGTCCATCAGTCGGAATCGGCGAGATGGACCCAGCCAAGGCTGCGCTCTTAGTAAAGACAGATAAGGATTTCCGATGATTCGTCCGGCAATAACAGCCTTCGCAATTGCAACAACTCTCTTTCTCACCGGATGCGGCGAAGAAACACTTTTAATTACCGGAGATGTCGTACCTTGTAACCGTATTGAGTTGATCGACAACCCAAGCGAGGAAGTCCTTACAGAGTGTCTCGATAGCTCACCAGGTGTCAATGTTGCAGCGATTAAAGGCCCGGCGATTATCAATGTATGGGGCTCTTGGTGCGATCCATGCAAGGAAGAGATGCCTTATTTCGTTGAGTATTTCCAGACAAAAGATCCACAAATTCAACTCATAGGAGTAAATGTGGAAGAGAAACGAATTGAAGATGGACGTCTCTTTGCCCGCACAAATGGAATTATGTGGCCCAACCTTTACGATGAAAATAATACGACTCGTGAATACTTTGGAATGGGCGTACCTGTAACCTGGTTTATTGATGGAGATGGAGAAGTTCTCTACAAGAAGATTGGCCCCCTCAAATCCGTTGAAGAGCTCCGCTCTTTGAGCTTTAAGTACTTTGGACTTCGTTAAAAATGATCTTTGACATAATTTTCGTAGTAATTGCACTCGGTGCGCTCTTTACCGGTTATAAAAATGGCTTAATCATCACAATCGTGCGAAGTGTCTTCTTTATCGGTGGCGCGATTGCTGCGATGTATCTCGTTGTTGAATATGAGAAAACCGGTTGGCTTATCGCAGCAATCATCGGTGGCGCTTATGCCGCTGCTTGGATTGGTACACAGATTGCAAAATCGATCAAAGTGACTCTCATTCGTGGGCCGCTGCGCTGGATTGATTCGACTGCAGGCGCAATCTTTGAGGTTTCGAAATATGTAATCCTCTTCTACATCGTCGGAACAATTCTGCTCTGGGCACCTTGGAGCGCAGGTCAGAACTCAGTCGCTGAGAGCAAGGTCTATCTTCAAATAGATACTCGGGCACCCGGAGTGATTTCGGCCCTTCGCAGCGAAATTGAGAAGCTCCTAGATAGCCCACGTCTCTAAAACCTCATCAGCTGAGGCGTATAAGAGGGCTCCCTTTCAATCCACAGGGCAAGAAGCTCACCGGTTGAGCGATATCTGGCTAGGCAAGTATCACCCCATGACACTTACAGCCTTTCTCGCATATCTCTTCAAATTCCTATCCAATCCGGCTCTCCTTTCAGCCCTATTGGCATTTATTCAGAAGTTTCTCCGCTAAAAAGGGGCAATTTGCCCCTAGGGCGGGTGGCGATTTTCGCTTACGCCGGGGTAGGTGGTTGGATTAGCCGTAAGCCTCGGTGAGCCAATGGTGCCGCATCGGATCGGGTTTACACCCTTCGATCTACCTATTGGAGCACATCATGCCAATTGCAACCCCTGAAGTTTATGCAGC